>Ga0308157_10004426_pt1 | contig 18675 bp, 11 predicted proteins | sample PhyBR1_FD_201035 | JGI IMG/M metagenome (GOLD analysis project Ga0308157, IMG submission 201035) | Phyllosphere microbial communities from UC Gill Tract Community Farm, Albany, California, United States - DLSLB.R1 | ecosystem: Host-associated > Plants > Phyllosphere > Unclassified | place: USA...
GGAATTATTAAATCAGAGTTGTTTTATCTTGAAAAGTTTAGTTCAATTAGTCAGTTGAAAGAAGAAATAGTAAAGTATATCCATTATTACAACAACGATAGGATTAAACTTGATTTAAAAGGAATGAGCCCGGTAAAATACCGAGCTCATTATTGTCAGATTTAATTATAAATTTGTCTAACTTTTTGGGTGCAGTCTAATTTGCCCCACCCTATACTTCCCGAAGTTAATCATTGCTCACTATATTTTAAAATTCAATTGTACATTAATACACCATATAACTTAATTTACATTAATGTCAAAAGATATAGTATCTATAAAAACGGGGGTAACTTGATCTTTGAATTCATATTTAACAATACTTCTAATACTATTTTTACCTTTTTTTACCAAAACTTCTTTTACATATATTTGAGCAGGAGGAACATTTTTTAAAGTTCGCGTAACTTCAGAATTAGGAACGTTCAAGTTTTCGATTTCAAAACTTCGCGTTGCATTTGGTATGTTCGCAACTATATAACTATACTTCAAAGTATCACCAACTTTTAAATTTTGTTCTTTTTTAATGTTAACCTTCGATTTGTTGGCAAACTTGTATTGGTAAATTTCTATTTGAGGGTAGCCATCATATCTTATGACTCCTTTTTCATCGTACGTGATAATGAATGAAGAATGTCCTAAGTCGTCAAATACAATATATTTCTCGATATACCCTTTTGGATTGTAATAAGTACTTTCGAGTGTTAAAGTACTATTTTTTCTAAATTGAACAACCTCTTTATTTCCATCTTCATTATAGTAAATACATTCACCATATGGCTCATCTTCAAAAAAATGACCTTCTGATATCTTTATTCCTCTATTATTGTAATTCACAAATTTACCATGCATTATAGTATCGCCACCACGAATTACGTATTCATTTGTACCCAATAATTGTCCATCTTTATTATATTCTTTCAAGACATACACTGTTTCATTTTTAAAATGGTTATAAATAATCCCTATTGATAACATCAATAAAATCGAAATAATAATAATTTTCCTATTGATTTTCATCTTGTTTCTTTTGTTGTTTTTCGTAATAATCTTTTCTTACAAAAGTAGAGTTGCGAGTTTTTGGATCATAACCAGTTTCTATATAATCATCGTTTGAAGATGTCTTTTCTTCCTTTTTAGCTGTTTGATCTTTGTTTAACTCATTTTGTATCTTTTCGGTCGCTTTTGAACTTTTCTTAACTCCTGAGATGGCATCTTTAACAAATGTAAAGGCATCTTTATAAGTACTATATTTATTACCTTTTTTTGCACCACCGAGTGCCGCATCAATAAAACCATCAACATTCCAATGGTCATCAGCAGAACCGGTTGTTGTAGGATTATTCCCGCCACCATTTTTACTTCTTAATGACACAGAAATATCTTTACTGCTTCTTTCAGGTTTACCTTGAAAGTTATCATCTGAAAGAATTGAGGATACCAAATCTGTCGCATAGTTCCAAGCGTCATTAGCAGTTCTTTTTACCTGCGATACAACTTTATTCGTTTCATTTTGTAGATACGATTGGGGTGATAATTCTAAACCTTCCAATTCTCTGCCTAAGCCCATTTTATTTTCCTGAAATGCAAATGGCGAATTATATAAATATTTTTCCGCAAGTGGATCAATGTTAAAAAACCTTCCAATTGCATAATCATAATTTCTCCATTTGAAACTATCCCAATTAAGTCCTAATTCATCCTGCCTCTCCTGTTCTTGATATTTATACTGATAAGTATTTCTTATACCCCTTGGAGCTAAAGTTGTACCGTGAGGAATACCATTTATAAACTGATATTCCTCTGTGTTATACTTTTCATGTTTTAATCCAAAAGGATAATAATGGTTTTCGTCCAATATTTTAACCACATTATCTGTGGTATCCCAGGCATAGTTCATTCTGATATTACCTAAGTGGTCTTTGTATTGATATATGTAATTATAACTTCCTTGAATCTGTCCTTGTCGGGGGGGAGTATATTTCACATATCCTTCGGAGGTCAGAATAAAATCAAGTGTTCCGTTGGTATACTGTATACTGCCTAAATAATCAGTAACTGTCACAAGCAATCTCGGCGAAGTTACCGTCACTGTCTTTTTTAGCTTTACCCCTGTTGCATTGTAAAGATAATTAATTTTGTTGGTATTGCCTCCAAATTGTATTTCTACCGGAAGATTCAAATGATTGTATGTAATAACGCTTATATTTTTGTTAGCATCAGAAAGCATATTGCCATAATCATCATAAGTGTAATCAGTTGTTCCTGGAGTATCGCTAAAACCTGCCGGATGGTTAGAATGATCTGTAACCTGCTGCAGCCTGTTCCCATTGTACGAGTATGAAAGCTCATCTATATTGATTGTAAAGGTTGCATTGTCAAGATCTCCAGTCCGCGACAAATTGGTGATGTTTCCGTTTTTGTCGTAAGATACATACTCATCATATGAACTTGCGAATGGAATATCGGTTTCCGGTTTTCTGTAAAAGGCATTTGTAAGCCTGTACAGGCCGTCATAATTATAGAGATAATTTCGCAACACATTATCTTTACTGCTTATCCAAAACGTTTCAGATATATTGCCATTATATTGACCGTCGCCCACGCTTGGTGTTTCATAATTTATTTTGAAAGCAAACAGGTCATTGCTACTGTTTAATGGTCCTGAAAGGCTTACCACATTATTAATACCCGAAAGCCAACCACGGACATTATATGAAAAATCCACCTGTTGCAATGCCTCGCCTGAGTTCCCAGGCACCATTCCAATTGCTTTACCCTTAACTTGACCTAATTTATCATAGACATAATCTGTCAGGTGTTCTGTGATAAGACTGTTTATCTTATGAGTATGGGTTAATAACCTGTCTTCGGGTGAATAGACGAAATCCTCACGTGTTATAAGCTCAGTATCGGTAGCAGCACGTTTGTGCCTTGTTATAGTATACTGTACAGTACCATCAAAATCTAATTTAGAATCAGTTTGGGTATAGCCCCCTAAATAATTATCCATTTGATTACAAATAACCCTCCCTTTCCTGTCGTAGTAAACATAAGACACATCGGCAAAAGTTTCTAAAGGTGTACTTAAAGCCCTCGCCCAGTTCCCCGTAGAAAGCCCTTTCGCATTAGGCTCAACATTTTCTCCCTCTATTTGGGTAGATGATGTTGGTCGTAAAGTAGGCGGAAGCCATCTGTAGTTGTCATAATAGTTAACCGTCAACAGCTTCATCCCGGGATATATAGGTTTGTTAACATGAGTATAATAGACTGCAATATTATCAATTGAATATATTGTATTTGCCATCTTTACGGTACTGATAGTGTTTGACTGTAAACTATTTCTCAGTGTAGTTGAAATGTTTGCCTGAGGAAACCATCCTGTAAAAGCTATTCTTCCAAAATCATCATAATTTGTCACCAGCCAACCGGTAGAAGTCCCTCCAAATGGAGATAATGCCGGACCGGTTGCAACAACCCTATCCTGATTGTCATAAACAATATATTGCCACTCATTTCCTGGTAGTTTTTTCTCAACAAGTCTATTACGGCTGTCATACTTGTATTGGTAACCATAGGTGTCGATTGTAGAAACAGTGCCATTACATATAGGGGGTAATACAAAACTTAAATTACCGAATTGGTCATAAATGTAATAGGTGTCGTGACGAGGGTCGAACGAACGACTACTGTCATAGCTTCTTTTAAGCACAACCTGGCCACTCTTGTTCTTAAATTCTTCACTAACCCCATCTATCCCCGATATCCAATTCTCATCTTTTGTTACGGTTTTATAAAGAACATTAGCCGGATAGTGGCCCACATCAGTAATTGATGTCTCATATAAACCAGAATTACCATTCCAGTTTGAATACGCCATCAATTTCTTTACTTCTCCTTCAGTATTACTTAAATATTCAAATTTAATTGAACGATCATTGTTATCGTTAGGAGAAGTTGCTATTGCCCACGCATCTCCTGGACCCGATTGTTTCAATAGCCTGCCAAGAGGAGATGCTTCTATACGCTTTTCTGCATAGGGATATGAAGTTGTCTCATCAACATTATTGTTGTCGGAATAAAAACCAAATGTGTTTGATAACGCCGACCCGTCAAAAGTAAGATTGGATGTGCCAGCCGCATAAGGAAGATAGTCCTTTACCTGCCTGCCAAATCCATCATACTCAATATGGGTAATAATATCTTTACCTTCACTTGAGGCTTTACCCGCAATTTGCTGTATGGGACGGCCAAGGCCATCGTAGTAGGTGACGCTGACTTTAGCCTTATCATCGTTCATCGTAGAGGTTGGTTCCTTGTAAACGGATGTTTTAATATAGTTTTGGTCTGAAGATGGCACTTGTCCCATCAGGATTGAAGATGAGAACAGCAAGATGTATAATAGATTTCTCATGTCTTTAATATTTGTAGTGATACTTGTAAGAACTCAGCAAATTATTATCCTTATCTCTTACATATTCAAGCCTTCCTTCACTATCATATTCATAAAATACAGTATCCCCCTTGGGGTCGGTAATTGAAGTTACACCAATTAGAGGTTTGTACGTGTAAGTAGTTACCATTGCGCTTGCCATGGTACTATTACTCCGTAAATTTGTAAGGGCATTCCTCAGCGCGGTTTCGTTTCCTGTATTTGTCGCATTTTGGATAGGGGTTATGAGAGATGTCGAAATGGTATTATATTCCTTATTCTCTATCTTCGCAACCACAAGCGTATTATTATAACCATATATATACGAGACCTTCATCCCATTTTCCATTTGAAATTCTTGTACATTCCCCGTTGCATTATCTACTTTTGTGAATCTTACCCTCGTTTCCGGGATATCATCACCTTTAGCTACCTGCAACAATTCTGGCAATAATAAATTATTACCCCAATTCTTATAAGCCGTTTTTTGTTGCTGCAATTTATCTCCCCCTTTAAACTTTTCTGTAACTAAGGGAATAGAAATTATGTTTTTAGCGATCAGATCGGTGACAGCAGGTTCTGTAGACACTAATGCATCATGAGGATAGAAATACCTTGTTTCTAACACCTCTCCCTCCGATGATGCTGTTACCTCACTGCTCAACTGTAAATGATCTGGATTGTTATAATTGTATGTTTTATTTGTAACTACTGTACCTGTAAGCTCTGATCCATTAAAGAAGTTTTCTTCGATTACAGTTGATTTTAAATATTCCCAGTAAAAAGGGATATCATATTTAAAAATTGAGTTTGCCTGAGCAAAACTTCCCGGCACGCAACCCGAAAAAAAAGCAATATTAGATTGGTTGATACCCCCCATGTTAGTCCTTCTAACAAGCTTAAAACCAATCATCCGTGAAGCTTTTGATTGATCTTCAGCATATGTATTAGTTTCTCTCCTTAGAAATGTGGACAGACCATCTTTATAAAAAGTTTTTTCTTTTAACTTCCCAATTTTCCAGGTTCTGGGAATATGTATCGAAGGATCGAGGATTAAATCCGTATCCAAGAGAAATTTGTATAGTGTGTATCCATTCAGCGATGAATCTGTGGCACTAACACTTCGCTCTTTTACATACTCATATGCAATTGAATTTTGGCTAAGCCCTACAGAGTTTGATGATAATGTTTGGATAGTTGCGACATCTACAGATTGTGTAGACATAGTGCCGCCCGTACACGGTTGAAAATTGCTTACATTTCTAAACGATCTTGTCCAATATCCTGTATATGGATTATTAATCCATTTGCCACTTGATTTATTTGGATCATGAGGGAGGGAATAGTCATATGTTTTTTTTAAGACAAGAATCCCGGTGTGGTCGTAATTCTCTATACTTGCAATTCTCAACCCGGCAGCAGGACGATTCCCAGGATTGCTGTCAGTTTCATTAAATGAAAAAGAGAGAATTCCACGTACATGTTCACCCCACGCTTCCGCCGTGACATACCCTTGCCCTCCGGGAATTGTAAAATTTTGAGTTAGGGTTTGATTGTCATTTTTTTTGCCGGAATCATATCTTTGCCCATTCATATGCACCCAAAATCGGACATATTGATATTTAATCTCAGTATCGTCATCTTGAACGTTATTAGTAATCGTTAGTGTAGCAGATATGGATTTAGATCCATTAGCTGCAAGCGGCAACGATGCATAAACGACACAATTGGGCCCCATACAATCCTCTGTATTAAATGGGGTAGGGTTATTGTTTCCCGCTCCTGTTCCTTGTACACTTAGTGATACATTTTTCACATAACTGTATGTGTTTTGTCCCCAGTGGGTATTTGTTTCAAAGTTAAAGAGCGTCCATCCTTTTGTGGGATAATGTATCTCTTTTAGAACTCCAACCTGATTGACAGAACTATTTACGCTTCTATCAGCATTGCCAACCGTAACCGAATAAGGGGTAGTAATCACCGTTTTAGGGATTAAATCGGAATTATTCTCATTATTAAAATAACCAAAGGCATCTTGAGAATAAGAATCTTTAGCAGGCATAACAATGTCGGAATATACGAAACTATGTTGATCACCTTCAAGTAGGGTTTCTATTGCATCGAGCCTCAATCGTTTCCTTTTATATGAATTGTTTCCGGTTTGTGAACTATTGAAGTAAGAATAGACAAAGCTGTGGCCTTTAACCAATTCGAATTGATTGGATAAAGGATTCTTTTGCATAACCTTTACACTTCGAAGAAGGCTGTTTCCATTTACTAAATCCTGTCTGCCGCCTTCCCTTTCAAACAAAACTTTTGAATTTCCATTATTAAAAATTATCTCCTTTATTTTCTTTGGAAACGTATTTGTAGTTGAACTTTGAGTTGATATACTGCCAATAGAATTACTGGTAGCTGGGTTTGAACAACCGCATCTTAATTGGTTAAATATAATATTAATTCTTTGGCTTTTTGAAATGTCAACCAAGGTGCCATCATCCTCATAGTTATAAACAATTCTGTCATTAGCAGCTGTACGTATCTCATTAATATACCAGGCACTTGTAAAATTTACTTGTGTTCCATTGCCTGTATTTGGCTGATAAGATTGTTCTTTTATACCAAAAAAATAAGCATTTCCTGCCGGATCTATAACTTTAAATCCTGTATAACCTGGCATGCCGTCCGATTGCGAAATAGATTCAACTTTAAATGCTTGAGGAGGATAAACTACAATATCGTTCGTAGCTCTGTTTCTTATGTAAAATTGCCCGTTAACTGTTGGCGTTGATACCATATAGATATCTTTTACACGAGATTTATCCCACTGCTCTGGTACTTGCGGCCCTTGGGTAAAATCGTATGGATTTGTATCATAATAATCTAAGCTTGCCTCACTTGGAATTTGGTCAATCATTGCATTGCCCTCATCAACATCATCTACCACACGCAAAATTATCTGCCCCCCAAAGTTTAAATTCCAACCCAATCCAACCCAACTCGCCTCTTGCGAAACCTTAATACCTCCTGCATGGTAACTAAGCGATATTGGAATATTTAACCCTTTGGTTTCAATCGTATACAGAGGTAAAGAAATATTTGGTACACCCGTAGATAGATCAACGGGGTACTCTCCATAAGTCAAAAATGCTGCCGCCTCAGGTGATTTAGGGGCGTAGTTCGGTATTTCAAATCCTGATGTTTGCGCCACAAGTTGTGTGCTAAACAAAATAAAAAACAGTAATTTTCTAAAATTCATCGTATTCATTATTCACTTCCTTTCATTACTTTCACCGAATCTGTTCCGGCATTGGTTTTTACTTCTATGATGTAGATGCCATCTTGATAACCGCCAAGGTCTACCGGTATCGTCCTGTCTGTCGCTTTAAACGTTTGCAGCACACGACCTGATAGGTCTACCACTGTAACAGTACCGGTTTTGTATTCAAAGCCTACAATCACGTTGGTGTATTGCTGCGTAGGGTTAGGTATTGCCTCCAGCATTGCTTTCTTCTCCTTCTTTTCTTTCTTTTCCTTGTCTTTCAGCTTCACTACCCAAAAATCGTTGCTGCCTTTCCCGCTGTTACGGTCACGCGATACCTGCCCTTTGGATGTGCCTGCCAACAGGTAGCCGCCATCCCGGGTCTCCACAAGCTTTCTCAGGATATCCTCACCGCTGCTGCCTACCGCTTTCTTCCAAAGCACTTCCCCGTCGGCAGCGATCTTGATCGCGATGTAATCGTTGATCTCTTTCTTATCAGTCTTTACTTTATCATTGGCTTTAATCTCCGTCTGGGCATATCCGCCCAACAGGAAAGTGCCGTCATTGTTTTCAACAAGTGAGGTCAGCACATCGGTCTTTCCGGTATTGTAGGTTTCCTGCCAAAGTATCTCGGCGTTCTCATCAAGGCGTATAAGCCAGATGTCAGTACCTTTCTTGTTGGATTTGCTCTTATTACCCGAAGTGGCAGAAGCAGAGTTGCCTCCCAGGATGTATCCACCGTCTTTGGTTTGTTTTACAATGTAGAGATGGTCGTCCTGCTCACCGCCAAATACCTTTTCCCATTCGGTGTTGCCATCTTTATCAAGCTTTACCACCCAATAATCACCGGAGCCATAGCCTTCTTCCGATTTATCGTGAGACGATGGGGAGTTAGTATGCCCACCGATGATGTAGCCACCGTCTTTTGTCGGCTCAATGCTCTCCAGCATATCGGCATAACGTCCGCCAAGGGTGCGCTGCCATTTCAACTCACCTTTTTCATTGAGCTTTACTACCCAGAAGTCCATACTGCCGCGGCAGGCTTCCCATTTGCCATATGGGTCGGTACCGCCTTTTAGGATTTTCGGGCTTACCGGGGAAGCAGATGAACCGCCAAGGATGTAACCTCCATCTTTCGTTGGAGCGATACTTTTTAGGATTTCCTGACCACTACCGCCAATGGTACGCTGCCATTCTTCGCCTCCCTTTGCATTGAGCTTAATGATCCAGAAATCTTCTTTGCCTCGGCAGGAATCTTTTTTATGGATACCGGGCTGTGAATCGGATGTGCCTCCAAGTATAAAGCCGCCGTCATTGGTATTGCGGATGCTGTAAAGGATATCGGCTCCCGGTCCTCCGAAGTTCTTCTGCCAGTCGAGTTCGCCGCCCTCATCCATTTTCCAAACCCAATAATCCAGGTCACCCTGATTGTCTTCGGTCTTATTTCCGGATTTTACAGACAGGGAAGCCCCGGCAAGGATAAAACCGTAATCAGCCGTGGGCTGCGCGTCAAGAAGGTAATCGGCATGTTTCCCGCCATAGGATTTTTCCCAGAGTATGTCCTGGGCTTTAGAAATTTTTGGACATAGCATAGCCAGTACAAAAACGAGAAGTAATTGCTCTTTCATGGTTGGTTTTTACGGGGCGAAGATAAATCTAATCTTAATAAAATCTTAAAATTTTAACAATTAAATTTGTAAAAAATTGACCATCAGCACATTGAAGCAATCGTTAAAAATGAGCTTGAAGAAGCATTAAATATACCTTTAGTGATGATTAGATAATCTCTCCCTTTAACTATTATTGTCGGTCTCAATATAATCCTCCAAGGCTTTAAAACTTCGCGACAGTCCCCGCCCCCGAGTTCCGAGGAAAGGGCGCAAGATCCGGTTGTGATACAACCGTTCATCTTGCCGATTGCGCCAGAGGAGGCAATCTCCCCCGAAATTCAATATTTTCCAAGACATATAAATTGCTTTAAAAGGTGCAAGCAGTCTCCGGTGAAGCTGTTGCCATCAAAAGTATAAGGGCAGGTTTCAGCACCTGCCCTGTTTGAAAGTTGATATTATCCTGTATCAGTTTAAGAGAAATACACCCCTGTCATTCTTCGCAAAACCTGCGCACAACTCAAAGGCTTTTTGCGCCCTTGTCTGTGCTGTCCCGCCCATTACAATGGATTGCAATTTGGCTTGTTCGTCTTTGTAGTTTCTCACGTTTTGATAGTAGCCAGTCACAGCATTGTAGGCCCCAAACAATGTCCCTTTTGTGGTGTCCAGCTGTTGGGTATCATTTACCATTGCATAGGCAAAAGCATCTTCAACTATGTTCTTAAATGCAGTTGATAATTCGTCTTCTGCTCCCTTCTTTAAAAGGTCATAAGTTTCTTTGTTCGGGCATAGCGCCAGCTGGATGAGTTTCTTCACTTCATCATCTTTTACCCTAACGGTTGCCCACTCGTTAAAGATGTTTTCTAACTGGCTGCTCAGTGTGTTTGCCATGCCCATCACTTTGTGTGCATTTTCCAGGCGTTGCTTCGCTCCTGAAGTATGCTTAATGCGTACTACATTGGTCATGTTTTTAAGTGCTGCATTAAGCGTATTTCGGCAGACAATGCGCACGGGCGTAAAGGCTGCTGTGATGCTTCCGCTGCCATCGTGGGAGGTGGTTAAGAAAATATACTTTTCGGTTACATCATCGCCATTGCCCACACGGATATAATCAGGCAGTTTAGCAGTAATAAAGATACGTTCGCCATCTCCTAAAGCCCCTGCTGTCTCGTATAAGATTCCACTCTCACCGCCTACGATAGCATCAAAAAAAGCAAATGCATCACGGTTCTGTACGATATGGTAATCTTTACCAACTACGCCTAAAACGGTATTGTTATCGTTTCGCACATTGGCAAAATATTTTGGAACTGTGAGAAGGTTGCCAGCTTCCAAATCTGTACGAGCCTGTACCGTTTCAATACTGTTAGTGAGCAGCGGAGATTTTACCACTTCATAATCCAGCCCCGCATGTTGGATTGCTTCTGCGCTTGTTGGGTAGTCGGTTACTACCTGACCTAAATTATGCCATGCTTTTTCTTTTACGCTAAAGAAAGAATAACGGCCTGTCCTTTCGTTGAAATTCAGATTGTGTCCCATGATTTCTAAGATTTTAAAAAAGTTATGTATTACGAATTCATCACTTTCTTTTTTAAGCCGTCAGCCTCCATAAAGCACATTAGTTTTCCACAAAGAAAAAACGGAAAAAAAGAAAGCAGATAAACCGTGCGGGCGCAGCGGGAAACCAAAAGGAAACGGAATAAGTCCCGCCAGGGTGGCGAGGCACGAGCCATTATGCCGTAGTCTTTTGGTTTGCCATCGTGAGCTGCGCCCGCAATAACTTAGCTGCCTTTTTTGACGTTTTCGCAGGTGGAAAACAATCAGCAAAAATTAAATAATCTTTGGATAGTAGAATGTCGAAAAGTGCATGCCTGAAGGAGCATGCTCTTGAAGCAATACAGAAACAAATCCTGACGGTGCGCCGGAAGGGTTTGCCTCAATGACATCAAAATCAAAAGGTAGCGAAAGTCCCCCCGCTACCTTTTTTCATTTTTCTTCATTTACTGAATTCTGTCTCTGCGTGTGTGTGAAGCTTAATTCTAATACAAGTATTAAAATCTGGGGACTTGCATCGACAATATCTTACGAGTATACTTCTTGGCTTTTTTTATTTTCAAGCTCTTTTGCTAAATCAAATCGATCCCATCTCGTAAACCAATATCTATGGTGTTTATGAAAATTTAAGATAGCAGGAATCTTATGCAAAAGGTCTTTATTCTCATTATAAGATGGGGTTACTCGACACAAAAATAGAAATTTTTTCTTATAATTATCATCAATGTACGGACATGCTAATATATCTAATAATAGATGGGCAATCTCGGAAGATTTACCTCTTTTTTCTAAAGGATAATCTTTAACATATTCCTGACAATAAATTAAAATAGCGTTTTTTAAGACATTAAATTTTGTTGAATGTCCGATGTAATATAAGGGAACTATTATAGAAAAATAGTTTAAAGATTTTTCTTTAAATTTAATCACACCAGCTACTTCATCTACTTCCGCATTCAAGAACCTAGCTAAAATCGTCTGACTGATTGAATAATATTTTCCCAAGTCTCTTAAAACTGTTATTAAATAGAGTGATTCAACCTTTGCATATTCATTTAGTCTATTTTTGTTTAATATAAAACTAGCTTCATCTAAGATTTTTTTGAACACTTGTTCCCGACTAACTTCCATAAAAAGCGAGTATGTGGAATTGTTTTTCTTAATCTTTTCATTCAACATTTTTATAATTTTAGATAGAATGTGACTAATCTTAATTGTAGAATTCACTCGTGGTGACACTGAATATAAAAAGAAGATTATATCTACAAAAGACTCTAAATGCTTTGTCAGCGATTTTTCTACGGTATTTTTTTTTATTAGCTGAATTTTGGATAGTTTGCCATCTAACTCTAATTTTCGATACTCTAAAAAGATTTTGTGAAAAACAATTAAATTGTCCTCGATTTTATTATTGAATAAAGCTAGGCTATAATTCAGCACGTCTTTGTAATCAATGCCAGACTGTTTAATTATTGCCTTGTATTTTGCTATAAGTTTATTCGAGTCAAATTTCATCTCAAATTTATGATGTAATAAATCAATCGATTCATCATCTATATCAAAATTGTCAGACTCATTAACACACTCTGTTATAGTAAATTTCGGATTAGTTTTTAAAAGATCATTAATTAAATTTTTTGCGATTGTAATCTCGGTAATTATAGGTTTAGAATATTCAACTGATTTAAAATCATTTATGGATAATTTAAAAATTTTCAGCTCTTGCTTAAATAAGTTTACTATGTCTTCTTTAAGAGTATCATCATCGTAAAATAAAAAATAATCATCAACATATCTGTAGAGCTCATAATCTTTATTTAAAAATTTGCCTTTAAGTTTTAAGCAATGCTCTACATTTGAGTCTATTTTTTGAAGAATTATTTCAGCAAATATTCTAGAAAATTCCGGACCTATTAAAATTCCATTGGTCTCACCATAATTTGCATTTTGAATAAATTTATCGAACTCTCCCGCAAAGGATTTCTTTGATTTTGATACATTCTCTTTTACAGACACCCATCCTAACACTGCCCACACAATACTATGGGTATATATGCTATCGAAGCACTTTCCTATATCAAACTTAAAAAGTTTATTATATTTTTTCTCAGCTCTTTGATATCGATAATCTTCGAAAAATTGATAAACATTAGTATATTTTTGATAGGTAAAAAAGGTTTTAAGACTTTCGTATTCCTTACCACTTAGTTCCAAAAAGTCAGTGGCAGGACCTTTAATCGATTGATGTAATTTGTCATTAAAAAAAATAAATTTAGCAATCTGATCTGGTTTACGAATGGTAAAACGACTTATTGAACAATAGTGAATAATAAGCTCCTTATATCTCTCATAAAAATCGATTAAAAGCAATTGATTCATAGGATGAATAATCGCTAATTCCCGAAAGTCTTTTTCTTTATGACTTATTTTATATGTAAATGGAATTTTCCGATCTTTAAAATCAATTAGTTCTCTGGAAAACAATACCGATAATAAATAGTCAAAGGCAATTTTATTATCGCCTATATAATTGGAATTAGAAACAATTCTATTTCCTTGAATTTCAATGCCATTATTTACTAAAAATCTGTAAAAGTATCGATTCGAGAAAGTTATAGGAACTTCGTATGGTAGAACATCGGACAATACTGCCCTCTCTTTCGGGTATTGTATGTATTTTTTTCTTCTTGCCATTACCAAACAGATTTAATTACTTCAAATGCTGACACAATTCTGCCATATTTTTTTCGATAATATTTTACTTCTCGGCTACTTAATCGAAATGAATAAAATGCCCTTTCTCTTAGGTTATAACTTTTTGAAAAGCTAAATCTAACATTTAGAAACTTTACCATGTTTTGTTTGTCAATGCCTATTTTAACTGGAGGACAAAGTAGCTGTAAATTTTGCATTAAAAGTCTATCTAGGGCTTTAAGGCTCTTAAAATTACCCTTATTAAGGAGGAGCATTGCATTAGAGTAAAATAGACCGGTCTTGATATTTCTTTTTGTGTTATTTAAATGATAATTCCCAGTGAGAAATTTAATCCTTGCGATTAGCATAGATCTGGCTATGGGCTCATTATATTTGGAAGACACATTATAATTCTCCACCGCAAGTTTTAACCGTTGATTATACCTGTCGAGTTTAGCGTCAGAAATTTCAATAAAAGTTTTGAAATCATTTGCTGTTTGAAGTAACTCAAATTTATAACCTAAGTAAGTAAATGACTTATTAAAAACTCCTTTATCTAAAACATCGATAATTTCAGTTTTTGGTGTTGATAAAGATAGACCGCTATTTGTAACTCTCTCTTCAATTTCCTTTATATAAACGCGTTTTGTCGAGGCAGTTTTAGGACAGAAAATAGCCACAATATCATCAACGTACCGAGCGTAGTATATTAAATCAGGAATAGACTGAATTTCCCTGTCAAGATCTTTTAAATAAAGTTCAGCTAAAAGAGGACTTATAGCTACACCACGAGGAATACCCTTTCCAGGATTTATAATTGTTGTGTCTTTAACTGACTCAAATTCATAAAATATTTTTTTTATCAGTTTTTTTGATAACGAGGATAATAAATTGTTTCCTTCTATCTTTTGTAATAATTTATCTTGTGGAATGCTTTCATAAAAACTTTCTATATCTGTCCTAATAATAACCTTCGGATATCCATCTCCAACTAGGCCGTATAATTGTTTAACGATGTAATTTCTGTTGCTTTGAAGAACCTTGAAGGTTTTTGAAATATTATGTTGTAACTGTTTCATTGCAAAAAAGACGGCAAGGCTCTTTTGCGCAATATAAATTTCATCACCAGGCTTGTGGATAATATTGAAATTAAAATCCTTCTCATGTATTTCATTAGAAACCAAGTGAAAATTTTCTGTCCTTATAAGTTCTTTTTCCTTATTAACTTTATCAAACTGTTCCTTATATTGATCTAATTCTTCCTGCGTCAACCCATTATTTCGTTGACGTAGTGAGTTTTTTTCATTGATTAATTGTTTAAATTCTTCATGTTTGTCGAGGTACTCCTTAGCTAAATAATCTTTATCAAAAGTGCCTTTTCGATTTTCTTTCAGAAAAATATAATTAAAGTTTTGACTAGAGAAAGTTTGGTCTAACATATCAAATTAAATGACGTTAGTATCAAACTTACTAAAATTTTTAACATAATATAATTTTTAGTAAGTATTGCTGCATAAAAAAAGAGACTACTATAAAGCAGTCTCTCCTTCAGTAACAGTAATGTTGACAATCACTACTATTTATTGTTAACTAACTTCTCCAAGTAAGTCACCTTATCTTTCTCCGCTTGAAGCAATCTTTCGTAAAGTTCAACAACTTTATCAAGAGGATTGAATGTGCAGTTATTATTTACCGTTGGTCCCGCATTTATTACTGATCCATCATAATTATTCTGAATATTATGAAGTACAGTTTCATCACTATAATTTTTTATTGCATCGGCAGATACTCCTAGAACTTCGGCAATCTTATGAAGCTTTTCATCTTCAATAATTTCACTATTTTCAATATTAGATACAGCCTGTTGGCTTATACCCAAAGCCGTTGCCAAAGCCTCTTGTTTCATGCCGCGAAGTTCACGTATGCGGCTAATCTTTCTTCCTATATGGTTTTTTGTTGCTGTGCTCATAACTCAAAGGTATTGAAAATTCTGTAAGGTTTTATTTAGTTGGTAAAATACAAGCAATTACTGGTAAACTACAACCTCCTGTGGTTCGGTACATTACCACAACTTCTTTACTTGCTGTGTATTAGCAAAAATAAAATTTTTTAATGATGTACCACAGTAAAAGTAAGAGAAAATGGACTACCCAGTTAAAATTCCGCAAAGCTATTCCAACACGGAGCGTTTGGAAGAGGCTGTAAGAAGCATAGTGGGCTTTTTACATACAGATGCAATATATGTTTCCTTGATTGGAGAAAATGAACAAGGTAAAATTTTTATTTGTACGATTGTTTCCGATGGTTTTTATCAGGAATTGGAGGAATTCCAGAACAGTAAAGTAGTTGAATCACACCCTCGGCTTATTTTTAAATTCTTCAGTGCCGACTGGGCAAAGCATGCTTTTAAAAAAGGATTGCCTCTCTTCATTGAACATTGCCACGTAGAGAAGCTCATTTACGCGCAACCTGAAACCAAGGTATTCTATCCCGCTCAAATAAAAACCAAGCCATTTGTAAAAAGAATTGAGTTCCGTTGTAGGGAAATGATGTGGGCGAGCGATGCATGCCTGAAAAACTATAAAGACCTCAACCGTTCTGAAAGGACTTTAGAAGCGGCCTTTTGCCTGCACCAGGCTTTACGTTATTTACTTATGTCTATTTCAGAATTGTACGGTGATTCCTTTATCGGCAGTAACAGCCTTTATGAGCAATATCAATGGGTCATTAATTTTGTCCCACAAATAAAGGAAGTCCTTGACTATGAAACGGAACAAGGGCTCAAAATTATAGAGACACTTGATGCAGCTTACTATTCCGTTTATTTTAAAGAACTGGGTATTGTAGAAAAACAAGATGTTGAGAAGGCGTTTGAAGCGGTAGAGTTACTTAGCTCATTTTTCGGAAAACAATTAAAGCATAAACTTAAAAGCTATACTTCTGACCTTTCCGGCTCGGTAGCGATACCCTTTCTAGGATTGCGGATATTACAAGATAAATTGTACGGCAATTATAAAATTGAGGCGGCACTATCACAAATCAGCGATATCATTTACGGTTATATCCATACCCGTTCCGTTTTCTGTTTTGGCTATCGCCTTTTTGATAGCTTAAAACGAGCTCAAAAACATTACAGAGATCCGGGCTTTCACTTTTATATCGTGGTATTTTCGTTGGAACATAAAGATAACGCTGCCTCAGCTATTGAAGCTAAAGTGCGTAACTTTCTTAACGGTAAACACAAAGTGACAATCCTGTTGCACCGGAGGCAGTCTCTAAGAAAGAAAAGGGATAATGACAGATGGTTCCTAAATAAACTTATCACTAATGGGCTTCAGATCGGTAGCAGCCTTGAAATTGAAGAAAGGATTATTACAAGGGACGTGCAGGAATCAGTTTGCTATTGGTATGACAGGCAGCTTGCCGCTAACTCTTTCCTTGCTTCTGCCGCAATCTTATCACAGGATGATGAGGCATTAGTGAAAAATTCCCTGCTGCATCAGGTTGTGGTAAACTTATCATTAGGGCTTATTGAGTTATACCTGAGTTACCGTCCTAACCGCATCAACATAGGGCATTTGTTCTCACTTTTAGAATACATCTTTCAGAAGGACTTTACAGCTGATTTTAAACGCAAAGAAGATAGTTCGCTATATGTTTTGTTATCGGCTAACCCCGATATGGCACGATATAAGGATGTAAAGCAATACAGTATTATTGACAGCAACATGCTGGGAACGTTATGCAGAGTATTTTACGAGTCTGCTTTAAAATTGGCAAATGAACAGATTGACAAACTAAAAAACAATAAAGATGGATACAGATAAATTGAAAGCGCTTACAGACCTGGCGCAAACATTGGAGAAGGCAACTCAGTTCAATATGCTAAAACCTTATCATGGGCGAAAAGGGATGCATACTGCTAAATTATACTTTCATGGTTATAACGACCTCACTTTAACTGTGATGGATATCATCAAGGTTTGCGTTGCCGCATTATACGGATTAGAGGAGAATGACCACGATAAAAAATACGCATCGGCTTTCACCATTGCTGAAGTGCTTGGCTTAGCACTGGAGCTTATGCCGATGGAAGAATCTGAGATTATTGACGAGTGCTATAACTTACATTTAAAGTTTAACGAGAAAGAGGCTGAAGAACCTCCTACACCGGAAGTTTAATACGGAGGCAAGCCAAGGTGTTCCTTGATTTGGTACTCATGCATTTTGTATTCGTCCATTGGGCTAATTTCTCTTTTCTGTAACGCCTCGTCTTTTCGTAGTTTCCACCAAGAGTTGTAAGAGCCGCCTTTGAGCCAGATTGAAACCCTATGTACATCATTGTCAAACTCGTGGTATACCTTGTCTACATAGAAACGGTCAATATTCATCTTTGATTTAACGAAAGGCAAGTTTAGTTCTTCACCAACCCTGGGTATTTGATTAAGGTGCGTCAGCGTGAATTGTGCATGTAAGTCAAAGTACTGCATGTAAAAATTGTATTCTGCTTTAGGAAATTTCAGATGGTCACCAGACTCGAAGTCAAATATCCGATCATACATTTCAAGCAAATACTTACGCAGTTGAGTAGTTGACAGTCCTGTCCCTTTTTCCGCTTCTTTAAGCGTTGGGTAAGGAATATCAGGATCGTTGTAAAAGTCCTTGCTGTTTAGAAAGTCGATGATCGATTTGTATTTATCCTCACTTTTAAAGAACTCAGCCAATTGGCAATGTATGGACAGCAGGTCAACCAATATGTGTTTCGGGGAGAGGTTTTCTTTAAGCATGATTTTTATTTTAAAAATAATAATTCTCTGCGACAAAGGGTTAAGCTACTTTAAAGGTAAATTTTGACTATGATAATCTCAAATTTGCCGACTATCTTTAGCGGTCAACATATTGAGAGTTAAAGACCGATTTTCGGTCTTTTTCATTTAATGCTAAAGGAGGTGACAGATGGAAAATGAAAAGAGAACTACTAATGGGAGGATTTCTCCGGAAAAAGCGTGGCAAATGCTAAAAAAGGGAGGATTGGACGTTACACTTGACCAGGCTCAGGAAATACTTAACTTCCTGCGAAAGATGGC
>Ga0308157_10004428_pt1 | contig 18668 bp, 21 predicted proteins | sample PhyBR1_FD_201035 | JGI IMG/M metagenome (GOLD analysis project Ga0308157, IMG submission 201035) | Phyllosphere microbial communities from UC Gill Tract Community Farm, Albany, California, United States - DLSLB.R1 | ecosystem: Host-associated > Plants > Phyllosphere > Unclassified | place: USA...
CTTAACAAGGCGCAGATTTTCAGCGCGATTTACGGCATTTTCGACAGCGAAGTCGAAGAGAATGTGGTCGAAAGCCATATTAGCAAGCTCCGCAAGAAATTGCGTGAAAAGCTTGGTTTTGATCCTGTTGATTCAAAACGTTTTCTTGGATACTCAATCAATATCGATTGAGATTCGTGTCCTGTCTACGAAGCCTTCAAAAGCTCAAATCCAGTAATTCGCGGTTTTTAAAGGTGGTTCGTTCCGGGCGCCCCTGAAACTGATTGAGTCCTCAGTAAAAGCGTAAAAATCCTAACGGCTACAGTTTCACGCAAGCGTGGCTCGATAGCTTGTCTGCGGATTCTCAAATTCTCAGGAGTTGCCAATGAGCCTCTACGGTATGATGCGGACCGGCGTTTCGGGTATGAACGCTCAGGCTAACCGCTTGTCTGCGGTCGCGGATAACATCGCAAATGCGAGCACGGTCGGTTACAAGCGCGCTGATGCGCAGTTCTCTTCCCTCGTTCTGCCAAACACCGCAGGCCAATATAATTCTGGCAGCGTAGAAACCAATATCCGCTACGGCATTTCCGATCAGGGCGGCATTCGTCCGACTTCCTCAGCTACCGACCTTGCTATCGACGGCAACGGCTATTTTGTAGTCAGCGATGCTGACGGCACACCTTACCTTACGCGCGCAGGCTCATTTGTGCCGGATCAGTATGGTAATCTCGTCAATACATCTGGCTACTATCTGATGGGTTATCCAGCGGACGCGAACGGCCAGGTTAATACGGTCGCCAATAGCTTCGACGGTTTGGAACGTGTGAACGTCAAGCAGTCCGATCTGGTTGCGACGCCTAGTACATCGGGCAATTTTACCGTCAACCTGCCATCGACTGATCAAGTGCCGGCTACCGGCGAGTTCAATCACAAAACATCGCTGATTGCTTATGACAATCTCGGCGGCAAGATTACGCTGGATGTCTACTTCACAAAGACTGGCGACAACACCTGGGATGTTTCGATTAAAAATGCTGCGGACGGCGTTGAAGTGGGAACGACCACTTTGAATTTTGATGGCACGAACGGTAAGCTGCTTTCCGGCGGCGACGTTGCTGTCGACCTCACGGCCTATAACGGCCAGTCATTGGATCTTAACCTCGGTTCGTCCAAGCAGCTCGCCAAGGACTATACGATCAGCGAAGCCGTTATCAACGGTCAGGCACCTTCGTCGATCAAGGGCGTTGATATTGGCAAAGACGGCTCGGTCGTAGCGCTTTATGAGAACGGCGCGCAGAAGCTGCTTTATCGTGTTCCGCTTGGAACAGTTGCCAGCCCCGATCGCATGTCGGTTATCAGTGGCAACGTGTTTTCACCAAGTGCTGAATCCGGCAACATCCAGCTTGGCTTCCCTGAGGGCGGCGGCATGGGCAAGATTTCGTCCGGTGCGCTGGAAGAATCCAACGCTGATATTGCGCAGGAGCTGACCGACATGATCGAAGCTCAGCGCAGCTACACCGCCAATTCGAAGGTCTTCCAAACCGGCTCCGAATTGATGGACGTGCTGGTGAACCTGAAAAGATAAACTGAAACAATTCCGGGGATGGTGGGGACCTCCTTCCCCGGAATTTCGATTTTAGAGCGCATCCCAAATAGTGTGAAACGGTATTCGGGGGGCGCTTTAAAACAAAATGTTGAGATGCGCCGATTTGATCCAATCAGTTCGAATTGCGCTCTAAGTAACTGGACCGTTTTCGCAACAAAAACGGTTTCAAGTAGGATGGGGATAAGATGTCGCTTAGTTCTGCTCTTCTGACGGCCAAAAGTTCGCTTGCGGCAACGTCCAAGCAGACGTCAGTCGTCTCTCGCAATATCGCGGGGGTCAATGATCCCGATTATTCGCGGCGTACCGCTTCGCTGGCGTCGGGCCCCTATGGCTCGCTTTATGTGAATATCAGCCGGTCCGCCGATGAGGCGCTGTTCAACCGCTTTATTCAATCCAACAGCACGGCATCCTCTTCTTCTATCCTTGCAGGCGGGCTTGACCGCCTTTCATCGCTTTATTCTGCGGACAATTATTCCGGTTCGCCTTCTGCCTTGATAGGCGATCTGCGCGATGCGCTTCAGACCTTTGCTGCATCACCTTCCAATTCGGCACTTGGCGATAGCGTCGTATCGACTGCGCAAGCGTTGGCCAATGCATTGAACAGCGGCACAAAACAGGTTCAGTCGCTGCGTACCGATGCAGATAATGAAATCGCGGATTCAGTCGCCAATATCAACGATGTGCTGACGAAGTTCGAAAAGGTCAATCAGCAGATCGTCAGCGGTACGCGCGCAGGCAGTGATGTCTCCGATTTCCTCGATCAGCGAGATTCACTTCTCAAGCAGCTTTCCGGCGAAATCGGCATCACAACGATGGTGCGTGGCGACAATGACATGGTCATTTTCGCAGAAAACGGCGTGACACTGTTTGAAACCTCGGCACGTAAGATCAGCTTCCAGTCGTCGAGCGGTCTGGCTGCCGGCGTGGCTGGCAACGCTGTTCTGGTCGATGGTGTGCCGCTTACGCACGACACATTCGATCAGCCTTACGGTACAGGCCGCCTGAGCGGCCTCCTGCAGTTGCGCGACCAGATTGCGCCGCAATACCAGATGCAGCTTGATGAGATCGCACGCGGTCTGGTGACAATGTTTGCCGAAAGCGATCAGACAGGTGCAGGACCAGATCAGACCGGCCTGTTCAGCTGGGAAGGCTCTCCAGCGGTGCCGGGTGCAGGTGTTTCAGCGGGCATTGCTGGCACGCTCAAAGTGTCGTCAGCATTTGTAGCATCAGAAGGCGGCAGTTCGCTTCTCTTGCGTGATGGCGGTGCGAACGGTGCCAATTACAAATATAATACGACTGGTGCGGCTGGTTTTAGTGATCGTCTGCGCGATTTGAATCAGGCCTTCTCGGAGCCGCTGACTTTCGCCTCGTCTGCTGGGGTCAACTCCAGTGCAAGCCTTATTGATTATAGCGCTTCCTCGATCAGCTGGCTGGAAGGCAAGCGAAAGACGGCAAACGCCAATTTCTCCTATAATCAGACAGTTGCTGTGCAGGCCGATCAGGCTCTTTCCAATGCCAATGGTGTCGATATCAACACTGAAATGGCGCTGCTGCTTGATCTTGAACATTCCTATCAGGCATCGAGCCGGGTGTTGACGACGGTCAACGCCATGCTTGACGAACTTATCAGAGCGGTGTGAGGCTTATGAAAGCGCAATCGATTTCGACTTATGGTGCAGCTTCAGCTCTCAAGGTCCTCGTGGCAAAAACCAAGGCTGAGCTTGGCAAAGCACAGCAGGAAGCGACCACCGGGATGGTGTTCGATGTCGGCCTGTCGCTCGGCTCCAAGTCTGGCCAGACTATATCCTTGCGCAAGGAATATGATCGTCTGACTGTTCTGACAGATATGAATAAGCTGCTGCAGCAGCGGATGACGACGACGCAAACCGCCACCAGCACCATTATCGAGAACACGCAGGATTTTCTTGGCGACCTGACAGGTGCAAACAGCACCGTTGAAAGCGCTGAGACGGCCGCAAAATCTGCAAAGTCTCTGTTGGATTCCGTCACTGGCCTGCTCAATACGAGTTACAATGGCGAGTATATTTTCTCCGGTGTGAACACCGATGTGAAGCCGATTGCCGACTACACCGAAGGCAGTGCCGCTCAGACAGCGGTGCGCCAGGCGTTCGAAGACCATTTCGGTTTCAGCATGAACGATCCGCAGGTTGCCAATATTACCGGCGATGAAATGAAAGCCTTTCTGGAAGGCGATTTTGCCGAGCAGTTCAATGATGCCAACTGGGACGCCAACTGGTCGAATGCGTCTGACACAGTCATCAAGAGCCGTATTTCACCAAGTGAAACGGCCTCAACATCGATTTCAGCCAATGCAGACGGTTTCCGCAAGACCATCATGTCGGCGGTGATGGTTTCTGAATTTGCGGCGATTGGTCTTAACAATTCTGCGTTCCAGGCGCTCACGACACAGGCCATGCAAACCACGACGCAGGCGATCACTCAAACCACTTCAGAGCAGACGACGCTTGGTCTTGCGCAGCAACGGACAAATGCAGCGACAACACGCATCGCAGCTCAGCAGAAAATCCTCAATGAATCGGTTCTCGATCTTGAGGAAGTCGATCCTTACGAAGCGGCGACCCGCGTCACTGCATTGATGACACAGATTGAAACATCCTATGCGCTGACAGTTCAGCTGCAGAATATGAGCCTGCTTAACTATTTGAAATAGTTAGACTATTAGAGCGTCTTGCCTCTTTTGGCGCTACATAAGGACACTCTAAACAATTGAATCGACGCATCGCGCTTCCCAAAAAACGATTTCGATTTTGGGCCGATGCTGTGGGGCGCTTACCCGCCCCGAAGTTGAACATCACGCACCGGGCAGCATGAGGCGGCCTGTATGCGTGGTGCCGGAGAACGGAGACTACATGTACCAGCTGCGCTACGAAGACGTCATGAATGATGATATGGCGAGCGCCAAGGAACGCGAGCGGATGCTTTTCGACCGTTCGATAGAAATGCTTGCCGCTGCCAAGGCCAATGGGGCCGGATCGCGCGATGGCATAGACGCTGCCTATTTCACGACCAAGCTCTGGACCACGATCATTGATGATCTTGGATCGGAAGAGAATGTGCTTCCAATGGAACTCAAGGCGGCCATTATTTCGGTGGGGATATTCATTCTCAAAGAGATGGAACGCATTCGGCAGGGCGAAAGCAGTGATTACGATACCTTGATCGAAATCACCCAGTCCATCCGGGATGGTCTGTGACATGACGAATAATAACAAGTCGACCAATGACAAGTCGGCAATCCGTCTTTCGCTGCGTGCGGGTGAGAAGATCTATATCAACGGCGCGGTGCTGAAAACGGATAGGAAAGTATCGCTCGAGCTGTTGAACGATGCGATTTTTCTACTGGAAAACCATGTTTTGCAGCCTGATGAGACGACAACGCCACTGCGCCAGCTCTATTTTGCGGCACAGATGATCCTGATCGAGCCAGCTCTGAGAGAACAGGCTCGCAATACATTTGCGCAGATGCTGAAAGGCATGTTTGCAGCATTCAAGGACGCGGAAATCCTCAATGCGCTCAAGCTTGTTGATGAGCTGGTGCATAACGGGCGTGTTTTTGAAGCACTGAAGACGATTCGTGCGCAATATCAGCGCGAGGCCGAGCTGATGGGCGAAGCTGTCCCGCCCGTGCCTGCAAAACAATCCGAACAGCCTACGGAGGCAAGTCTATGACCACCACATCGACAGTCGGTGCGAACAATACGGCCAACACAGCCAATTCATCGAGTGGCAATGCCGCAGCTGCCAAGGCCAGCGTCGATTACAATTCCTTCCTGAAGCTTTTGGTGACACAGATGCAGAATCAAGACCCGACGCAGCCTATGGATGCAACGCAATATGTCTCGCAGCTGGCCACCTTCTCCAATGTGGAGCAGGCAGTGCAGATGAACAGCAAGCTTGAAACGCTGATTGCCAATTCATCTTTGTCGCAAGCTGAAGGCTGGATCGGCCGCACATTGACAAGCGCTGACGGCACAGTCTCCGGCGTTGTCAAATCCGTGACTATTCAGTCATCGGGCATGCTTGCCGAACTGGAAGACGGCAAGACGATGCTGATCGGCCAAGGCGTCAAGATCAGCTAACACCAATATCCGATGAGTACAACTCATTGGATATTGGTTAAGCCTTTGTGGCGACTGAACATTTTCAAGGCGTGATGCGCCAGCATCTTAGCGCCTTGGTATAAGGAAAACGGTTTTGAACGAAGCTGATGCGCTCGATATCGTCAATTCGGCGGTTTGGACCGTGCTTATGGCCAGCGGTCCGGCTGTGCTTGCAGCTATGCTTGCGGGCATCGGTATTGCGCTGTTTCAGGCTTTGACACAGATTCAGGAAATGACGCTGACTTTCGTGCCGAAAATCATCGTCATTTTTGTGGTACTTGCTTTTACCGCGCCGTTTGTCGGAGCGCAGATCAACTCTTTTACGCTGCTTGCCTATTCGCGCATCGAAAAAGGGTTTTAGAACCATGTTCCAGAGGAGGCTGCTGTTTCCCTGACGTAGCCCTCGCGCAAGCTTCGCCGTTTATGTTCCGTCGGACAATAGGAGACGGACGTGCAGCAGGTAGCGGCTAAGCCATTAAAAAAGAGTGGAATTCTGACAGGTAGCGACTTGGGTCTTGCTGCCGGCATTATCATTATTCTCACCGTGCTTTTCCTGCCTGTGCCAGCAGTCGTTCTGGATATTGGTCTCGCTTTCTCGATTGCCTTTTCCGTCCTTATCCTCATGGTTTCGCTGTGGATTCAGCGTCCGCTTGATTTCTCGGCTTTCCCGACCGTGTTGCTGATCGCAACCATGATGCGTCTGTCTCTCAATATTGCGACGACGCGCGTGATTCTCACGCACGGCAATGAAGGCTATCTGGCAGCAGGTCATGTGATTCACGGCTTCTCGCAGTTCGTGATGGGTGGCGACTTCGTCATCGGCCTTGTCGTTTTCTCGATCCTCATCATCGTCAACTTCCTTGTCATTACAAAGGGTGCGACGCGTATCGCGGAAGTGGGCGCACGCTTCACGCTCGACGCCATTCCCGGCAAGCAGATGGCAATCGATGCCGACCTCTCGTCTGGTCTGATTGATGAAAAACAGGCACAGCATCGTCGTCGTGAACTGGAAGAAGAAAGCTCATTCTTCGGTTCGATGGACGGTGCGTCAAAATTCGTACGCGGTGATGCGATTGCCGGTCTGATCATTACGGCGGTCAATATCTTCGGCGGTATTATCATTGGTGTAACCCGCCACGGAATGGATATTTCCGAAGCCGCTGACGTTTTCACCAAGCTCTCGGTTGGTGATGGTCTGGTCACACAGATCCCAGCGCTGATCGTATCGCTTGCAGCCGGTCTTCTGGTTTCCAAGGGCGGCACGCGCGGCTCCGCCGATCAGGCAATTTTCGGACAGCTCGGCGCTTATCCAAAAGCATTGCTGATTGCATCTTTCCTGATGTTTGTTTTGGGCATCATGCCTGGGCTTCCGGCATTTCCATTCTTCCTGTTGGGCAGCGCAATGGCATTTGTGGGGATTGCGGTTCCACGCAAGCAAGCCAAGGAACGTAATGCGCAAGCTGCGGAAGCGGAGTCAAAGCAGCGGGATGCCGATGAGCAGGAACGCAATTCCGTCAAGGCCTCGCTTGAAACCACACAGATCGAGCTTTGCCTTGGCAAGCAGCTCTCGGCGCGTCTCATCGCATCGCAGCAGGAGCTGGCACATCGCGTGGCCAAGATGCGCAAGAAGTTCGCCCAGGAGTACGGTTTCGTCATCCCCGAGATCAAGGTAACAGACGATATTTCCCTGCCGCCAAAGAGCTATCGTATCAAAATTCACGGTACTGCGGTTGCAAGCCATGAACTGCGGGTCGGTGAAATTCTCGTCGTATTGGGTGAACGTCCCATTCCGTCTATTCCCGGTGAAGAAGTTCGCGAGCCAGCCTTTGGTATGCGCGCCTATTCGGTGCCGGAAACATTTACGTCTGACCTGCGTCGCGATGGATATATGACCGTCGATAATCTGTCGGTGTTGCTGACACATTTGAGCGAGATAGTGCGCAACAATCTGGCACAGCTCCTGTCCTACAAAGACATGCGGATTCTGCTTGATCGTCTCGGGCCGGAATATCGCAAGCTTCTTGAGGATATCTGCCCGGCAAATATCTCCTATTCAGGGCTTCAGGCTGTTTTGAAGCTGCTGCTCGCGGAACGTGTTTCAATCCGCAACCTGCATTTGATTCTTGAATCAATTGCCGAGATCGCACCTCTGGTCCGCCGCCCTGAAATGATTGTCGAACATGTTCGCATGCGAATGGCGCAGCAGATATGCGGTGATCTATCAGATAATGGCGTGCTCAATGTCCTGCGCCTTGGCAACCGCTGGGATCTGGTCTTCCATCAGAGCCTCAAGCGAGACAACAAGGGCGAAATCGTCGAGTTCGATATCGACCCGCGTCAGCTAGAACAGTTTGGTACCGAAGCCACGGCAGCCATACGCAAGCATTTCGATAGCGGCGAACGTTTTGTGCTGGTTTCATCTCCCGAAGCGCGCCCATATATCCGCATGATTATCGAGCGCCTTTTCGCGACCTTGCCTGTTCTGTCGCATGTCGAGATCGCACGTGGTGTCGAAGTGAAATCGCTCGGCGCGATTTCCTGACGGGGAGGGGACCCGTTGCCCATCACACAACTGCCGATTAACGAGCTCGTCTTCGCAGCCATGCTTGCATTCTGCCGTGTCGGCGCGTGTTTGATGCTGATGCCGGGCATTTCGAGCGGGCGGATACCGTTGCAGGTGCGGTTGTTCATTGCGCTCGCCTGTTCATTCGCGGTGCTGCCATTGGTGATTGAGACCATCACACCCAGCCTTGATGGCACGCATCCGCTGGCGATGTTTCGCCTCATGCTGAGCGAGATGTTTATTGGGGCGGTGATTGGGATTCTGGCGCATATTTATTTCTGGGCCCTGCAATTCATGGCCAATATGATGGCGATGGCAGTGGGCTACTCCGGTTCACCAGCGGATGCGATTACTGAACCGGAGCCGCAGGCAACGCTCGCAACCATTGTTACTTTCAGTGCACTGTTTCTGTTTTTCGTCACAGACATGCATCTTGAGATTTTGCGGGCGCTGCTGAGTTCCTACACAGCGATACCCGTTGAAGGTCATTTCAGACCCGATGCCGCGATGATCGATATCAGCGATGCACTTTCGGGTGCATTTTTGGCAACCTTGCGCATCGCAGCGCCGTTTATTGTCTTCGCGATTCTGGTCAATTTCGCCATTGGACTGATCAACAAGCTGACGCCGACGATTCCTATCTATTTTGTGTCGATGCCATTTGTGCTCGGTGGTGGATTGCTGGTCGTCTATTTCATTTTGCCGGAACTGCTGCGCTTTTTTATCGGCGAAACATCAACGCAGATGCGCAATCTGTTCTGAGGATTTCATGGCTCGAACCAATGCCCATAATCTAAAAAAACTGATTGCATTGCAAAAGTTGGGTGCTGCCCGGCTCGAAGCATCTCTTGCCGTAACGAACAATCGCAAGACAGCACTTGATGAAGAGCGGGAAGCGCTTATCGCCATACAGGATCGGCGATACGATGGTAGTTCATTCACGGTCGATCCAGCACTTCTTATCAAGCGCCTGGGCGGGAATGCCTCAGAAAGCGAGAACATTGAACAGCAGCTCGAATCACAACGCAGTGGCCTCTTAAAAGAACAACGTCGGGTAGAACTTTTGGAAGATCGGCTGGAAACGGTACGAAATGATACCGAAAGACGCGAGCTAGCAAGCCTCATTGAAGAGTTTATCAGCCGAAAAACATCCACAGCGTGATCAATAGAATCTTCGTTAGTGTTGATTAATATATAATTATAACAAACGCTTACAAGAACTCTGGTGAGCTTATCTGCACGACATTGACCTTATGCCTGTCATAAAACTGAAGCTGATTCGTACCGCAAGCTTCAGTCAAGTTTGGCCAACTATGGTGCAATCAAGAGATGAAGAAGGACGAGTTGTATGGCGATTAATCCGCCGTCAGATCTGGTGATGGACGTGGCGCGGGCGGCTGATCCGCAAGCCTATCGCCTGGCGGCGGAGCGTCTGAAATCGATATCGACAAGCGCAGGCCCAATGGGCGCTGATGCGGATACGGGGTTGCCGCGGAATTTTGTGAGCTTTTCTGAAAGTCTCGGCTCAGGGGTCAGGATCCATCCCGACAGCCAGAATACGACCAATTCGGCCTATCGAAAGTTTGAAGCATTCATGCTGCAGTCTTTCGTCCAGTCGATGTTTACCAGCGATACAACGGCCACTTTTGGCAAGGGTATTGCAGGTGAATATTGGAAATCGATGATGGCTGAGGCCATGGCCAATAAAATGGCAGATACGGGCGGCGTAGGCATCGCCCGTATGCTTGAAGCGCAAGCGGCGATGAAGCAGCGAGCGGAGAATTCGGCAACTTTGGCTTTGGGAGACGTCGTTAACGATCTGGGACAGGGAATGAGCACGGATACGGTGTCGAAGGATATCGTTCACGGATTTGAACGTCAGCTCATTCAGAAGCAACTGGAAAACAATGAAAGTGGAGAACGCGCTCAAGGCTGATCCAGAGCATCTACTGCAAAACTGCCCTCGCGGTTTTGCGGAGCATAATGCGACGGACCACAGATGGAGCGGTTAGGTGACTAGGCTTTTGCTGAAGTCGATCTAGCCAGCGAATGAGAACGCGACCCGCTGATACATACAATTGAGGAAACCCGAACATGACTGACACAAGCTCCGAAATCAGCCTGCTCCCGCAAGCTCCGGAAGCAACACTGGATGTAAATCCAGCACAGGAACTGGAGCAGCAGCCGGTACTTAAGCCAGTTGTGCGGGCTATTCAGCGTCTTGAGGACGTCATCGATACGGAAACGCGTCTTTTGCTTGAAGGCGGACATCCAGACCTTGCAGACATCAACTCGCGCAAGAGCCGCGGTCTTTATGACTTCAACAAGGCAATCAAAAAGGCTGCAAGCCTTGCCGAACCTGCCACGATGAAGGGATTGCAGCCATTGCTTGATAGTCTCAAGCAGAAGCTGGAGAAAAATTGCGAAGCGCTGCAATTGCACCTGCGGGCGGTTGGTGAACTCGCAGATCTTATCCGTGGCGCGCTGGAGACGCAGGACGCAGACGGCACCTACAGCATGCAAAGCGCGAGGCTCGGTCACGCCAGATGATCCGCATAATCGCAATCGGCCTCTGGATATGTGCGGTAGCACTCGGTTCGCTGTTCTTTGCCGTGCGCCAGAACGATGCACCTTCGGGTGAGGTGCAAGCGAATGGAGGTGCGTTTGGCGGTCTCGATTACGTCAAGACCGACGTGATGAGTGTGCCGATCATCTCCAATGGCAGCGTTGCAGGCTATGTCGTGGCCCAGCTGGTCTATACGGTCGATTCGAACATTCGCAAAAAGCTCACCGTGCCGCTTGAATATTTCATCAGCGACGAGATTTTCCGTAAGTTCTACGGCAGTTATTCGGATACCAAAGAAGTTGAGAAAGTAAACTTCGAAGCCGTGCGGGCATCGGTCATCACCGATTTGAACGCGCGCTTTCCAGAACCGGTGATCAAGGATTTGCTGGTCGAGCAGTTCAATTACATTTCGGCGGAAGAGATTCGAGCCATGAATATGCGCGGTGGCGCTTCGGCGGAAATCGCAGGCAAGCAGGCTGCCGCTGCGTCATCTCATAGCGAATAGTATTTTCCGGCCAGCTGGCTCAAACGTTCTTCATCAAGTGTTGGGATGGACGCGTCGGTGATAAACTGGACGCCGAGTTCGCGCTTTTCGCGCCAGACCATTTGGGCCAGAAGTGCGCGCGCATAGAAGTCGTCAAACAACCAGAAGCGTTCGGGGAGGCTTGGAACGTCAGTTATCCTTAGTCTCGCGCCATGCGGAGCTATGTCGCTGAACTGGCATTCGATGATGAAGCGCCCGTCAAGATCGATAATCTTTCCTGATCGCAGCCGCGTGCGCTGTCGCTCTTCCCTACGTCGCTCGTGAGATGGCTTGTTGCGCACCATAAAATTTTGCCTGCTATATTTCCCCTTGAAGGCAAATATAGCAGGCTTGGCTTTAGTAAGCGTTACCTAACTTCAATGCTCACCGCATTTTTCACAACGGCCACGCAATTCCAGCGTTGTTTTGCGTGATTTGAAGCCACTTTGGACGCTCCAGGCGCTGACAAGACTTTCGATGGCCGGATCAGAAAACTCCGTCACCTGTCCGCATTGTTCGCAAATGGCAAAAGCAATAAGGCCGTGCTGGTGGCATTGCGGGTGCGCGCAGGCTACGAAGGCATTCAGGCTTTCGAGGCGGTGCACCATCCCGTAATCAAGAAGCTTTTCCAATGCGCGATAAACCTGCAACGGAGCGCGAAAGCCATCGTCGCGGAGCTGGTCGAGAATCGTATAGGCACTCAGTGGCCCATCCGCCTTGGACAACACATCAAAAACCAGTGTCTGATTGCGGGTCAGATCATGCGATGGTTGAGTGTGTGCGTGATGATGGTCGTGATGATTGCTCATTGTCCAGCGGTCCGTTTCGGTGAAGCCTCTCTCCTATTTAATGGCAGGAGGCTTAAAATGAAAATAGCCAGTGCGGCAACGACGATTGATGGGCCCGATGGCGTGTCGAATTCAACGGAACCATATAGTCCGCCAATAACGCCAATTGCGCCGATGGCAGATGCCATGACAGCCATTTGCTCAGGCGTTGAAGCAAACCGGCGGGCTGTCGCGGCAGGAATAATGAGAAGCGACGTTATCAGCAGAATACCGACGATTTTCATCGAAATGGCAATAACAATTGCCAGCAACAACATGAAGATGATGCGCGACAAGGCAGGATTCAAGCCTTCAGCACGAGCGATATCTTCGCTGACGGTAGCTGCAAGCAGTGGACGCCACAACCATGCAAGCACGGCGAGCACCAGAATTCCGCCGCCATAGATAAAAGCGATGTCGAGACGCGAAACTGCGAGCAGATCGCCAAACAGGAATGACAGTAGGTCGACACGCACCCATGTCATAAACGCGACGATGACCAGTCCGAGTGACAATGTTGCGTGCGAAAGGATACCCAACAGCGAATCGGCCGAAAGCGAATGCCTTTTTTGCAGCAGCAAAAGGATGGCTGAAATAGCGACGGATACGGCAAAAACACCGATCATCAGATTGATATCGAGTATCAGCGCTAAGGCTACACCCAGCAATGCCGAATGGGCCATAGTGTCACCGAAATAGGCCATCCGCCTCCACACGATGAAGCAACCAAGCGGGCCCGTGGTCAGTGCCAGACCTACCCCGGCAATCAACGCGCGGGTGAAAAAATCGTCAAACATGGGGTTTGCCTTCCTCATGATGGTGATGATGTTCACCGTCATGATGATGACCATCTTCGGCGTGGCAGTGATCTGTTACTGTGCCATCAGCGTGCATGACACGACCGTCAGGCAGATGGGTGTGATCGTGATGATGTTCATAAACGGCGAGAGGCCCAACTGCGCGGCTCCCGAACAGGCGCAAATATTCCGGACTGGCAGTCACATCGCGCGGCGTTCCGCTGCAGCAGACATGACCATTGAGGCAGATGACCCGGTCGGTTGCCGCCATAACAAGATGCAGATCGTGGGAGATCAGCAGCACACCACAGCCCGTGTCATCACGTAATTTGGCAATCAGCTCGTAAAGGGCTGCTTCACCGGAAAAATCGACACCCTGGACTGGCTCATCTAGCACCATAATATCGGGCTTGCGTGCGAGTGCACGCGCCATCAACGCTCGCTGAAACTCGCCACCCGACAGATTGGTAATCTCTGCCTTGAGAAGATGCGTGATTCCGACGGCATCCAGCGCACGCACAATATCAGCTTTGGGTAGGGGGCCGGTCAGTGTCATCAAGCGCTCAACAGAGAGCGGCATGGTACGGTCAATATTGATTTTTTGCGGCACATATCCGATCCGCAAGCCCTTCAGATGACGGATTTCACCCTCATCGGGCTTGAGAATATGCAGTGCCATTTTGGCCGTCGTGCTTTTTCCCGCGCCGTTGGGGCCGATCAGTGTGACGATCTCGCCGCGGTGGATCGTCAGGTCAACATTGCGCACAAGCCACCGCCCGTCGCGATAAACGCCGGCACCTTTTAAGTCGATCAGTGGTTCCCGCTTTGAGTGTGCGGGGAGGGCGGTCTTACGGGCCATATAAAATGAGCTTTCGCTGCCTTTGTGAGAGCGTCAGCGCTTTATCTCAAAGGATAAACGGCGCTCTCGAAATTCTTGTCTCAAGATGTGTGAACGATATGCCGATTCGTGTTCATTTGCGTTGCCCGGATAAGCACTGTGAACAATTCTCCAAAAAGAGGTTGTGTCTCCTTATCGCAGACGTTATAGCATAACGCAAATGATGTAATAGAATAACATATCACTTGTATATGTTGTTCGCTTTTGCTTACGTTCAAGAGAGACCCATGAAACACTTACGATCCCTGCTGTTGGCATCCGCATTTATGGCTGTTTTGGGTGGGGCGGCTTCCTCCGCCGAGCGCAGCGGCGTTGTCGTTTCGATCAAACCCCTGCATTCCCTGGTGGCTGCTGTGATGCAGGGTGTCGGCGAGCCAAAGCTGATTGTGCAAGGTGCAGGGTCGGAACATTCTTACAGCCTCAAGCCATCTGATGCCCAAGCTATTGAGAACGCCAAGGTCATTTTCTGGGCCGGGCCTTCGATGGAAACCTTTCTCGACAAACCGTTCGATACCCTTGGTGAGGGTGCGAAAGTTGTCGCGTTGGGCGAAGCCGACGGATTGACGAAGCTCAAGTTCCGCGAAGGTGGTCCCTTCGAGGTGCATGATCATGGCGATGAAGGTCATGAGCACGAAAAGCATGGTGAGGCGGGTCACGACCATAGTACCAAAGCTGGCTCCCACGATGCCCATGGCCACGCAAACGAAGCCGCTGAAAAGGCCGAAGAACACCCCCATTATGCAGAATTCGACCTGCATTTCTGGCTCGACCCGCAGAATGGCAAGGTTCTCGTTGGAGACATCGCCAAGGTCTTGAGCGAAAACGACCCCGAAAATGCAGCGCAGTACGAAAAAAATGCTGCTGATTATGCCGAAAAGCTGGATGCGCTCACCAAGGATATCGAGGGTGAACTTCAGCCGGTAAAAGGCAAGCCTTTCATCGTTTTCCACGATGCTTATCAGTATTTTGAAAACCGCTTCGACGTGAAGGCCGCAGGTTCCATCACCGTCAGCCCTGAGAAAGCGCCGGGTGCGGGCCGTATCAAGGACATCCACGAGAAGATCAAATCGCTCGGTGCGGTATGCGTGTTCTCCGAACCGCAATTTGAACCCAAGCTGGTCAATACGGTTATCGACGGAACTGAGGCCAAAACGGGTGTGCTTGATCCACTCGGTTCGGAATTGAAGGACGGTCCAGACCTTTATCCTCAGCTCATCCAGAACCTCGCCGATTCGCTAAAGAACTGTCTGTCGAAGTAGCACTGGTCGCTCCCCTGTTCTGGGACCCCACCGAGTGGATTGAATTTGGTGTTTGTATCTTGATTGATGCACAGGCTGTTTCAAACACCAAATTCGAAAGTCCACTCGATTCATAGGGTATTAGTGGTCTTTGAAATTCCGATATTTGCGTGTCGGCTGTAACTGAGCCAGGCAAATGTCGGAATTAGACCACTAGAGTATTTCCTGTTTAAGATGAACCGTAGAGAATGCTCTATCTGTTTATTTGTAAGCATGTCTTTACCTCAAAACCGGTTCCCACTTTTGGAAGACATGCTCTAGAAGCGATCAGTTGTGGTGTCGGGCTTTCATAAACGCTCCGGTACATTCGACAAACACCGGGCATATTACTCCTATGTTTATATGCGTATCCAAATGAAGCGCTGGGCCAGGTTTTTGCAGTGTGGTTATTGCACGACACCAGTTCAGGTTCCGGCTCGTTAGTTCAGTGAAGAATCGTCAAAGGTGGCTTTGCCGCCTCTTTTTAGCCAAATGAATGTAATGATATAACATTAATAGCCAGCGATGCTGCGCTAGCAGCTTTTGTTCAACTGCCAGCAAAGGAGATGCCATGAAAAGGCTTCCAGTCACCGTTCTTTCGGGCTTTCTCGGAGCAGGAAAAACCACGCTCCTCAATCACGTGCTCAACAATCGCGAAAATCGGCGTGTCGCGGTTATCGTCAACGATATGAGCGAAATCAATATTGATGCTGCCTTAGTGCGAGAGGGCGGTGCCGATCTGTCGCGTACCGAAGAGCAGCTCGTTGAAATGACCAATGGCTGCATCTGCTGCACGCTGCGCGATGATCTTCTGAAGGAAGTAGCGCAATTGGCGTCGCAGGATCGCTTCGATTACCTCCTTATAGAATCAACCGGCATTTCAGAGCCTCTGCCTGTTGCAGCTACATTCGAGTTTCGCGACGAGAAAGGGGAAAGCCTCTCCGATCTTGCTCGTCTCGACACCATGGTTACGGTCGTGGATGCCGCCAATCTTCTGAAAGACTATTCATCCAGCGACTTTCTGCGCGACCGTGGTGAGTCTCTCGGAGACGAGGATGAGCGGACACTGGTTGATCTGTTGGTCGAGCAAATTGAGTTTGCGGATGTTGTGGTGCTCAACAAGGTTTCCACTTCAAGCGCGGAAGAACGCGATCTAGCGCGCAAAGTGATCAAATCACTCAATCCAGACGCAAGAATAGAAGAAGCCGATTTCGGGCAGGTCTCGCTAGATTCGATTCTCAACACGCGCCTGTTCGATTTCAACCGCGCCCACGAACATCCGCTTTGGTATAAAGAACTCCATGGTTTCCACGAGCACGTGCCGGAAACAGAAGAATATGGTGTGCATTCATTTGTGTATCGTGCCCGCCGCCCGTTCGATCCAGCCCGGTTCCAAAGTTTTATTGATCGAAGCTGGCCGGGTGTGGTTCGCGCAAAGGGATTTTTCTGGTTGGCAACGCGTCCTGATTATGTGGGGGAGCTGAGCCAGGCGGGTGCTTTGGTCCGCACCAACAAGCGCGGTCGCTGGTGGACGGCTGTCCCCCGCAGTTATTGGCCTGCAGATCCGGAATGGCATCAGGCGATGCAGCCTTATCTTGATGCTGAATGGGGAGACCGTAGGCAGGAAATTGTATTTATCGGTGTTAGTCCGATGGATAAGGCAAATATGATTGCCGAACTTGATGCCTGTCTGGTGCCTGAGCAATGCTTCATGCCGCAAAACTGGCGAAAACTGGATGATCCGTTTCCAAACTGGTCAGTGGCAGCTTAACGAATGCCTTATACCAAGGGCTAAGATGCTGACGCATCACATCTTGAGAATATTCAGTCGACACATGCGCTTAACCAATATCCGATGAGTCCCCTCATCGGATATTGGTACTATTCAGCCGACAGCGCGGTAATTTCAGATATCCTGCTGTCGGCGAGGGTGCGGTGATCGAGCACGTTGGCGATCGCTTCGCGCACGTCCAGCATCATGTGTCGCACTTCGCATTCGGTTTCATCGCAATCGTCGCAAGGCTGATAGTCAGTTTTGCTGGCGCAGGCGATAGGCGCAAGCGCTCCGTCCAGTGCTCGAATAATATTGCCGATATGGATTTCACTCGCAGGGCGGGCCAGACAAAATCCGCCGCCTTTGCCTTTGCGGCTCAATACAAAGCCTGCGTTTCGCAATTCGATGAAAATATTATCGAGAAACTTACGCGGGATATGATGCCTTTCCGCGATCTCGCTTGCTGAAGCCAGTTGACCGTCCGATATGCCGGCCAGGTGCACCATGGCTTTCAGGCCGTATTTGCCTTTTTTGGTTAGCATGGCATCCCTGCTGCAATGTCCAACGGACGGCCTAATTTCCTTAATAGTCGTATTATAAATAAGAATTAGGGAGTTACGGCTCTCCCGGCAAGTTACTTTCACGTCGCACTATGTTGGTAACGTTGTTTTTAGTGCCAGTGCGAGGGCACCTTGGAGGCTGTCGCCACTGGGGGCCTTATAAAACTCCCTATAAGGAAAGAATGGCAGTGCAGCATAGGATGACGCTAAACCACCGGTGATGCTGAACCGTTGAAGTTTTTCGATCTGCAAATTCTCTAATGCCTTGCGGATCATTTCACAGGCTTCGGTCAAGATTTTTAAGCTGAGCGAGTCGCTCCGCGCCGCAAATTCAAAAAGCATTGGCGCAAAGGCGGCATAGTCAGCAGCGCTGGCCGTCCTGGAGAAAACCGTGATGTTACGAGGATTGCTGTCGAATCTCTCGAGAACGGCATGCGACAAGTCTGAGTGATGTGCGAACCCGTCAACTGCAAGCAGCACATTTTCCAACAGTTTACGACCGAGCCAAGCACCACCGGCATGATCGCTTAATATAAAGCCACGCCCGCCAACAATGCGGATCGCGTCGTCGGTGCGTCTAACAAAGGCTGATCCAGTGCCCAGAATCGCAATCGCGGCATCTCCATCCCCCATTGCTCCTTGCAAAGCGGTGAGTGTGTCCGAAACGATATTGCTCTTCTTGAAAGGCAGGCGCTTATATATAGGAGTGTGATCGGCGAGAGAGTTCGCGCCAGCCAGGCCCAGCACGGCGTTGGCTGCTCCATATATAGAAGAGGCCAAGCTGGCATCCTTACGAGCTTGTTCGGCGGCCTCGCATATATGAACTATGCTGTTCTCTGAATCCGCACCTATATTCGCCGGCCCCGAGATGCCTTCTCCCAGCACTTTGCCGTTCTGATCCGCAATGACTGCCCGGCATCCAGTGCCACCGCCATCGATCCCGAAGTGATATTTGATCGTCATTTCTGTCATTTCATTGTCGCAAAGAAAGGAATCGGCAGACCGGTCCGCTTGAAATTCTATTAAAATGCACCATATCCCCTGTGGAAAGAAAGTTTGGTTATTTTGTTATTTTAGCGTTGACAGTTTTGTTTAGTGGGACGTATATAGCGACACAACGAGGGCGGCGGCGTCGCAAGCGACAGGCTGATGC
>Ga0308157_10004429_pt1 | contig 18666 bp, 16 predicted proteins | sample PhyBR1_FD_201035 | JGI IMG/M metagenome (GOLD analysis project Ga0308157, IMG submission 201035) | Phyllosphere microbial communities from UC Gill Tract Community Farm, Albany, California, United States - DLSLB.R1 | ecosystem: Host-associated > Plants > Phyllosphere > Unclassified | place: USA...
GCCGGGGGCTTTTTCTTTGTGGCGGCCACTCGGCGGCGCCCATGTTGGGTGTGGGGCGGGAAGCGGGTTAAACTGCCCGGCTCGCCACTCAGGCCTCGATTTGCCCATGCTGCAGAAACTACGCGACAAGACCTCAGGCTGGATCGTTACCGTGATCATGGGCCTGTTGATGATCCCGTTCCTGTTTGTGATCGACAACAGCTACCTTGGTGGCGTCGGCGCGCAGAACGTGGCCAAGGTATCGGCACCGCCCAGCTGGTGGCGCTCGGCGCCGTCGTGGTGGCCGATGTCGTTCCTGTGGAATCACCACGAAATCAGCGTGGAGGATTTCCGCACGCGTTTTGAACAGGCACGCATGCAGGCGCGCGAACAGCAGGGCGACAACTTCGACCCGCGCCAGTTCGAGACCACCGAGAACAAGCTGGCCGTGCTGGATCAGCTGGTCGATGAGCAGGTTGTCCGCCTTGCTGCGGAAGACGCGCACATCGTCATCGGTGACAAGGCCGTACGCGACTACATCACTGCGATCCCGGCCTTCCAGAAGGATGGCAAGTTCGACGCCACCCAGTACCGCCTGGCGCTGGCGCAGAGCAACCCGCCGCGTACGCCGGAGATGTTCGACCAGCTGGTGCGCACCAGCCTGCAGCAGTCGATCATTCCCACCGCGTTGGCCCAGTCCGGTTTCACCACCAAGGGTGAAGCAGAACGCTTGCTCAAGCTGTTGGGTGAAACCCGCGACGTCGAGTTCGCGATGTTGCCGGCACCGGCTGCCGATACCGCGGCGATCAGCGATGCCGAGGTTGAGCAGTGGTACAAGTCGCATCCGAAGGATTTCCTGCAGCCGGAAAACGTCGCCATCGAATTCGTCGAGCTCAACGCTGCCAGCCTGCCGGCTGTGACCGCCGCGAACGAAGCGACGCTGCGGCAGCGTTATGAAGAAGAGAAGGCGCGTTTTGTGTCTGCCGACCAGCGCCTGGCCTCGCATATCCTGATCAATGCAGGTGCTGATGCTGCCTCGCAGAAGGCCGCTGAAGCCAAGGCTGCAAAGCTGGCGGCCGAAGCCAAGCAGCCGGGCGCGGATTTTGCCGCGTTGGCCAAGGCCAATTCGGAAGATCCGGGCTCCAAGGACACCGGCGGTGACCTTGGTTGGGTTGAGCGCGGGGTAATGGTCAAGCCGTTTGAAGACGCGCTGTTTGCAATGAGTGCAGGCGATGTTGTCGGCCCGGTCAAGACCGAGTTCGGCTACCACGTGTTGAAGCTGCGCGAGATCAAGGGCGGCGAAGGCCGTGCGTTCGAGGAAGTGCGTGACCAGCTGGCTGCCGAACAGCTGCAGGCAGATACCGAGAAGGCTTTCAGTGAGTTCAGCGGTCGCCTGGTGGACCTGGTCTACAAGAATCCGACCGCGTTGGAGCCGGCTGCCAAGGAAGTGGGTCTTGCGGTACAGACGCTGGGTCCGTTCACGCGTGCGACGGCCAGCGGCATTGCCAGCAATCCTGCAGTGTTGAAGGCGGCATTCTCCGACGCGCTGGTGGAAGACGGGACGGTCAGCGACCCGATCGAGATCGCGCCGAACCACAGCGTGATGATCCGGGTGACTTCGCATACGCCGGAGCAGGCCACGCCGTTGGCGCAGGCCAAGGAGCAGGTGATTGCAGCGGTGCGTGCCAATCGCGCGCAGGAGGCCTCGAAGAAGGCAGCCGATGCATTGCTGGCCAAGTTGAACGGTGGCCAGACGCTGCAGGCGCTGGCCTCGGCCGAGCAGCTGCAGTTGATGCCGATTCCGGGTCTGCCGCGCACCGCACCGATGCCGACCGCTGCTGCCAACCGCGCCGTGTTCACCGCGGCAGCCCCGGTGGGCGACAAGCCCAGCTATGGCAAGGTGGCGCTGGAAGATGGTCGCTATGCGGTGTTCGCGGTTACCAAGGTGACGCCGGGTGATATCGCTGAAGTGCCCGAGCAGCAGCAGGCGATGTTGAAGCAGCAGCTGAGCCAGATCGATGGCGCCGCTGCGGCCAAGGCCTACGTGGATGGCATGCGCAAGCTGTACAAGGTGCAGGTGCAGGAATCCCAGCTCTGATTCCTTGCAACAGATGAAACGAAAAGCCCGGTCTTCGACCGGGCTTTTTTCTTTGCACGACAAACTCGCGATCGCACAGCGCTTGGCGGCGCCAGCTGCCCGCGAGCGCCGAGCCATGCTCGGTACGCCTGCCAGCCCAATCCAACAACGTCACCGGCAGCCCTGCAGCAACGTAGCCCGGGTAAGCGCAGCGCACCCGGGGAAAGAGGATATGTAGTTGTCCCAGCAACGTAGCCCGGGTAAGCGCAGCGCACCCGGGGAAAGAGGACACGCAGTCGCTCCGGCAGCGCACCCGGGGAAAGAGGACACGCAGTCGCTCCGGCAGCGCACCCGGGGAAACCAGGACATGCAGTCGCCCCAGCGAGCCGATCATCAGCACCGGCTGTACCGCGCTCACCCGGACGCCAGAACGACGGTTCGGCCTCAACGCAGAACGCCCGGCATCGAGCCGGGCGTTCCTGGTTACGCAGTGAGCGGGCTCAGCGCGCTTCTTCGTAACGCAACACCATGCCCGGGCGCAGCACCGCGCTGGCATCCAGGTCGTTGAACGACAACAGGGTCTTGACCGAAATGCCGTAGCGACGGGCGATGGCCCATGCGGACTCACCACTGCGGACCGTGTGGCGACGGCTGCTGGCCGCTGCCACCGTGCGTGCTGGGCGGGCCGCGCTGTTGCCAGTGGCCGCTGCCGGGGTGTCGTTGCTGGCGACCAGCACCGCGGCCTGTGCACTGGCGGTGGTGTCGTCCACGCCGATCGCCGCAGCGGGGGCGAGCACGCGGGTGCCGGCGCGGGAACTGGTCAGTGCCGGGTTGAGGCGTGCGATGCGCGCCGGATCCAGCGCGTTCTGCGCCGACCATGCAGCCAGCGTGGTGTTGGCGGGCAGGGTGTGACCCTTCAGGATGGGCACGGGGCGGTCCAGCGCTGCCATCAGGTCCGGCTCGTTCTCCGACTGCTCCAGCACGCAGGCCAATGCGTGCAGCTTCTCCACGTAGGCATAGGTGATCGGTGACAGGCCGGGCAGGTCGGAGGCGGTGGCGTTCTGTGCGTTCATGCCGCCGCGCCGCAGCGACTGCAGGATGCGGTACTCACCGGCGTTGTAGGCCATCACCGCCAACTGCCAGTCGCCAGCGAACATGCCGTGCAGGGTCTTCAGGTAGCGCACCGCGGCGCGGGTCGAGTCCACCGCGGACAAGCGGCCGTCATAGCCCTTCTCCATCGGCACCCGATGGTTGCGCGCAGTGGTGGCGATGAACTGCCAGAGCCCGGCCGGTCCGCTGGCGTTGCGTGCGGATGGGCGGTAGCCGCTTTCGACGAACGGGATCAGCGCGAACTCGGTGGGCAGGCCGGCGCTGCGCAGTTCATCGACCACGTAGCCAAACAGTGGCAGGGCGTCGTCATCGACATTGCCAAGCCGCGCCGGCGCATGTGCGAACTGCTTGCGCCAGCGGGCACTGGTGGCCTCGGCGTCGCACTGCGGGGCAGCCAGGCCGTCACGGAAGTTGGCGAAAATCTCGCGTCCGTTGCGGTGCGTTGGCTCCGGCAGCGATGCCGGGTCGAGTGGCAAGGCACCCAATGCAGCGATGTTCTGGGTCATGCCGCTGCCGGCTGCCATCGATTGGGCGCTGGCGGCGGTGCTGGTGGCGCCGAGCAGCAGCCCGAGCGCGACACCGAGAGCTTGCGCCCTCACGCGGTAAAACCGTCTTTCCACCGCCGCAATTCGGCGAACACTTCCACTTCATCGGCAGGCGCACGGCCCAGGCGCGAAGCGACCGCTGCCACGATGGCCGCATCAGCGGTACGCAGGAACGGGTTGCATTGCAGTTCACCTGCCAAAGCGGCGGGAACGGTGGGACGGGAACGGCTGCGCATGTCCATGGCTTCCTGTTGGCGGCGTTGCAATGCCGCGTTTGTGGGGTCGACATGCCGCGCGAAGGCGGCATTGGCCAGCGTGTATTCGTGCCCGCAGCAGACCCATGTCTGCGGCGGCAGTGCTGCCATTCGCCTGAGCGAGGCCAGCATCTGGGCGGCGGTACCTTCAAACATGCGTCCACAGCCCAGGCTGAACAACATGTCGCCACTGAACAGATGGTTGTGGCCCAAGTACGCAATGTGGCTTCGGGTGTGACCGGGAACATCCATCACGGTGAACTCGAAGCCGGACAATTCTACCCGGTCGCCTTCCCTGACTCGTTCACAATCCAGATCGATCCGTTCATCTTCCGGTGCGAACACCCGCAGCCGTGGCCAGCGTTCGCGCAGTTCCGCGACCCCGCCGATATGGTCTGCGTGGTGGTGGGTGAGCAGTACCGCTGCAGGCTGCATGCCCTGCGCGGCGGCCTCGAACACCGGCGCGGCCTGGCCCGGATCGACGAACACGGTCAGCCCATCGGGCGTCTGCAACGCCCAGATGTAGTTGTCCTGAAATGCAGGCAGGGCAGTCAGTCGCATAGAATTGGAAAATGCCTGCCGCCCCGTTCCCCCGTCAAGCCGCAGTCTCGGCCTGGTTTGAGAAACCCGGTGCACTGGCGATGCGCGACTGGGAACATCGCTACCTGTCTGAACAACTGCGCGGATTTCCGGCGCAGCCGTGGCTGTGGCTGGGTCCAAGCGCAAGCTGGGTACCGCAGGTCGCGCCAGCAGGCCGCGGTCTTCGCCTGCATCGCAGCAGTGACGGCCTGCAATGGCAGGGAGAGCTGCGCTGCGGCCTGTCCCTGCCGCTGCCTGCCGAGGCGGTGAAGGCCATCGTCATCCAGCATGCGGCGCCGCTGGAGCTGGAGGCGCTGCTGTCGGAGTGCGAGCGGGTGCTGATGCCCGGTGGGCGGATCTGGATGACGGTATTGAACCGCTGCAGTCCCTACCGCGCGCATTGGCAGTGGCAAGGCGCGCGTCCGCCATCGGTGGGGCGTTGCCAGGCGATATTGCGGCAGCAGGGCATACGCAGCCGCTCGCTGCGACACTATGGGCCGCTGTGGCGGCAATCCAGCGAGGTGTCGGGCACGGCCTTGCCGGTACTGCGCGCCTTGTGCGTGCTGGAAGCAGAAAAACGAAGTGAGGCATTCATCGGGCCCACTGCCGTAAAGGTGGCATGGCGCGGCCCGGTGGCGACCTGAAATCCAACGGAAGAACATGAAGTCAATCGAAGTACATACCGACGGCGCCTGCCTCGGCAATCCAGGGCCCGGTGGTTGGGGTGCGTTGCTGCGCTACAAAGGGCACGAACGTGAACTGGCTGGTGGCGAAGGCCACACCACCAACAACCGCATGGAGTTGATGGCCGCGATCATGGGCCTGGAAACCCTCAGCGAACCCTGCAACATCACCTTGTTCACCGATTCGCAGTACGTGCGGCAAGGCATCACCGAGTGGATGTCGGGCTGGGTCCGGCGTAACTGGAAAACCGCTGGCGGTGACCCGGTCAAGAACCGTGACCTGTGGGAGCGCCTGCATGCGGCTACCCAGCGCCACCAGATCGATTGGCGCTGGGTGAAGGGCCATTCCGGCGACCCGGACAACGAACGCGTGGACCAGTTGGCCCGCGATGCTGCAATCCGCGTACGCGCCGGCGACGCAAGCAATGGGGGCAACTGATGCGCCAGATCGTACTGGATACTGAAACTACTGGGCTGGAGTGGAAGAAAGGCAACCGCGTGGTCGAGATCGGCTGTGTCGAGCTGCTCGAGCGCCGGCCCAGTGGCAATAATTTCCATCGCTACCTGAAGCCCGACTGCGATTTTGAAAGCGGTGCGCAGGAAGTCACCGGGCTCACCCTGGACTTTCTGGCAGACAAACCGCGCTTCGAGGAAGTGGTTGATGAGTTCCTCGCCTACGTGGACGGCGCCGAGCTGATCATCCACAACGCCTCCTTCGACATGGGCTTCCTCGAGAACGAGATGACCCTGGTCGGCAAGGGGCGGCTGGCCAACCGGGTGACTGTCACCGATACCCTGGCGATGGCACGCGAGCGTTTCCCCGGGCAGCGCAACTCACTGGATGCGCTGTGCCGGCGGCTGGGTGTGGACAACGCCCATCGCACGCTGCACGGCGGCCTGCTGGATGCCCAGATCCTGGCTGACGTCTACATCGCGCTGACCTCTGGCCAGGAAGAAATCGGTTTCGGCTTGCCGGAGATGCAGGCAAGCACGGCTGGCGGTGAGGTGCAGGCGTTCGATCCGGCGGTGCTGCTGCCGCGTCCACGGGTGGTGGTCACTGCATCCGAACACGAGGCGCACGATGCGCGCTTGGCCAAACTGCGCAAGAAGGCCGGCCATGCCTGGTGGGACGGCGAACGCGCCGTCGAGCCCGGGTCGGCCTGAGCAGGCGAGGGGTCTGCTGCCTCAGTGGCAGCGGACCAGGATGACGGTGATGTTGTCCGAACCGCCGCCGTCCAGTGCGGCGGCGACCAATGCGTCGACGCATTCCTGGGCGCTGCAGTCGCCGTGGCCCAATGCGTGTCCTAGCCCGGCGTCGTCCACTTCTTCCGTCAGTCCATCACTGCACAGCAGCAACTGCATGCCCGGGCGCAGTTCGCCGGTCATGGTGGCGACATTGAGGTGGGCCGGATCGGTCACGCCCAAGGCCTGGGTGACCACGTTGCGATGCGGATGGGCGCGGGCCTGCTCGGTGGTGAGCGAGCCCTGCGCGATCAGCTCCTGCACGTAACTGTGGTCCTGGCTGAGCTGGCCCAGCTTGCCGTCGCGCCACAGGTAGGCGCGGCTGTCACCGACCCATGCGACCTCGAAACGATTGCCCTGCACGCGTGCGGCCACCACGGTGGTGCCCATCGGCAGGCTGTCGTTGCGGCGGCGCGAGGTACGGATGATTTCTTCATCGGCGGTACGGATGGCCTGCACCAGCGGCGCACCGTTGCGGATCTCGCGGACGATCGTTTCCCGCGCCAAGGCGCTGGCGACCTCGCCGCAGGCGTGGCCGCCCATGCCATCGGCCACCAACCACAGGCCAAGCTCACCGTCACCGTAGTAGGTGTCTTCGTTTAGCTGGCGGCGCAGGCCGGCGTGGCTGAGGTGTCCGAATTCGATCATGGGTGCCCGGAAGGGCTGGTGGCCAAAGAGGAAGGGCTACGCATCATCGCGTTCATGGAAGTGTAGGGCAAGCACTGCCCGCGACCCCATACAACTGCCGTAATACTGATGTGATCGGGTCGTCAGATGAAGATTCATGCAGAAAGCGCTTGTCGCTGATGCCGATGCCCTTTATCATTCGCAGCCCGGTTCGCCGGGACCATCTGGAGAGGTGGCAGAGCGGTTGAATGTACCTGACTCGAAATCAGGCAGGCGTTAATAGCGCCTCGGGGGTTCGAATCCCCCCCTCTCCGCCAGATACTGGAAAAAGCCGCCTTCGGGCGGCTTTTTCTTTATCCATCGTGCGCGGCCATTGCGGCCAGGCAGCAGGGCTTGCCGCCGCAGCGGCTACACTGTGCGCCTGATCCAACCGGTGCTGCCCATGTCTGAAATCCTCGTGCCCGTCTCCTTCGGCGAACTGCTGGACAAGATTTCCATCCTGCAGATCAAGTCCGAGCGGATCAGTGACGCGGCCAAGCTGGTCAACGTGCGCCGGGAACTGGACGCACTGGACAGCACCTGGGCGGCGCATCCCGCCGCAGCGCAGGACATCGCCGGCCTGCGTACCGAGCTTAAGGCCGTCAACGAGCGTCTTTGGGAGATCGAGGACGACATCCGCCTGAAAGAGAAGGCGCAGGCCTTCGATGACGACTTCGTGCGCTTGGCGCGCAGCGTCTACATCCAGAACGACGAGCGTGCGCGGATCAAGAAGGACATCAACCTGGCGCTGGGTTCCAGCTACGTGGAAGAGAAGTCCTACCAGGATTACCGCGCCGGCTGAGCCGTCGCCGCGCAGCTGAGCACGCCAAGGCCGCCACGCAGGCGGCCTTGTGCGTACTGGCAGCATGGAATCAGTGCGGGTGATCGGCGCGGTAGCGCTCGAACGCGGCAATCGCATCGTCGACGGTGATCAACGACATCACCTCATCGAACTCGATCTTGGTGCCCCATTTCAACTCGTCCGCGGGTTTGTGCAGGTAGCGGCGCGCAGCGTCGTCATAGCGGTCCACGCAATAGCGACGGTCCGAGTACGGGCCGCTGCGCTCGGGATTGCTGGCCGCATGCAGGCCCAGCACCTTGCAGCCGACTGCGTTGGCGATATGCATCGGGCCCGAATCCGGTGTCACCACCAGCTGGGCGCGGGCCAGCAGCGCCGGCAGCTGCTTGAGTGTGTCCTTGCCCACCAGATCGAGTGCCGGCTGCTGCATCGCCGCCAGGATCGCGTCGGTGGTGCTGCGCTCCAGCTCGCTGCGGCCACCACACAGCACCACCCGCCAGCCCTGGCTGGCAGCGTGATCGGCCAGCGCCGCGTAGCGCTCGGCATACCAGTTGCGCCGTTGATGGCTGGAACAAGGCGAGATCATCAGCACCGGCCGGCCATCGTCATCCCATTGCGCGCGTGCCCAGTCGTGCGCTTCGGCCGGCGTTGCGAGGTCCCAGCTGACGCTGTCCTGGCAGAAACCCAGCGGCTCGCAGAAGCTGCCGATGGCGTCGAGCACATGGATGCCGGGGCGATCGGGGATGCGCTCGTTGATGAAGAGCCCATGCAGGTCCTTGGAGCGCGACTTGTCGTAACCGATGCGGCGCCGGGCCGGAATGAAGGCCGACAGCAGGTTGGCGCGTGCGGCGACCTGCATCTGCAGCAGTGCCTGGAAGCCGCCGGATGGCAGCTCGCCGCGCAAGGCGCGCATGCCACCAAGGCCGCTCTTCTTGTCATAGACATGGAAACTGACCCCGGGCAGGCCATCCAACAGTTTGTGGCCTGCCTTGTCGATCACCCAATGCAGTGGCGTGCCCGGCATCGCGCGTTGCAGCGTGCGCACCAGAGGTACGACATGGGTCACATCCCCCAATGCCGACAGGCGCAGGAGACACAGCGGGGAGGACGATACGGGCATGGTGTTGTTAGACTCGGTGGGAATGGTCGCATTCGACGCCACTGAAGCGCTGACGCCGTGCCGCGATGGTCGTGGCTATGGCGGCATTCTGTTCGACCGCGAACGCCTGCGGCAAGTCGAGCCGAGCTTGTTCTCGCCCACGCACTGGGCCGGGAAGGCTCGGCCGGTGGGTGAGGGTGGGCGTGGTGGTGCCTGGTTCGTGGACGCACCGTTCGGTCGCTGCGTGCTGCGCCACTACCTGCGCGGCGGTGTCGCCGCCAGGTTCAGCCGTGACAGCTACCTCTGGCAGGGCTCGCACCGTACCCGCAGTTTTGCCGAGTTCCGGCTGATGCGGAAGCTGATCGCGATGAAGCTGCCGGTGCCGCGGCCGCTGGCTGCGTTCTACATGCGCGATGGCCTGCGCTACCGGGCGGCGATCCTGATGGAGCGGCTGGAGGATGTGCGTTCACTGGCTGATCGCGCGCTGGTGGCAGGGCGTGGTGCCCCGTGGGAAGAGGCAGGCCGCATGATCGCCCGCTTCCACCGTGCCGGCCTGGACCATGCCGATCTCAATGCCCACAACATCCTGTTCGACGCCAACGGTCATGGTTGGCTGATCGATTTCGATCGCGGCGTGCTGCGCATACCTGCCACCCGTTGGCGTGAGCGCAACCTCAAGCGCCTGCTGCGTTCGCTGCTGAAGCTGCGTGGTGACCGCAGCCGCGAGGACGTGGAGCAGGACTATGCGCGGCTGCGCCGCGCCTATGATCTGGCCTGGAACCGGGGCGTGTGACATGAGTTGGGCGTTGCGTTTCCTTGGCGTCGGCAATGCGTCGGCGGTGGAGCTGGGTTCGCCGATGTCGGTGATCGAGCACGACGGCCTGCCATGGCTGACCATCGATTGCGGTGGCGAAGGGCTGACCGCCTACCGCAACCACTACGGCGCCATGCCGGATGCGCTGTTCGTCACCCATATCCACCTGGACCATGTGGCCGGCTTCGAGCGCCTGTTCGTTGATGCTTTCTTCAATCCGCAACGGCGCGGCAAGGTGCGGTTGTACGTGCCCGCGCCGCTGGTGCCGTTGCTGCACAAGCGGGTAGGGGACTACCCGAACGTGCTGGCCGAAGGTGGCGCCAATTTCTGGGATGCCTTCCAGCTGATCGTGGTGGGTGATGCGTTCTGGCATGACAGCCTGCGCCTGGAAGTGTTCCCGGTGCGCCACCATTGGCCGGAAACCGCCTATGGACTGCGCCTGCAGGGCGCATTGGTGTGGAGCGGCGATACCCGTCCGATCCCGGAGATGCTGGCGCGATTTGCCGGTGATAACGAACTGATTGCTCACGACTGCGGCTTGCACGGTAACCCGTCGCATACCGGGGTGGATGACCTCGAGCGCGAATACGACGCCGCCACCCAGGCGCGCATGATGCTCTACCACTACGCCAGCAGCGCCGACGGCGACGCACTGCGCGCCCGCGGCCACCGCGTGGCGATGCCGGGTGAGTGCGTTGTACTGGCCGAGCCGACGGCACCGCGCGCGGAGCTGTTTGAGGGTTGAGCGTGAGGCTGCGGCGTAGAAGCCGATGAATTGCCGGGCGCATCAGCAACTCAGCAAAAGCGATATCCGAGCCCCTCTCCCGCTTGCGGGAGAGGGCTTGGGGTGAGGGCAAGGCCGGAGTCGGTCCAGATCAGCCCCGCCGGAACCCTCCGCAGCAACGTGACCCGGGTAAGCGCAGCGCACCCGGGATGCGTGCCGGGGGCTCACAATCAAGAAAGGCCAGCTCGTGGCGGGCAATCCGCCGGTCGGCCTGCAAAACAGCTGCACGGCCAAAGCCCCGGGTGCGCTGCGCTTACCCGGGCTACAACGCGCACAAGCAAAAGCCGCCGCTTCATCAGCGGCGCAACTTTCCAAGGCCCAAAAAGGTGGCGACCCCGCCGGCTGACCTCGGCGCCCGCGTCGATCGATACCGTTGCTGCCTTCCGGCCCTGGCGGGGTTTTCGACCTAGCGTCGCGAGGGGCCGACGGGGCCACCATAGAGACGGTTTGGCCGCGCTATGCGCGGCCATTCACGATACGAGAGGCTGGGGCGATGGAATCATCTGCCACCGATGCTTCATGGACCGGACACAAACTGGAGCAGGTCCTGATCGTGTGCGGCGATTGTAGCGTATGCATGCACCAGCCGACCAGCGTTCCGGCTTGAACCCCGTGTAACCCGCAGCCGCCGGTGTGCGGCCCCAGATGCCCGGCTTGGATAGAATACCCAACCAACGGAGGACGACCTCCGCCCATCACGGGACTTCACCCAGGACGGCCTGGCTTCTTCAGGAGGCTGTATGGCTTGGATCTATCTCGTGATCGCTGGTGTGCTGGAAATCGTCTGGGCGCTGGCAATGAAGCAGTCCCACGGTTTCACCAGGCTGGTTCCCAGCATCGTCACCATCATCGGCATGATCGCCAGCTTCTGGTTGCTGGCCTTGGCCATGCGCAGCTTGCCGCTGGGCACCGCCTATACGATCTGGACCGGCATCGGCGCGGTGGGTGCCTTCATCATCGGCATCGTCTTCCTTGGCGAGCAGATCAGTGCGATGCGTATTGGCGCCGCGGTGCTGATCGTCAGCGGCCTGGTACTGATGAAGCTGTCCAGCAGCTGATAGTTGCTTCAGTCCTCGCGCAGCACCAACACCATCTCGACCGCATCCAACCCCGGGCCGTGGCCATCCGCCACGACCCGGGTCACGCTGAAACCGAGCTGCGCGTAGAAGTCCTGCGTGTGCTGGCTGGTACTGAGTTCCACGCGCTTCGCGTTCGGGCTCTGTCGGGCCTGCTGTAAACGCGCAAGGCTCAATTGCCTGCCGAACCCCTGCCTATGCAGGCTGCGCTCGACCATGCCCCAGCAGAAAGCGGCGACGCCATCGTCCCGTATCGCCAAACCGCCGCAGGCGACAACCCGGTCATCGTGCTCGATCAGCTGATAGTCGCAACCCTGCGCATCGCGCTGTAGAAACCGCGCAAAGTCCGTGCGTTCGGCTGGCGTGAAGTACTCGGGTACATTGCTGTCGAATAGCGACAGGCAGGCGTCGGCATCAGCAGGTTGATAGAGACGGATCGACATACGCTGCAATCTAGCAGCTTCAGTTCGCTCTCTTTCTGGAAGATGGAGCTGGCCGGGGGATCCTGCTGTGGCCTTAGCCCCTCTCCCCTTGCGGGGTGGAAGGGGCCGGCTGACGAACCACAGGTTCGTGGCCCTTGGAACGACCTTGCGCCAGTGCAAGGGCCGGGGCGCGGAGCGGGGATTGGGGATTGGGGATTGGGGAGAGGGGGGCGCGAAGCGTGCTTCTGCCGCCGAACTACGCACCTCAAGCAGCACCAAAACCAATCAACGCGACATCGAATAAGGCAATGACGCCGCGTCACCAGCCCAAGACTTGTTCGGCTCAGCCTGCATCGTAAAACGCAGCTCCCCACCAGCAACAATCTCCTGGTGCGTCACATACGCCCGATCCAGCGGCTTGCCGTTGAGGCTCACCGAACCAACATACGTATGCGCAGCATCCAACCCGGTAGCAACGATGCTGAAGCGCTTCCCATCAGGCAGGTTCAATATCGCCTGCGGCAGGAACGGCCGGCCAATGATGTACTGGTTGCTGCCAGGCGTAACCGGATAGAAACCCAGCGCGGTAAACACATACCAAGCCGACATCTGCCCGAGATCATCATTGCCGGCCAAGCCATCCGGACGCGCTGCGTACTGCGTGTCCATGATCTGCTTCAAACGCGCCTGCGTGCGCCACGGCTGCCCGGCATGTGCATACAGATAGGCAACATGGTGGCTGGGTTCGTTGCCATGTGCGTACCAGCCAATCAGCCCGGTGATGTCTTCCATGTGCGCGAAGATCGACGGATCAACCTTGGCTTCAAACACATCATCCAGACGCTGCAGCAGCTTGTCGCTGCCACCATGCGCCGCAGCCAAGCCGGCGACATCCTGCGGCACATACCACGAGTACTGCCAGGCATTGCCTTCAGTGAAATCCGTGCCGTAACCGCTGGCGCTGGGATCAAACGGCTCGCGGAAACTGCCATCGCGCTTGCGCGCCCGCATGAAGCCGGTACCCGGGTCGAAGGCATGCTTCCAGTTCGCCGCACGCTTGTTGAACTCGCTCGCCACTTCGGTCCTGCCCATGTCCTTGGCAACCTGCGCGATGGTCCAGTCGTCATAGGCATATTCCAGTGTCTTGCTGGCCGCTTCGCCTTCCTCGTCGATCGGTACATAGCCGAGCTCGCGGTACTGCGCGATGCCGTCATACGGACCATAGTTGGCGCTGGCGACCATCGCTTGCAGTGCTTCCTCGGTGTCGTAGCCACGGATGCCCTTCATATAGGCATCGGCGATCACCGGCACCGCGTGGTAGCCGATCATGCACCAGGTCTCCAGGCCGTGGAACGACCACACCGGCAGCACGCCATAAGGGCTTTCGCGGCGTGAGGCCAGCAGCGAATTGACGAAATCATTGGTGCGCTGTGGCGGCTGCACCAGCGTGGCCAAGGGGTGCAGGGCGCGATAGGTGTCCCACAGCGAGAACGTCGAATAGTTCGTCCAGCCCTTGGCCTGATGCACCGCGTTGTCTGGGCCGCGATAACGACCATCGCTGTCCATGAACAAGGTCGGCCCAAGCAGCGTGTGATACAGCGCGGTGTAGAAGCGCGTGCGTTCGTCCGCGCTGCCCTGTGCTTCGACCGCACCCAGCGCCTCGCTCCACTGTTGCTTGGCGGCAGCGCGCATGCCATCGAAATCCCAGCCCGGCGCTTCCGCATCCAGGTTGGCAATCGCACCTTCCTCGCTGACCGGCGAGATGGCGACCTTCACCAGCAAGGGCTTACCGGCCTCCGGCACGACATCAAAGGCAGCAACCAGCTGCCGGCCTTCGATCTGCGCGCGCTGCGTCGGGTCTTTCTCGCCCGGCGGCGGGAAGCCCTTGTAGACAACATCCTGCTCGGTGTCGTGCAGCTGATGGCCGCTGAGCGGCTGCGAGAAACGCATCGCGAAATACAGCTGCCGGCCCGGCGCCCAGCCACGCGTCTCGCGGAAGCCGGTAACCGTGCCATCGGCACGCACCCGCAGGCGCGACCACAAGATCTTGCCCGGGTAGTCATACATGCTGGTACGCAGGTCGAGCACCACATGCGCCGGCTTGTCGGCAGGGAAGCTGTAGCGGTGCATGCCAACGCGCGCGCTGGCAGTGAGCTCGGCGCGCACCTTGTAGTCGTCCAGCGTCACCGCGTAATAGCCCGGCTGCGCGGTCTCGGTGTCGTGACTGAAGCGTGAGGTATAGCCGCTCAAGGGCTGATCCGGATTGCCGCGTTCGAGCTTCAACTCACCGGTAGTCGGCATCAACAGCAGATCGCCCAGATCCGAATGACCGGTGCCGGAGAAGTGCGTGTGCGAGAACCCAACGATGGTGCTGTCGTCATAGCGGTAGCCCGCCGCCCAGCCATAGCCGTTCTTGCGCGACTGGATGCGGGTATCGGGCGACAGCTGGACCATGCCGTAAGGGACGGTCGCACCCGGATAGGTGTGGCCCTCGCCGCCGGTGCCGATGAAGGGGTTCACGGCGGCGTAGGCGGCTTCGTTTGCGGCGGGCGAGGCCGCCTGCGCTGAAGTCGCTGCCAACGAGGAGGTTGCCACGGTTGCTGCAAGCACTAACAGGGTCGCGCCAAGCTGCTTCATCCCGCACCTTTTGGAATGATTCATTGTCCGAAGCTAGCACGCTTTGAGACGCGTTTACTAAGATTGTGCGTCCTCTGGTGTGTCCCCAATATTGAGCGGATGCGGTCTTGCGGACCTGGCTGGTCTCGTTAACGTCGGTTAATTCTGGTTGCGGTGGAGGAGATATCTACCTTTGAGCCTGTTTGTGATAAAGGCGTGACTTGCGCGTATTTAACCTTATGCTCTTAGCAAACTGGGTCTGCTGCTCATTCTTTCAGTCGCTCTTTTTCATGCATCTATGCAGCCGTCATTGCAACGTCCAGCTGTGGGGCCGAGCTATTGACGGTGATGAGGCGTTTGATGTCGCTTCTTCCTGCGGGTCTTGCCGCGCTCTTCCGTCTGTGAACGGTGAAATCTAGCTAACGCGGTAGTCCGGCGTCTTGGAGGCGACAGAATTCTACCTCGCGAGTTCTTGTGCTACTCATAGTCTGTAGATTCAAAGTCATCATGAAAAAGACAATCACAAGCTCAATGAAATATTCTCAAGATGTCTACCTCAATCAGTCCTCTTAGATCTGTATTGGCGAAAAATGTTCGTCAGTACCGAAAGCTTCATAACTACTCTCAGGAAGAGCTCGCAAATCGTTGTGAGCTTCATCGGACATATATTGGTTCCGTCGAGAGGGAGGAGCGGAATGTGACTTTGCATACTCTCGAAGTTCTCGCGAAGGCGCTCGAGGTTAGCGTCCCAGAATTGCTAACTGCACAGGCTGGAAATGAAAGTGACAAGTGAAATTGATTATAAGCGGGCGATTGCAGAGTCAGGCAAAAGTATCTTTGATCCAATCGAGGTGGGAGATCCGAATCTATGGATACCAACTTTTCAAATTGAAACTTTATTGAATTCTAGCTTGTGCGGAAGGTCGTTGGCGGGGCTCGCTTTGCGTACGCGGTCTAAAGTCCTGAAGGAACTAGTGTGCGAAGCGCTAGGTTATCCAGTGCCGAAATCATTCAAAAGGGTTCAGCCGCGTTTTTTTGGGCAGCAATTAGACGTATATGCCCAAAAGGCTACGAATTTGCAGATATGGAACGAAGATCTATCGCCGACTAGGCGATATGCCATTGTTGAGGTCTTAAGTAATGATGTTGTTGGTCGGGTTCGAGTAGTTAATGGTCAGCAGCTAGCTATATTGGATAGGACAGGTACTATTACGACGAAATATCAAGCGTATCTTGATTTGGGGACCGAAAGGCGGGAGCTCGTATCGCGAGAGGATACTGTGTTGATGCAGAGTCATATTCGGCCGGGTGTCTTTTTCCCGGTAGATGCTGGGCCGTCCTCCGAGCCACGCTCTGGGGAGCTTTTGCCGATTCGAGAAATTTTTTCGCGTCTCTCGGCACTCGTTGGTAGTGCCTTTCCCGACCCAGGCATCGATCAAGAGCGCAATCGTGGCGCTGCGTTGCATGATTTAGTTTGCAAAACGCTGGGTTATAGTAAATTTGGGGACACCGGTCAGTTTCCTGATGTTAGACATCAATTGCTCGAAATAAAGCTGCAAACGAGCCCTACAATTGATTTGGGGTTGGTCGAGCCTGTTAGTCGTGCGCTTCTGGATGTTCAAAAGCTTGGTGGAGATCATCCTCGACATTGTGATGCACGCTATGCAATTTTTTATGCGGCTACTGATGGGAAAATGGTAGTGCTGACGCATTTGTTTATGACGACAGGAGAGATGTTTTTTAGTCGATTCCGAAAATTTGGTGGAAAGGTTGTTAATGGGAAATTGCAGATTTCGCTGTCACGTGACTTTTTTTCCTAATCCGAATGCGTTCCATACTAGCTGATCTAGTTCTGTGGCTAGGGAGTTGGCCTCGTCGGAGGGAGTTATGGCGTGAATCTTCTTGGTCATTGATATGATCAGTTTTGTTCTTTCCAGTGATGGATCCGGTAGTGGGAATTGTTCAACGTACTGTGTGATAAATCTACGGCGGCCTGCATAGAGTTTGTTGTTAAATTTATGATCGTAAAAAGATTCGATGAATGTGGAATTGGCGATGGCCAGTGCAAGCCATAGTAACTCGCTCTCTTTTTCGTTTTCGGCGCAGAACCAATAGCATTCGCCATTTACTATGCTTCCTTCTGTGTCCATCCAGAAGATTGGTTTATCGGAAATGTCGGGGAATACTAGTTTTGGTGCGGACCACGCGGAAGGATCATGCGGTACCCATAGTTCGAACCATTTTCGCCCTGCTTCGATTACGTAGGTGCGTGCTTCAAGCGTATCTCGATGTTGCTCGAGATATTTGAGTGATTTAGGGTAGCGATTTAGCTCAACAGCGCTGCGGCGGCCATTAATGACCTCGTGAGGGTACAATATTTGCTTCACATTCTTGGCGTTGCTGGGTAAGGCAGCGCGGAATCGACGAGCAAAGTGGCGGGTTACCAAAGGACGTAAGAGTTCTGGTGGGCCATCCGGAAGAGTGTCCCAGTCATTGCGAATGAATACTTTGTCGGCTGTCGATTTTACGCCAACCCGAATTTTTCCAATTTCGCGAAATGATTTCCATGTGTTTGCGGTGACGCTGGCTAACCACGCATTTGAGGTGCGGGTCGCTAATCGCCACAGGCCTTCGGGATCTCCCCCGTTGTCCAAGACACCATGACGTACACGAAAACGCCTTCCATCACTAAGTTCAGTGACGGTGTCATCCGTATGAGTCAGTGCGATGAATGCATCTTCTGCTCGAATATTGCTGGCATCGTTTGTTTCGTAGATAGATGAGAGCTCGATGTTGCTGTTTCTTTTATCCTTCGTGTCGGTCGCGCCCTTCGCTATTAAGACGGATGGAAGTACTGCTGCGTCAAATAGTTTCGTGTCCCCGAAGTCCCATGCGCGGATGATGTTGAAATCTGATAATAGTGCGCGTCGTATTGCCTTTCCGGACTTGGTTGTCATGAAGCGATTTGACGTAATTACCCCGGTTACTCCATCGGCAGCAAGCACTCGAGAGATGCCTAGGATAAAGGGGTGGTAGAGGTCGATTCGCCCGGTCAGGCCGAAACTTTGAGAGAGGCTTTGAGCTTGTTCTGCCCCGAGGATTTGGGTGCGCACATACGGCGGGTTTGCTATCACCAAATGGAACGGATCCGGGCGTCTATTCGAGAAAAGGTCATTGTCGTTCCGGATCGCTAGAATGTATTTCAAAAAATCTCTTGCTTCGATACATACCCGCAGCTTGGGAAATTCTTTGGTGAGACGTTCTGTGGCGACTAGAACAGCTTCGGGGTTGATGTCGTACCCATAAATCTCGAGGCGATTGTGGATGGTGCTTGGTAGGCATCTAATGAGTGCGTCAAGAAGAGCTCCATCACCAACTGCAGGATCCAGAATTCGAATTGTTCCGTGATTTGGCAGGTTGACTTCTCTCACCATGTTTTGGGCAACGAAAGTTGCGAAGTCCAATGGCGTATAAGTGGCGCCAGAGAGCTTCTGAGCATCTACATTTGTGTACCTAGGGTCGGTCTTTGGCGCATTTGTTGCTGACGTACTACTCATGGAGGGCCTTTGTACGAACGTTATCGAGTGCAAGCCATTATATTGCTCAGTTGGCACTGGGTGTGTTCATCAGCCTGGGTCCGAGTAGTCCGTATTAAGGTGTCACCGCTCTATGATCCACGTCTTGCGGAGGGCGGGGCTGCGTTAGGGCTTTTCCGTAGACGTTGTCCGAAGCTCTCTTTGCCTTTGTTTCGTGGTGTTTGAAGGATTGAGGTTTGCTCCGGAAGCCGCAAAACAAAAGCCGCCCACTGGGGGCGGCTTTTGTTTTTTTATTTGGCGGAGAGAGGGGGATTCGAACCCCCGAAGCGCGGTTTAGACGCTTACACACTTTCCAGGCGTGCTCCTTCAACCACTCGGACACCTC
>Ga0308157_10004430_pt1 | contig 18666 bp, 21 predicted proteins | sample PhyBR1_FD_201035 | JGI IMG/M metagenome (GOLD analysis project Ga0308157, IMG submission 201035) | Phyllosphere microbial communities from UC Gill Tract Community Farm, Albany, California, United States - DLSLB.R1 | ecosystem: Host-associated > Plants > Phyllosphere > Unclassified | place: USA...
CCGGTGTCAAGCGACTAAGCCACTTCGATGACTCTTCAGCCATGTAGTGTCTTAGCGGCGTGACGTGGCGAGGTAATTTGGAGATGTCGTCGTTCAGAAGACTAGTGTCGGTCATAACGAACTTCTTGCCTTCCGCCGCTAGCTCATCGATAGCAGCTTGATCAAGAGAGTAATCGAAATCGACCGGGCCAGCTTTCAGCTTTTCAGCGATTTCTACGTAGTCATCGTTGTAAGTGCTCTTCATTCTACGCTTTAGCTCTAAGGCTCCTTGAGCTGTAGAGTAATAGAGAAGCTCTTGAGGCAAGCCTATTCTACTGGAGTTGTGCAAGTGATTGTTGAGCACCGCCCAGTGAGCGTACTGACGAGACATTTCGGCTGACTCTTTACCATCTTTGTTCCCGCCAAGCGAGGTAAGTCCGGAACCTTCGAAGCTAGAGGCAAAAGCTTCTTCAGCATCCTTCATGGTCTCAAAGTGCTCCCCGCCGAGAGGGCAATTACGCACGGTAGCGGTGCAGCGCTTGGGGCCTTCTTCTGTAAGATGGAATTTCATGAGAGCCTCATTTGACGAAAGCGACGAAGTCGTGGATTGAGCTAGTACTAGAGTAAGCTATAGGTGTTTCTAATTCGACTTCTTCCGCGTGCTCCCAGAACTCATCGCTTCCGGTGCAGCCTCGACGTTCGCCGATGTTAATGATGGTGATGTGAGGATAATCCTTACGACAGAGTTCAAGAATCTCGAGGTCTTTGTCGCTTCCGTACGGAACCCAAGAGAGCAACACGTGGCTTATCTGGTTACCGTACTTCTTCACGCTCTCGATAGCGTCGAGCTTTTCGGTTTGCTCCTGAGCGCTCCAAGAGTGATCGTCTGAAGCTATAGTCTTCACACCCGCGTTGCGTAGAGCCTTAGTGAAGAAGCCTCGACCAGCCATCGGATCCAGCACCGTGCCGTCGCCTACGTTCGCAGCGATTGACTCAGCTGTAGCTTTAGTCGCACGACCGTAGTAGCCAAGCTCACAAAGTGTCGAGTGTGTCAAGGAAGCGGTTAGCGTATCCTTAAAGTCATCGTGGAACTGCAGAGAGCTAGGAAAACGCTCCGGAATCTCACCGGCTGCGATTGCTACGCAAACCTCTTTCGCCTCTTCAGCAACTCTCTTACTTCCGCCGTAGAGGGAGACCATTGTGTCGAAGTGCTCCATGTCTAACTCAATCGGCGCTATAGTGAACGGCGCTAACCGGCTATCCTTCTTGCTCAAGCTTCCAGAAGCGGAAAGGGAGGCTTCGAACGCAGCCTCAGCATCTTTCTTATCCTCGAAGTGCTCTCCACCGAGCGGGCATTTGCGTACTGTAGCCTTACAGGGGCGCGGACCGTTGGGACTTATGTGGTAAGACATAGTAGGTTTTCTAACTCAGACATCAAACGGAGGTTGTAGTCTTGCTGTATCACGTCGACTCACAAACCGGCAAGGCCGGAGCCTGCAAAGCCGGCAAGCAATGCGAGTTCGGTAAAGCAAGCGCTCACTTCACCTCTGAAGCGGCAGCTCTGAGTGCCTACGAAAAGCTTCAGCGTGCTCGAGTTGAGAAAGCTGGTAAGCTTGAAGCCGCCTCAGCAAGCTACCTTGACTTCAACTACTTGAAAGATCTAAGCAAGAGTAAGGTGATCAAGCTACCGTTGAGCGATGTAGATAATTACGATCACGAAGGACGAAAGTTCATCGGTGCTAGAAGCGCCGACGGCTTGAGCGGTAGCATGGTCTCGTCAGTGATACGACGTGAGATTAGTAAAGCTGTAAGCGCAGGTGAGCTTCCGAAGGATGTTAGCTACAAAGTTCAGATGGTAGGAACCTCTACTTTCCGCATCGCCGTCGTGCTAGAAGACGGCTCTCCTTGGCTCAGCAACCCGGATGTGGTGGATCTGAATCACTTCGCTGCCTATAAGCATATAGCCGAATACCTTACAGTGCTCGGTAATCAGTGGAAGACGGACTACTCGAATCCTATGCTAGGTATCTTTGACGCTCACAACAGTTGCCGTGTCGATCAAGCTGACGATTTAGGCTGATTTGGAAAAAGTTACGGCTAAACTGCGTTTAACAGCAAGTGGGTCGGTAGCATAACATGTTTGGCACTAAAGAACTGCTACCGATACCCTAAACTCTGGAGACACCATGGCACGAGCTACCGAAACCAAGACCACCGACGCTAAGCCCGCGAAGAAGCTCTCAGCCAAGGAGCAGCAGTACCGCGAGCTCGTCAACGAGCTTTCAGTCATCTTCTCCGACCTCTCACTCGACGAGGTTAAGTCACTCGCCAAGATGAACCAGATCGAGGACAAGCAGGAGCGCGGCTCCGCTCTTCAGTACTTCTGGGCTGCTAAGAAGCTCAACGGCTAAGGATAAGTCATCTATCTAGACTTTGAATACCGAGGGACCCCAGCTCGCATCCTATTTGTTGTGGACGAGCTGGGGTCCCTTACTCGTGGCTTCGAAAGAGCAATCCTAAGCATCGCGGCTGTGCATCCCGAGCTACTAGACGAAGTCTACGAGCGTATACTTAAGATTCCGGAAGACGATGAAGTCATGGACATCATAGAGTATGAGCCAGGCTTTCAGCTGACCGCCTACTCAGACGAAGATTAGCATCTGAACTCGTCTAGAGTAAGCTCTTTTGAGCCTGCGGATGAATCGAAGATCTTCGGCTCGCTCGTGAAAGCACCGGCCTCCGCAAGCTCTACGAAGACCTTAGCGTTCTTAGAGCGGTAGGTTGAATCATCGGTTCTCGTCGCCGCAATGGCCGAACCAGGTACCGGCCGCTCACCGTGGCCCTCACCGGTTTTGAGGTAGTGATTCAACCCCTTGTGGTGACGGCTACGGATTCGAGCGTAAGCCTCATCCGGGTCCACATCGACAAAGACTCCGGTGAAGTCTGAGTAACCTTTAGCACGGAGGTCGTCAAGCGTCTTCGTGATGGAGTTGGCACTAGCCAGAGTACGGTCGATCACAAGGTTCTTCTTCTCGGCCGAGAGCTTCTCATAGACCTTGTCAGTCACAACACCGGCTTCGTACTTGATTAGCTCGTCAGTCTCGAGAGGCAGCACTCCGGGGATCTCAGGCGTCATGCCGAGCTTCACCATCTCGATCTTCACGTCGTCCGGATTCACTGAGGCGTAACTATCCGCCTGAAGCTCACTGTTTGACTTTACAGCGGTGGTCTTACCCGCCCCGGTTATACCGCCGACCACTAGCACACGGCCTTCGTTCGGCACAGCTTTGTAGGCCTCACTCAGGTTAGTCACGATCTGCTCGTGCTGCTCAAGTCTCTCATCCACGTAGACAGCTTTACCTTTGACGGTCTTCGTGAACTGCTTGTGAGTGCTCGTGGCGCCTTTACGGATTCGGCGAATGTACTCGTAGTGACGGTCGTACTCGTCGTCGGTGAGCTCGCGACTTTCAGCTCTGTAATCACGGAGCATCGCGGTTTCGAGCTTCTCGAGCTCTTCGGTGGTGATGCCCGCGTAAGGATCATCTGTGAAAGCCGCTTGAGTCTTCTCATAAGCGGCGCGAGCCTCTTCACGAGTCGAGAAATGCTCGTCGGGACCGCCGAACGGGCAAGCTTTTGTAGCCTTGCAGGTTCCAGTTTCTCCCGTTTTCGGGTTGATGTGGAATGTCATAGCTTCGTCCTTGGATAGGCTTATGAAAGTTTCTATCGAGGTTGAGTTCAGGCGTTGCTCATATCGCTAGCGAGTCCTTACCAGCTGATATGCTTAGTGGTGCGACGTTAGAAACCATCGTACACACAAACCCGGGAGTTGTCATGTCAAGCGGCCTATACCACATCAATCCAGCCACCGGAGACCCGGGAAAATGCAGCGCGAAGAAAGGTAACTGCCCTTTCGGTGGTGATGACGAGCACTACACCTCTTCGGAGTCAGCTCGAGAAGCCTACGAGGTAAAGAGTGAAGCCGCTAAGGATTACTCTCTAAAAGCCTGGCACCGTAAGAGCACATCGAAGGTGAACACTGTGCCTAACCCCGTAGCACCGCCGATCGGTGGTAGCAGCCACGGACGCTACAGTGGCAGCCACGGCGGACACGGACGCTGATGGTCTTCAACACGAAACTTCAGAACAAAGAGTACTTCCAGATCGTTCTTACTCACGCCTGCAACAGACGCTGTAAGTTCTGTATCGACTACCGTCTCGGAGACGACGCCTGGCTTTCTCACGAGGCTCTAGTAAGAGCCTTAGACTGGGCTAAAACTGAAGGCATCAAAGAGGTGCTCTTCATCGGTGGTGAGCCGACTCTCCACCCTCAATTCAGAGAGTTCTGTCAGGAGGCTAAGGCTCGTGATTTCGAGCTCATCGTTACGACGAATCTCCAGGATGTAGACGCTATCACCGCTAACCTCGATCTTGTAGACTCATGGAACTTCTCTTACTACGGTCAAAAGAACGTGCCTCTTATCCCCGGTGCCGACATCACCATCTCCGGTTTGATCTACCAGAAAGGCTTCCTCTCTTCTAAAGAGAAGCTAGATGCTTTCATCGACCGTTTTGAGCCAGACTACACTCTCAAGTTCTCTACACTCACAGTCATCAATGACTACACGGCTCGCTTTGCAGAACCGGGTGAGTGGATAGATGAGCTAGAAGGTGACCGTTTCATCCTCTTCGACTTCATCGCTGCACAGAACTATCGAGGCCACTTAATCAAGCGCTACGACATCGAGGGACCGGACCTACCTACGCTTGACTCGCACAAGTGTCTAGTAGATGGGACAATCACTCGCTCGTGGGAGAACCTCTCTAAGCCGACCGTTGAGGGCATCGGTTCGGTCACATTCGAGGAGCTTTCACTTCAGAAAGTCTGACGGTAGCTTGGTAGAATGAGCCGATAAGCTTTCGATGGATCGGACACCTCTATGACACCTCTACAACCAAGCGACTTTGCGGCCACCTACGGCACAGACCTGAAACTTACAGAACGAGCATTTTCAGCATTAGAGAGCAGAGAAGCTGTAGTGCTTGCTGTCTCTGGAAAGCTAGGCGCTGGTAAAGACTCGGTCGCCCCGCTAGTAATCGCTGATTTAGAGCACGCCGATGCTATCCATGAGTTCTTCGCAAAGCCGCTGAAAGACGAGGTCGATCAAGCTATCGAGATCGTTAAGTCAATCGCTACTCCAGAAGACGCTAGCGAAGCTATCGCACTACAGCAAGGTGTCTCATTTGAGCAGGCTTCACATGTAGCCAATCTGCTATGGAGCGAGGTAAAGGCTGGAGTTGTCACGAACTCGAAGATGAGAACCGACAACACTCGTGCTGTACTTCAGTTCTGGGGTACTGACGTACGTCGAAATCAGGATGACAACTACTGGGTAAAGCTTGCAATCGCCTCTACCATCGAAAAGCTTTCAGCGGGTGAGAGCGTCTTTGTGACCGACGCACGATTCCCGAACGAGATCGACTCGCTTACGGCCCTCGGTGCGTTTACAGTACGGCTAAAGGTTTCGCCCGAAGTACAAGCCGCACGAATCTTCACTCGTGATGGTATCGTGCCTAAGCCTGAGGCTTTAGCTCACATCTCTGAGACTGCTTTGGATGAGTACGAGCGTCTTGGTCGCTTCACAGCTGTGGTAGATACTGACTCACTCACTCGCGACGAAGTTGTGGCTGAAGCTCTCGCTATTATCCGCGCTACTAAGGTTGACTATGTTCTCTGATCTCCAGTCACAGCAGTATACTGATCCCAAGAGCTACTTCGCGGCTCACCCAGAGGAGAAGGTTGTACTAGCGATTGATCTAGATGAGGTATGCTTCGACTACCTCGGCGCTCTTCGACTGCTTCTTACCGAACTTGGCTACGTAATCCCGGAAGGTCAGGCTTCAAGCTGGTCACTGGTAGAGTCCGGCTGGGTAAAGACCGAAGATGAGTTCCTAAAGCATCATTCGGAGGCTGTCAAGAACGGGCTCTACAAGAAGCTTGAGCTACTCCCCGGAGCGCATGAGATGCTGTGGGATCTAGAGCGCTCTGGCTATCAGAACGACTTCATCACATCTCGCTTTGTGGTGAATCGCCAGCACCAGCTGGTGGTACAGCAAACAGCCGAAGCGCTAGACTTCCACGATCTCCCTTACTCGAACCTTATGTTCCAGAAGACAAAGAATCGCTTCATCGCAGACGCCTACGTGGACGATGGACCGCACAACATCGAACCTCTTCGAGCCGATGGCCGCTTCGCTATCAAGATTAACCAGCTCTACAACGCTTCTATAGAAGGCCCAAACGCTGACGACTGGTGGCAGGCTCGAGAGATTCTACGCGAGCGTTTTGGTCGCTAATAGCTAGGAAAGGCGATATTGCTTCCACGTCTTGAACGGAGGAAACGCAATGGGACTCTTCAAAGCTTTCAGCGGTGCTATCGGTGGCGCCTTCGCAGATCAGTGGAAAGACTTCTACACCGTACCGAGCGGATTAGCGCCGACCGCCGCCGTGTTCCCCGCAGTACCGCAGGGTACTAACGCCGGTCGTGGCTCAAACACTAAAGCTTCCGACGGAATCATCACCAACGGTTCGAAGATCGTTGTGCCGGAAGGCTACGGCCTGGTGCTAATCCAGGGCGGTCAATTCACCGGTCTAACAGTAGAGCCTGGTGGCTACGAGTGGCGCTCTAACGATCTACAGTCTACCTCGATCTTCGCCGGCGACGGTGTGGTAGCGCCGCTTATCAAGCAGTCATGGGAGCGATTCAAGTTCGGCGGTCAGCCTGGGTCACAGCAGGCAGCTGTCTTTGTCTCGCTAAAAGAGCTACCCAACAACCGCTTCGGCACTCAGAGCGAAGTCTACTGGGATGACTCCTATCTAAACGCTCAGGTCGGTGCGCTTACTCGCGGCACCTACACACTGCGCATCCTTGACCCGCTTCTGTTCATCAAGAACTTCCTTCCGGTGAACTACATCACCGGACGCGAGGTCTTCGACTTTACGGACCTTGAGAACGATCAAGCCACGCAGCTTTTCAACGAGGTAGTGGGAAGCCTTTCGCAGGCGTTCTCGTTCTACACTAACGATCCCGGCAAAGGCAATCGAATCATCAAGATTCAGCAGGATTCCGTCGGCTTTGCACAGTCGCTTTCGGCCGCTGTCGAAACGAACTACGCATGGCGTGCTGATCGAGGCCTCGAGATCGTAAAGACCGCTATCTTGGCTATTGAGTACGACGAGAACACTCGTGAACTTCTCAAGACCGTACAGCGCGCTGACGCTCTTGCTGGCTCACGTGGAAACTCGAACCTCCAGGCCTCTGTAGCAGCCGGCTTCGAGGGTGCTGGAGAGAATCAGGGCTCAGCCGGCCTAGTCGGCCTCGGTATGGCTGCTGGCGCTACCGGGCTTGGCGGACTTATGCAGCCGAACACTCCTACACCGGCTCCTCAGCAAGAGCAGGCTCCGACCGCCCCGGCTGAAGATCCTTATGAGAAACTAGCCAAGCTCAAGAAGCTCCTTGACGGTGACGTTATCTCTCAGGCAGAGTTCGACGCCGCTAAAGCCAAGCTTCTCGGCCTCTAACAAACAGGTTATTCACCATGCCCAAGGAGAACGAGCCTCTAGAAGCTGCCATGCCTGAGCTTTCAGACTACACAGCTCCCACAGGAGCCGACGACAGCATAGCTCCGGTAACTCCGGTGTCTGACTACGTAGGCTCTAACACTATGGAGAAGTGTCCGAAATGTGGCTCACCGGACATCAACTATCTAGCTTCTTCTGGGGCGTGGATCTGTTCTTACTGCCGCTTCAAGTGGGATCCGAGCAAAAGCGAGACGTTCGACGTAACAGCTAAGCTAAACACTGACATCCGCGAGCTGTCCGGTACTGTTGTGGTTTCAGCCGCTGCGGATATAGCGCTTGACTCTGATCAGCTAACGCTAAAGTGTCAGGCCTGCGGCGCCGAAGTCATCATCAACACTAACGAAGCTGTGAACGCTCGCTGCCACTGGTGTCGTCAGACTCTTTCACTAAACCAGCAGGTGCCTAACGGTGCGGTACCGGACGCTATCCTGCCGTTCTCTATCACTAAAGCCGACGCTGTAGAGCGGATTGCTGCTTTCGTGGCTCAGCGTAAGTTCTTCGCTCTTCCGAAGTTCACTAAGGAATTCAATCCGGAGAACGTCATCGGTGTCTACCTACCGTACGCTCTAGTAGACGGTAATCTATCCGCAGAAGTCCACGGCTACGGTGAAATCCAGACTAGGAAATGGACCGAAACTCAAGGTAAGTCAACGGTCACTTACTACAACGCTGATGTTTACAAGGTAGCACGAAAGTTTGACTTCCAGGTGGACGATCTTACTGTCGAAGCTTCAAAGCTTAAGTCAGATATTGAGATCGGCACCAAGCAGACGAACACTAACAACATCATCAACAGCATCCTCCCGTTTGAGACCAAGAAGGCTATTCCCTACAAGTCAGCTTTCATGGCAGGCTTCAACTCTGAGCGAAGAGATCTGAACATAGACTCTATGGAACCGATGGTGAAAGACCAGTTCATGAGCATTGCTCGCTCTCTCGCTACCGAAGCCTCTCCACAGTATGAAGAGCGTGGTGTCCGTTGGGAGCAAGAGCACATAGACATAAAAGGCACGCGGTGGGTTACAGCGTACCTACCGGTCTGGCTTTATTCCTACTACGAACCGGCGAAGAATCTCATGCACTACGTGGCCGTAAACGGTCAAACCGGTGAGACCATGGGAAGCGTGCCGGTTCACTACCGCAAGCTATGGGCCGTCTCACTAGCCATCGGCATTTCTCTAGAGGTCGCTTCCTGGCCGATTATCGCTGCTTACTTTGGAGTTCGCTGATGCTCGATTCACTACTCACCATAGTAACTCAGTTCCTAGCCAGCGACAGTGATGCTTACATCTTCACTCTTGCTTTAGTAGGGCCTACCTCCGCTGTACTCTTCTTCAAGAAGATGCACAAGAAGTACCGCAACTTCGATCAAACTCACGGCTTTGAGACAGAGACTGCTATCTACGGCGAAAACATGCAAGCTTCAGATGTCTACGCAACAGAACGCCGCAAGACTCGCGACGCTCATGTGCAGGGGCGCAACTCAAACACTCACAGAGTGCGAGTTCAGGAGTTCTAAGCCTCTAGACTAGCCAAAGCCTGCTGTAAGCGAGGAAGAGCGACTCCGGTACCGTAGATCCACTGGAACTCTTTGTAGGTACGGATACCGTAGGACCCTAGCTCCATACCGTTGTGAGCGGCTACGATGTCCCATGCGTGCTCACCCTCCTGAGTAACAGCGGTGGGGAGGTACTTGTCAAAGAATCCTCGAGCGTCGTCCAGCACGCTTAGCACACTGTTATTAGTCATGGGGAGCTCATTGTCGAATAGCTCCAGCTTGAAGAAGTAGGGGCTGTGAAGCTCATCGTGATCTTCGCTTCTAAAACAAGGGGAAGCAGCTTGGATACGTCCTAGCTTCTCACCATCAGTCATAAGCTGAATGAAGCTCTGCTCAGCGCTTCCGACTAAGAATCCACCGAGAGTTGCGTAGTGTTCTACTCTCGGCGGCAGAGTCGAGGTGTAGGCGTCAATACCGATCACCCAAGGTACAGCGGTGGGCTCATAGTCGCGCTCTAGGTAGAAATCCTGAGCATCGGCGATGTAACGGTAGTCTAAAAGCAGCCTTCTTTGAAAGTCGCGTTTGCCGGTCAACTTCTTCTCCCTGAGGTAAAAGCACGAGCAGTAATGGAACTGAAAGCTTCTAGATCCTCAAGTGTGAGTGAAGGATGGTGTTTCGCAAGATACGCCTTAAGCGCGCCGACCATGTCAGCTAGCTCGACGAGGGCCATCACTGTTGAGCCTTGTGCATCGGCGTCAAGCGCCTCAAGAATCTCTTCGTAAACCTTAGACAGTTCACCGACCTCGCCACGAGGGATTTTCTTGAGATGATAGCCGGGATTCTCGACAGTGGGCAAATGGTCAAGCAGGTCGCTCATAGGGGCCTCTTTCCGACTCGTTACTTATATCAAGATCACAAGGGCGGTCAAGAGCGGAATCAGTCAATCCTATAGAGCTGAGAGTTAGAAAAGCCTGATGAGAGGTGGTAAGTGATGAAATTCCACGTAAACAGTAAAGGCGAAGCCGGCGTTTGTAAAGCCCAGAACGGAGGTTGCCCCTTCGGCGGCGAAGCTGAGCACTACAGCTCCGGCGATGAAGCACGCGCAGCTTTCGAAGCTCAGATGGAGGCTCAAGCTACGCCTCTGTCTAAGGTTACTGACAAGGTCAGGAAAGCTTTCGGCTTAGAAGCCAAGCCTAAGCCTGAGTTTCATGCTGGGGACAACTTCACCAAAATGGTGCTGTCTATCGAAGCAGCAGGATTAGCAACCGCCACAGACCGCGAGCTTGACCAAGCTGAATACAACTTCAACACCTCTCTAGCGCTTAGTGGTGAAAGTGCGGTGCTACCGGAAAGCTATAAGGAGCTCTACGATACTCCAGAGCTCGAGAACAGCACACTGACTCTAGCCAACTGGACACCGACCAGCAACACTCAGAAGTTCATTGTTCATGAGCTAGTTCGCTCAGCACACTCCCATCACTTCATCGGCATGGAGAAAGCAGGCCTACGGCCTGATCGCATCTTCGAAGCGTTACAGAAGGCTAACAAGGGTGATTCTTTCGCAATTCCTACTGAAACAGCTAGAGAAGAAGGTAAGCTTGAACCGTATGACCAGGGCTACATCTACGGCTTCACAGAGGCAGCTAGAGCTGCAATGAGACAATCGTTCGATGAGTCATCGTCTCGTAAGGAGCAGATGGCGAAGCTAAAGAGCTTTATCCAAGAACGAGCTAGCTTTATGACGCTGGTCCACGAAGAAGGCTCAAACTTCGATGAAGGGACTCTTGACTCTCACATCGAGTGGCTTGAAGAATCCGCCGACTGGAGAGTAGAGCCGAACACACCGGTTTACGAGTAAGACAACGGCTAACCGTTGCTATAGCAAGCTAGAAGCTGATCTAAGACGATTACCAGCGAACCACGACACGTTGTATGGTGTCGTGGTTCGCTGTCTTAGACAGCTGTGTAGCCCCAGCTAGTTTAGCTACTCTCATCACTCTAGACCGCCTTAAAAGTAGGATACCTGGCATAGATCATTTTAAGCTTATTCGGGAGGTCCAGGAGGGATTTAAGAAACAGCTTGCTCTAGACTTTTGAGGCTACTTCTAAACATTCGGGAGTAACTAGATCAGTTTACTCCTCAGCGACGATAAGATAGAGGCTTGACAAAGAAACAGTCACGCTCGTATAGCCTGAAAACAGGCTCTAAGCAGGTATTCCTCGGGATTTTCCATCAGACTGTCACTCAATTTTGATAGAATAGCCGAGAACGAAGGAAAGTAGAAGCGATGACAGACGTAACAATCAAGGCTCTCGATCAGCACCAGCACCTTCTCAAGCGACTCTCTCTGATCTTCGGATCCGTTGAGGGCCCTGGGATTGAGTACTCGTCGCAGAAAGGTGTCGCACTTCGAGAGATTTTGGACAACGGCCTCGATGAGATTCGAGCAGGCTACGGTGAGTGGCTGAAGTTATCCTTCTACAAGGATGGCTCATTCGAGAGCTACGACTCAGGTCGTGGTATTCCGGTGAGCCCCGGTAAGGACGCAGAGGGCCGCCCCGCATCACAGCTTTACCTGGCGCTCGGTGTGCTTCAGTCCGGTGGAAAGTTCGAGACTGACTCTAAGCGCTTTAGCTCCGGTCTAAACGGCCTCGGAGGCTCCGCTTCGATTCACGTTTCGAAGATGGCTGTCGTAAAGGTCTACCGCGACAAGAAGGAGTACGAGCTCCACTTCAAGGATGGCTCACCTGGCTTCTTCGCCGATGCGCTTGACCCCGACTCCAAGTTCACTCCGCTCAAGAAGCTTACTGAGCTTCGAGAGAGCAAGGACACTCGTAGCGTCGCTGAACGAAAGAACTACCCCACCGGTACTCGTATCCGTCTCTGGCTTCGTGACGAGGTGTTCTCTTCTAGCAACCCCTACGATGACCAGGACATCATCGCCCGTCTTCGCTCCACATCGTTCCTAGTCCCGCGTCTCCACGCCGAGGTCTACAACGAGCTTCATGAGGTAGACGGTAAGCCGCAGGAAGAGTACTACAACTTCCCCAACGGTGTTGAGGATCTCATCGAGCTTTCCCGCCCAGATGCTAAGCTCACAGAGCTTATCCACATCAAGGCTGAAGGTGTCTACACTGAGAAGAACGTAGCGGTGCTTCAGAACAACGGTTCGGTCACCAACCAGGATCTACAGCGTTCGGTGCCGATTGAACTTGCTCTTCAGTGGGGCGACAAGTACGAGGAAACCGTACAGACGTTCGTCAACACAATCCACACCAAGCTCGATGGTGTTCACAAGACGGCCTTCCAGAAGGCTATGGTTGAGGCTTTTGGTGAGAAGTTCGCATCGGTTCGTGGGCTCATGAAGAAAGGTGAAGTCGACGAGCTCATGGTTGACGACTTCATGGAGGGTCTAACCGCCATTGTCTCCGTTCAGGTTGCTGAGCCGGTCTTCACTTCGCAGTCTAAGGAAGCACTCTCCGGTCGTGAGGTACAGAAGGCGATTAACGAGGTGCTGGTGCGTGAGCTCAAGCAGTGGATCGCAAGCTCAAAGAACGCTAAGCAGCTTGATCTCATCGGCGCCAAGGTCGTAACCGCGGCTAAGAACCGACAGAAGGCTAAGGAAGCCAAGGAGATCAACCGTAAGAAGAACGAGATCTCCCAGTCTTCTCTTCCGGTAAAGCTTGTTGACTGCGAGCTCTCCGGTTCTGAAGAGGCCGAGCTTTACATCTGCGAGGGAAACTCCGCTTCTACCTCGCTCAAGGCGGCTCGCGACGGACGAATCCACGCACTTCTTCCGATCCGTGGAAAGATCATCTCGGCTCACAAGACGACTATGAAGTCTGTGTTGGCTAACAACGAAGTTCAGGACATCATCAAGGCTCTTGGTGCTGACTCCGGGAAGGACTTCGACATCAACAAGATGCGCTACGGTCGCGTGTTCATCGCAGCCGACGCCGACCCCGACGGTTTGGCCATCGCTTGCTTGATCTACGCTATCTTCTGGCACCTCTTCAAGCCGGTGATCGAAGAGGGACGACTCTACAAGCTAGAGACGCCTCTATTCGTAATCTCGACCAACGAGGGTAAGAAGTCACGCAAGATCTACGCTCGTGATGAGATCCACCGTGACCGTGAGGTAAAGGTGCTCAAGAAGAACGGCGTCAAGCACTCCATCACTCGTCTTAAGGGGCTCGGTGAGGTTGACGCTGACGTGCTGTCCGAGACGGCTCTCAACTCTGAGACTCGCATCATCACTCAGATCACCATGGATAGCGTCGAGCAGACACTGAACTCGCTTGACATCATCCTAGCTCCCGACACAGGGCCTCGCAAGCTCTGGCTGGAAGCTGCGGAGATCGATGAGGAAACTCTCGACCTCTAAACCGCATAAAGATACGGGAAGGGCTGCCTACGGGCGGCCCTTCTTGGTAAGATAACCCATACGCTAGCGAAGACACCGGAGATAAGCCATGACTGATGCCCCAAAGAAAGTAGTACTAAAAGACTACGACCTCAGACGCCGCATCGTGGCTCTCACAATCGTTCCGGCTATGCTCATCGCTTCGGTGATCGTAGCCATTCCGGCGGCTCTTATCGGTGGTGCCTCTGTTTCCATTGTGGTTGCACTCATCATCACAATCATTGCTGAACTAGCAGTGATTGCTTGGGCGCTCAACTTCGGTGGCCTGCTCAAGGGCTGGGCTACTAATCTAGGGCTGCGAAACTTCAAGTGGAAGTACGTTCTACTCGGTATCGGTGCTGGTCAGGTGTTCTACTGGGGACTCCAGTTACTAGCTTACGTACTAGCCCTTACTGGTAATCCGGTTTCTTCGTCTGACACTTCGCAGAGCCTGAGCTCTGTCTCCGGTGTAATCGGTGTCATTGTTCTGGTGCTCTTCGTACCGTTCATCGTTCCTTTCATCGAAGAGGTGCTCTTCCGCGGTGTGATCGTAACTAGCCTACAGAATAGCAAGTGGAAAGCCGCTTGGATTTCGATTCTAGTATCGGCGGTCAGCTTCGGTATCATGCACATCCAGGGCTTCTCTAGCATCACTGACCTATTCACCGCTATTTGGATCACCATCATGGGTGGAGTGTTCGCCTTCCTCTACCTAAAGACTAAGTCTCTATGGACCACAATCGCGGCTCACTCCATCTACAACCTGACATCCAGCGTGTTCATTCTCGCTGGGATTGCGAGCTAAAACATGGCCACCATTGAATCGCCGGTAATGTCAATCAGCAACGGCGGCTTGAGCATCATCTCGCCGGAAATTGCTGAAAAGCTTGCTAAAAAGAGCATCTCTCCCTCGCTAGTCACCGGGCTCAAAGGCTGTGCTGCACAGTGGGCCGCCGGTACGTTTGTCATGCGAGATCTCATCAAAGAGGATCCTGATAACGCCGCTACTCGAGGATCGCTATTCCACAAGGTGATGGAAGACGCCTTCGCCGATGAGCCTGAGCGTCGTACTCGTGAGCGAATCAATGAGCACCGTGACGCTGTACTTGAGACCCCTGAGTTCTCATTCTTCAAAGAGATCCCTGAGGCTCTAGCTTGGCTTGACAACGCTATCGATGGCTACTACGCCATGGGCGGACGGCCCGAGCTTGTCAAGGTAGCTTCCATTAAGCGCCCTGAGGACTCTAAGCCGAAGCTCGGACTCGAAGTCTTCGTGAAAGGCAATCTAGCCGGTGCAAAGCGCGACACTCTTGGCTTCATTGACCGCTTGACCGTAGACCAGAAACGTGAAGATGAGTTCGGCGTAATCATCGAGGACTGGAAGTCCGGCGCTAAGGCCAAGAAGTGGAATCCGAAGACTAAGAGCGACGATGGCCGTGCAGAGGCTCGTCAGCAGGTTATCTACTCCATGCTTCTTGAGCAGCAAGGAGTAAACGTTACTGGGGCTCGACTCATCTTCCCAGTGGCTCAGGAAGTAGTCACCGTTGACCTAGAAGATGAGAAGTTCAAAGAGTCCGTGCTCGAGGACATCAAGGAAGCCGACGAGGCTCTTGACCACTACGAGAAGACTAACCTCTTCGAGTTCAAGCCATCGTTCCTCTGCAGCTGGTGCCCGCTGGCTAAGATCTGCCCGAAGGCTCAGGTAGAGCGCTTTGCTAAGGCTCGTGACGCTTACGCAAAGCAGCCTGCTATCGAGGTTCTCGCCCAGGGCTTCGAGTTCAACTGATAGAATGACTATGGAAAACGAAGTAGAGCCGAAGTCAGAAGATGTCTCCCCAGAAGAGGGTCCGACACCTAACGTAATCTACGTCAAGGACCGGCCTTTTAGGAAGCTCTTGAAGTACACAGTAATCATTCTAGCTTCTGGCTTTGCTATCCTCTACGTCATCGGCTTCATCACCGGTCTAGCCGGGGCTAGAGTTCCGTACATCGACAACGGTGCCATCGGGAATCAACTCAACAATGTCTTGGGTAAAGAAGGTTCCGGCGACGATTGGAACGAATTGGAGCGTAACCCGTGAAGAAAGCTCGACAGATCGTAATACCGGAAGACCGACCGCTCACGTGGGATGAGTTCTACGACTACGACCTTCATGCTCGAAACAGCAGCATCTGGTACGCAACAGAGTACACTCGTAGTGAGCAACAGATCATCGACAAGCTTCTAGCTAAAGGCTACATCCGCGACGACGTGGCTTACCTAACTCAGGGCGGGGTTGAGAAGACACACAACATCATCGATGGAGTACTTGAAACTCTTCGAGAGAATCACCTCGTGAGCGATGAGTCATACGCTAAAGGGCTCATTGATCGCTACAGTGACTCAAAGCGTGGTGCCGGTTACATTCGACAGAAACTCATCGCTAAAGGCATCTCTTCTGACGATGCTGAGCGTCTACTCGAAGAGACACGCGATGAAGATCAAATCTTCGAGAGCATCGAAGCTCTCGCCGCTCGCTACGTGGAGTCATCAGCTTACAAGCGTGTAGAGAACTCTTTCAAGCAGAAACAGAAGCTTACTAGCCATCTACTCTCAAGAGGTTACAGCTTCGGTGATATTCGTGATTGGGAAGACCAACGAGAGGAGTAACTAGTGGCCGATGATCTACGCGATTCACCTTTCTTAGGTGAACGTGTCATCAATTTTGTGGCCAGTATACTTCGCTCTTCCGTTCACACAAACGGCGCTGTAATGAACCCGATCAATGACTTTGAGAAGAAGTTGCTGGTCAATCAGGACAAAGTTCGTGCCATCGACAGTGAGCTCAACAAAGAGCTGCTAAAGCTTCTCAAAGACTCTAAAGAGTACATTCCGCCTCACACCGCTATGAGAGTTCTGCTCTTCGGCCTCAGTAAAGGCTTCCTAGATAAAGCCTACGAGATTGTCTACTTCGCCGCTCGTGATCGTCTAGTGCTCACCGATGAAGAGATCAACACGATTGTTTTTGAGACTCGAAAAGACCCGGAACTCCAAGTTCAGTGGCTCATGACGCTCTACGCCGGTGACAAAGCTGAAGAGCCTACCTCTACAGGTAAATCAGTAAAGCTACCGATAGACTTCCAGTAAACCCATCGTAGAAGCTGCAGCTTGCAGTCTAAGCAGGCTACAGTAGCAGTGCGACAATCCGTGTCACCCCACGCAATGTAGGCTTAGAAGCTGTTCTACAGCGAGTAAAGTTGATAGAATAGCTTTATCAAGAACGAAGAGAGACAGAAACCGTATGAGTGAAGTAGACATTGCAGCCGAAGTAATCAAGTCCCCAGCACATAACTGGCTTCTTGATTCGTACATGCCGTTCGCGCAGTACGTAATCCGTTCACGAGCTCTAGTCGCCGATGATGGGCTCAAGCCGGTTCAGCGCCGTATCCTTTGGCAGATGTTTAACGACGGCATCACGCCCGACAGTAAGCACATGAAGGCAGCTCGAGTAGCTGGTGCTACCGTAGCTTACCACCCTCACGGTGGTGCATCAATCGAAGACGCTCTCTCGCGTATGGCCCAGGGCTTCGCTCTCCGTATCCCGCTCATCGACCCCGCCGGCTCCGTCGGTGTGGTAAGCGGTGACGTTGCTGCTGCCGCCCGTTACTGGGAGGCGCGCCTCACCAAGGCTGCCATGGAGCTCCTCAAGGAGGTCAAACTCGGTGGTGTAGAGATGGGCACGAACTTCGACGGTGAGCTTCCGGAGCCTGGTAAGCTTCCGGTTCGCTGGCCGGTATCGATCATCAACGGAACCTCCGGTGTGGCCGTTGGTTACGCATCAAACATGTACGCTCACAACCCCGGTGAGGTCATGGATGCCGCTCGCGCAGTTCTCAAGGACCCGAACATCAGCCTTGAGAAGCTCATGAAGCTTATGCCTGGTCCTGACCTTCCCACCGGTGGGGAGCTCATCGGTATCGACGGTGTGAAGGATTACTACGCTACCGGAACCGGTACGTTCATCCTACGCGGTCGCTACACTACTGAGACCATGACTCGTGGCAAGATGAAGATCATCTTCCACGAGCTTCCGTACCAGGTTTCTGCAGAAGACGTGATGGTAAAGCTTCACGCTGCCCAGGCTCTCGGCAAGTTCAAAGAGATCGCTTCTGTCAAGGACCTGACAGACATGAAGAAAGGTCTTCGTCTAGTAATCGAGACTAAGGCCGGTGCAAACCACCTCGCAGTCATCAACCAGCTCTTCAAAGAGACACCGCTTGAGAACAAGTTCCCAGTAAACGCAACCACTCTAGTAGATGGCCGCCCCACAAAGACGCCGATGCTCGATCAGTTGAAGAACTTCCTAGCTCTTCGCCAGGAAGTTACTGCGCTCAAAGCCGGTCGCCGTGTAGAGCAGATCGACCACCGTATGCACCAGCTCTCCGGTATTCTTGCTGTGCTCATCGACATCGACAAAGCCATCAAGATCATCCGCGCGGCTGACACCGCTGACTTGGCTCGTACGAAGCTTCAGACAACCTTCAAGATCGACGTAGAGCAGGCAGATTTCATTCTGTCCATGCAGCTTCGCCGTCTTACTAAGCAGGACTCACTTGCTATCAAGAAGGAGCAGGCAGATCTCGCGGCTGAGAAGAAGGCTCTTGAGCTGATCATGAAAGATCCGGCTGCTCTTACCGCAGCTGTAGACGCTGACCTTCTCGCTACTAAGAAGGTAATTACTGACCCGCGACGTACTGTAATCCTCGGCGTAACTCTTGAAGAGGCTAAAGAAGAGCAGAAGGTGATGGCTCAGGAAGCTCGTGACGTAAACAAGAATACCATTGCTTACGTCTCGCGCTTCGCCGACGGTCGCGTGCTTCGCACCGATGACCCGTTCAGCTACGGTAAGGAAAAGAAGCTCAAGTACTCCCCGCTCATCGATCAGATCAAGATCAAGTCTCAGGAAAAGATCGCGCTCATCGGTAGCGACGGGCTCGCTCGTGTTATCCCGGCTTCCTACGTCACTAAGGACCTCATCTCTACAGCTGACAAGGCCGGCGTCCGATTCCCCAAGGGCGTCAAGCTTGTCGGCCTCGTGAAGATGACTCCGCTCAAGACCGACCTCGGTATCGCAATCGGTACTAAGAACGGTGTGGTCAAGGTAGTG
>Ga0308157_10004431_pt1 | contig 18665 bp, 15 predicted proteins | sample PhyBR1_FD_201035 | JGI IMG/M metagenome (GOLD analysis project Ga0308157, IMG submission 201035) | Phyllosphere microbial communities from UC Gill Tract Community Farm, Albany, California, United States - DLSLB.R1 | ecosystem: Host-associated > Plants > Phyllosphere > Unclassified | place: USA...
CAGAACATCGGGCGGTAGTCGAGGTCGAGGACGGTGTGCCCGGCGCGCTTCCGCGCCGCCCACGCGGCATGGTGGGTTCCCCGGCTGGGCTCGACACTCAGCCCGGTGACGGTGGCCCAGAAGATCTTCGCCGAGGCGACCTGCTCGGGGTCGAGGTCGGCCTCGGTGAGGTCGAGGTCGGGGGCCTTCGGGTCGCGGTAGAAGTAGAGCGGGAAGTCATCGGGCGGGAAGATCTCGCAGAAGGTTACGGGGGTGTTGTAGTTCGGGTTCGTGGCGACCCAGCGGTTGTCGACGCCGAGGCGGGCGACCTCGTTGTGCAGGTAGCGGCCGAAGGGGTCGTCGCCGGTGGCGGTGATGACGGCGGCGTCGACGCCGTGCTTGGCTGCGGCGACGGCGACGTTCGTGGCCGATCCGCCGAGGTACTTGCCGAAGGTCTCGACCTCTTCGAGGCCGACCGAGTCCTGGAGCGGGTAGATGTCGACGCCGATGCGTCCGATGGTGATGAGGTCGAACGGTGAGGTTCGAGGAGCCGGAGTCGGCGAGGAGGTCATGGTGGAGCTTCCTTCTCTACGGCGGCGATGCCGTTGCGAGTATTTGTTAGGACAAAGTATTTGTCATGACAATAGCACTGTTCGTGTGCCCCGTCACCCCCTTGCGGGAGAAATTTCTTGGGTGCGGGCACAGCGGTGGCGGGTGGGTGTGAGGATGCGGTGTAGGCGTGACGGCGCGATGCCGGATGGCTCCCGTTGTGTGCGGTGTGACTGATTGTCGCGGCCGCAGGCATCGCCGAAGTGCGGATCGGTGCGTCTCAGCGCGAGACGAGGGTCGTCTCGAATGAGTAGAGGTCGGGCCGGTAGCAGTGATCGCCCCATTCGACGATGGTGCCCGAATGGTCGAGTGCCGTGCGGTTCATCGTCAGCAGCGGTGAGCCCGTGTCGATGTCGAGCAGTTCCGCCTCGGCGGAATCGGCGGCCTTCGCGCCGATGCGCTGCTGAGCGACGGAGAAGACGACCCCGCGGGACCGCAGGGTCTCGTAGAGGCCGGTGCTCACGAGCTCGTCGGCGGTGATGTCGGTGAAGGGAGCCGGCAGCACATTGTGCAGCACCGCCAGCGGTGTCGCACCCACCAAGCGGAGCCGTCGCAGGTGGAGGCTGGGTGTGCCGATGGGGACTCCGAGGTGTTCGGCCGCCTCGGCGTCGGCGGCTTCGACGCGATGCGAGAGCACGACAGTCGAGGGCGGATTGCCGGACTTCTCGAGGTCCTCGTAGAGGCTCGTGAGGTCGACCGGACGGGCCACGGGCCGCTGGATCACCTGCGTGCCGATCCCGCGGCGACGCACCAGCAGGCCTTTGTCGACGAGGTCCTGGATCGCCTGGCGGATCGTGGGTCGGGACAGCCCGATGCGTTTGGCCATCGCGACCTCGTTCTCGAGCCGGGTGCCGGCCACGAGCGTGCCGGCGGCGATGGCGCCTTCGAGCTTGCGTGCGATCTGGGTGTAGAGCGGCGCGGCACCGGGGGAGCGGTCGAGGGGACCGAAGAACTCCGCAGGGAGTTCGGTCTCGGGTTCGCGTGCCATTGGCTCCTGCCTCATTGGGGGATCTGTGTTTCGAGCTTACTCGGCTCGCTAGGGTTCGGGGACGGTGACCCGCTCAGGTCGCCGTCCCCGAACGACTCAGTTCACGCAGTCGGCGTGGTCGCTGTGCCGCGGTCGGACGCGTCGCACGCCGACTGCGTGACCGTGTCGATCAGGCTGGGGACGGCACGGTGCGTGCGGCCGTGAGGAGCACCTCGGCGGCGGTTTCGAGTCCTTCGACCCGGCCGAGCGACTCGTCCTCGTGCTCGATGTGCACGGCCATGTTCGGGTCGACTCGGGCCAGGGCGGCGACGAACCGGTTCCAGAAATCCTGGTCATGGCCGTTGCCGAGGGCGACGAAGTCCCAGGCCGAGCCCTTGGGCCAGGCGCTGATCGCCGCTCCGCCGCGGATGTTCGTGATCCGGTCACCGGTGAAGCGGGTGTGGCGGTCGTCGAGCACGCCGTGGATCTGTGCGGCCTCGTTGATGCGCACGTCCTTGGCTGCTGCGTGGACGACGAGCTCGCCGAGGTGGTCGACGGCTGCGACGGGATCGATGCCCTGCCAGAACAGGTGGGAGGGGTCCATCTCCGCGCCGACGTTCGTCGCTCCGATCGTCTCGACGAGGCGTTCGAGGGTGGCGGGGTTGAACACGAGGTTGTGCGGGTGCATCTCGATGGCGATCTTCACGCCGTTGTCGGAGGCGAGGCGATCGAGGTTGCGCCAGATCGGGGTCGCGGCCTCCCACTGGGCGTCGCGGACGTCGAGGTAGGACGACTCCCACGGGTTGACGATCCAGGTCGGCACGGCGGCCGCGGAATCGGCGCCGGGCAGGCCCGACATCGTCACCACGCGCGTCTGGCCCAGCCGGTTCGCGACCTTGATGGCCCGCTCGATGTCGGCCAGAGTCGGGGGACCGATCTCCGGATTCGGATGGAGGGGATTGCCGTTGGCGTTGAGGCCCGCCAGCTCGACCCCCGCCTCGGTGAAGGTGCCGAGGTACTCGTCTCGGGCATCGTCCGAGGTGAGGATGTCATCGATCGTGGGCATGTGGACGGGCGGGAGGAACCCGCCGACGTTGATCTCTGCCGCATCGAGGCCGAGTCCCTTGATCACGGACAGGGCTTCCGGCAGCGGGCGATCGTGGAGGATCGCCGTGTAGACGCCGTACTTCATGCTGTGACCTCTTTCGTGGTTCCGTTGTCATTGGCCGAGGCGATGACGGCATCGCGGACCTGCAGGGCGTGGAGGCCGTCGGAGAAGTGCGCGCAGCGCGGCAGCGATTCGGCTTCGGGGCGGCCGACGACCTCGTCGAGGAAGGCACGGGCCTGGAAGGTGAAGCCGTCGTTCTGTCCGACTCCGACGCCGGGGGCGGCCATGGGCAGTCCGTCGGCGATGTAGGGGTGGTCGGGGCCGAGTTGGATCGTCGTCAGTCCGGTGGCGGCGGCACCGTCGATGCTCTGGTTGAGCACGATCTGGCCGGGGAAGCGGAAGTCGAAGCTGGCTGATCCGTTGGCGCAGAACACCTCAACGCCGAGGCTGTTGGGGTGGCCGGCGGCGATGCGCGAGACCTGGATGACTCCCGAGCCGGTGGGGAACTCGACGCCGAAGCCCGCGTAGTCGTCGTTGCCGACGGGTTCGTATTCGTCGCTGACCTCGACGTGGTCGTGGCCGACGACGTGGCCCAGCGGCAGCGGGCGGGAGGTGATCGCGGTGTGGAAGCGCCCGCCGGAGACCGACTGGATGGGGCCGGCGAGGAATTCGACGGTGTCGGTGAGGTGGCTGCCGACATCGGCCAGGGCGCCGGTGCCGAGTTCGCCCTTGTAGCGCCAGCTCATCGGAGCAGTGGGGGAGCAGGCGTAGTCAGTCCAGTACCACGCGTTGATGTGACTGACCGTTCCGAGTGTGCCGTCGTTGATGAGGTCGCGGATCGCGGCGAGGCCGGGTGCGCGACGGAAGGTGAAGCCGAGTCGGGCGATCGAGTCGGCGCGCTCGGCGGAGGCGACCATCACACGGGCGTCGTCGACGGTGTCGGTCAGGGGCTTCTCGCAGAGGACGTGCTTGCCGGCGGCGAGCAGCGCCTCGACGATCTCCTTATGGAGGGAATTCGCGACGACGACGCTGACGATGTCGACGTCGGAGGCGTTGACGATGTCGTGCCAGTCGGTGTCGTGACGAGAGTAGCCGTACCGTGCTGCGGTCGCGGCGGCGAGGTCGCCGGCGATGTCGCAGACGGAGACGAGTTCGATGTCCGGCAGTTCGCCGGTGCCGACGGTGGGCGCGGCCCGCCAGGCCGAGGCGTGGGCGCGTCCGGCCATTCCGGCTCCGATGACAGCGATTCCGAGGCGCTGCGGCATGGTGATTCTCCTTCGAATGCATGAGGGGACGGTGTCGGGCATCGGTCGAGGTGCGCCTGACACGGTGGTCGTTGTGCTTCTTTCTGTCTGAAGCGCTCACCACATTACACTCACATTTGTCATGTCAAAAGAGAATCTGCGCACCAATTTGTCATGACATTTAGATTCACGACAGGGCCGATGCGAGGCGTGCCATCGGTGCTCGGGGAATCTGCTCAGTCGTTCACCTGGCGTTGAGCACAGACTCCCTCTGTTCAGGTGAGAGCCGCTTGACCGCCTCTCGGATCGTCACTCCCGAGGCCCGGTTGGCGCGTGGGAGGATCCAGTCGAAGACGAGGTCGGGGCGTTTGCGCGAGGTGTCGCGCAGAACCCAGCCGATGGCCTTGCGGATGAAGAATTCCTTTTCCTCGAGCATCGCATCGGCGAATCGGGAGAACCTGTCGAAGTCGCCGCGGCCGTGCCGCAGCGGGACCAGATGTGCCAATAGTGCCGAGCGGCGAATCCAGAAATCCCCATCGCTCGCCCAGCGCTCAAGAACGGGGTCGAAGGCAGTATCCCGTTCGCTCAACGGCCCTACGAGGTCCCCGGCCAGAGGGTCGACGAGCGCCCAGGTCTTCGACTCCCGCAGCAGTCCTTCGATGAAGCTGGCATCGCCTGCGCCGAGGCGATCCTTCGACTGGATGAGCACCATCGCCGCAGCGGCACGACGTTCGTGGACGGGGACCGCCCACAGCTCCCGAGCGAGATCGACGACCTCAACATGGCTCAGCTTCGTCCCGCTCGGCTCGACTCCGCGCAGCGCCGTCCGCACGATCGCTCGGGTGTCAGGGACGCTGACTCCGTAGTGGTCGAGTGCGCTCTTGAGGTAGGCCTTCTCCTTCTGTGCGCGTGCGTCGCGGCCGCGGTCGCGCAGCTCGCGGTCGACCGCCTCGGCGAGGGTGGGCATTACGATCCACTGGCCGCGTTGCCGCCAACAGTGGATTGCCGGACAATGAGCTTCGGTGTGATGAGGTGTTGTTTTGCCTGTTCATTGGGGTCGGCGAGGATGTCGAAGACGGCTTGAGCGGACAGGCGCCCGATCATCTGGTTCTGCGGATCCACTGAGGTCAACGAGATCCTCTTCAGGGCTGACAGGGGGATGTTATCGACGCCGACGACCGCCAATTCGTCGGGCACCACCACTCCTGCGTCGTCGGCTGCCGAGAGTATGCCGATCGCGGAGACATCATTGATCGAGACGATTGCCGTCGGCGGGGACGGTAAAGCGAGAAGCTCCGTGGCGGCGGCATATCCGTCGCTCTCGAAGAAGCCGGCTTCTCGGACGATCGGGGTCAGGCCGCGTGATTCCATCGCCTTTCGATAAGCGAACTCTCGGGTTTTCGCGACAGCTCCGCCCAGTCCTCCGACGAAGGCGATCCGCTCGTGTCCGAGCTCGCGCAGGTGGTCGATGACGAGTTCCGCGCCCTGGGTGTCATCCATCCGGACCGAGGTATAGCCGGAATCGCTGCGGGGTTCGGCGCTCGCGTAGACCGTCGGGATTCCCTCGAAGAGTCCTTCGTGCTCGATCACGGTGCCGACGACGATGAGCGCTTTCGGGCGGAGATCCTGGAGCATGGCGATGACTCGCGAGTCAATGCGACCGTACGGTTGGGCAGGATCGTGATCGTTCGCTACCGTGGCGCTCGTGATCAGTCCGTACTCGCCTTGTTTATCGAGTTCTACGCGGACGGCGTCAGCGATCTCGGCGAAGATCGGATTGTGGAGATTGACGACGAGGATGCCGACGAACGGCGATCCTTCCGTTGCCAGGGAACGGGCGAGGAAGTTCGGCTGGTAGCCAAGCGTCTGCGCGGTCCGGAGGATGAGCTCGCGACGTTTCTCACCGACTCGCTGCGGGTCCTTGAAAGCGAGGGAGACGAGTGACTTCGACACTCCAGCGGCCGCCGCGACATCACGAATCGTCGGCCTCGACCCCGAGGTCCGTGATTCGTCGCCGACGGCTGATCCCATGGCTTCATCTTCACACAGGACGGCCGCCGGAGTGAGCTTCGGGGGCGATCTCGACTCAACTTGTGAAAAGATTACGAGGCACTCTTGACTTCATGATCCGAATCACATTAGATTCACACTGATCCCATTTTGAACCGGTCCAAAAGTTTGGACGATTACGATGAACTCTGAATTTGGACCGGTTCAAAATGGGGCTGCAAGTATGTGAGATCGAAAGAATGTGGAGTACGCAATGACGCGCAGCGAGTTGCTCATCGGCGGGGCATGGCAATCCCCTCGTGAAGGAGGCGGCCGCCTGAAGGATGTAGTGTCGCCGTTCGACGGTCGCACGGTCGGGCAGGTCCCGATCTCGGGTGCTGCCGACGTCGAGGCTGCTCTCGAGTCTGCATCGCACGGCGCACAGATTTGGCGGAGGACTCCGGCCCACGAGCGCAGTGAGATTCTGCTCCGCGCCGCTGCTCTGGCCGATGAGCGCAGCGAGGAGATCGCTCGGGTGATCTCTGCCGAGAACGGCAAGACCCTCAAAGAGGCTCGCGCCGAGGCCGGCCGTTCCGGTTCGATCATCCGCCTGGCCGCATTCGAAGGCACCCAGCTATATGGGCAGACGCTGCCGCTCGATGCGAACCCGGGCACCGGTCTGGACAAAGTCGGGTTCACCCTGCCTCAGCCGGTTGGAGTAGTCGTGGCCATCACCCCGTTCAATTACCCAGCACTGCTGGTCAACCACAAGATCGCTCCGGCTCTGGCCGCCGGAAATTCCGTCATCCTCAAACCAGCGAGCACCACTCCGCTGACGGCATTGGCTTTGGCCGAATGCTTCATCGATGCCGGGCTGCCAGAAGGAGTTCTCTCCGTCCTCACCGGTTCCGGCGGACAGATCGGCGATCAACTTGCTGCTGACCGGCGCGTCCGGAAGATCTCGTTCACCGGATCCACCTCGGTGGGCGAGCATCTGGCCTCGATCGCCGGAGTGAAGAAGCTGTCCTTGGAGCTGGGTTCTTCGGCACCAGTCGTCGTCCTTCCCGACGCCGACATCGAGCTCGCGGCGAGTGCCGTCGCCGCCGGAGGGTACGCGAATGCCGGTCAGGTCTGCATCTCGGTGCAGCGCGTCATCGTCCACGAAGACATCCAAGGCGACTTCCTCGACGCTCTCAGCGCCAAAGTCCGTGAGCACCGGATCGGCAACCCCGAGGACGACTCGACGACGGTCGGCACTCTCATCACTGAGACCGAGGCCAAACGTGTCGAAGAGTCCATCCGTGAGGCCGTCGGCGCCGGAGCGCGCCTCGAACTCGGCGGCGACCGCGACGGGGCGATGATCGAACCCGCAATCCTCAGTGGCGTTGATCCCCATTCCGCGATCGCCCAGGATGAGATCTTCGGCCCTGCCGTGGCCGTGTCAACGGCACCCGACGTCAGGACGGCCATCGAACTGGCGAACTCGACCGACTACGGCCTCGCTGCCGGAATCTTCACGAACAACGTCGACGCCTGCGTGCAGTACATGCGTGAGATCGATGCCGGAAATATCCACATCAACTGGACTCCGCTGTGGCGAGCAGACCTCATGCCCTACGGAGGGCTCAAAGCCAGCGGAATCGGCAAGGAAGGACTGCGGGCCGCCGTCGAGGAGATGACCGAGTCGAAGACCGTCGTCATCCACGGCCGCCCCTGGACCTGACTCGGCACAAAACTGAAACTTCAGCGCAGAAGAGCGCACCCCATCCGTTCGAAGGAGAACCCATGAGTCACGAACCGACCATCCGCCTGACGGTGGCACAGGCCGTCGTCAAGTTCCTCAGCAGTCAGTATTCAGTGCTCGACGGCGACCGCCGGCGTTTCATCCCAGCCGCGGCCGGCATCTTCGGCCACGGCAATGTCGCCGGCTTCAGCCAGGCATTCTCGCAGTACGCCGACGATCTTCCCTTCATGCAGGGACGCAATGAGCAAGCGCTGGCCCACGCGGGAAGTGCCCTGGCCAAGGCGAGCAACCGGAAGCAGACGCTCGCCGTCACCGCATCCATCGGCCCCGGCGCGATGAATCTCGTCACAGCGGCCGCTCTGGCGACGATCAACCGCCTCCCTCTGTTCCTGCTGCCCGGCGACACCTATGCGACCAAGCGCCAAGGACCGGTTCTGCAGGAACTGGAGAACCCTCAGGATCCGTCGCTGACAGTCAACGACGCGTTCCGTCCTGTCTCGGCGTTCTTCGATCGGATCACACGCCCCGAACAGCTCATCACTGCGCTGCCCAAGGCTTTCCGCGTGCTGGCGAACCCCGCGGAGACCGGAGCCGTCGTACTCTCTCTGCCGCAGGACATCCAGTCGCATGCCTTCGACTTCCCGGTCAGCCTGTTCCGCGACCGCGACTGGACGATTCGTCGCACGATTCCTCAGCCGAACGATATCGCCGAGGCGGCTGACGTGCTCGGTTCAGCCGAGAAGCCCCTGATCATCGCCGGAGGCGGAGTCCACTACTCCGAAGCCCGCGAGGCCCTGGCCGAGTTCGCCGAATCCACAGGAATCCCCGTCGCCGAGACGTTCGGCGGCAAGGGCTCTGCGCTCAACGACGCGGACTGGGTGCTCGGCGGCATCGGACTCGAAGGCAGTCCCGCGACGAATCGACTCGTCGCACAGGCCGACGTCATTCTCAGCATCGGCACGCGACTGACCGATTTCGCCACTGGATCGCAGACGATGTTCAAGAACCCGGATGTGCGCTTCGTTTCGATCAACATCGCCGAGCTCGACGCGATCAAACAGGGAGCCATCGCAGTACTCTCCGATGCGAAGCTCGGGATCGAGGCACTGAGGGGGGACCTCTCCGACTACACGGTGCCAGGAGACTGGGCGCGTGAAATCGGCGATCAGAAAGCCGACTGGGCCCCGCAGCGCAGCAAGGCCCTCGACCCCGACACCGCGTTCGACAAACTGGCACCGGAGAATGCCGAACTGGGTATCCCCGACACGGACGCTGTCATCACCCAAGGTCAGCTCATCGGCCTGCTCCAGGAGCACGCGCAGCCCGGTGACACCCTCATCGCCGCCGCAGGGGGGCCTCCGGGAGATCTGCTCAAGGTCTGGGACGCCACCGACGACCGTCGCTGCCACCTCGAGTTCGGATTCTCCTGCATGGGCTACGAGATCCCCGCCGGCATCGGAGTCCGCCTGGCTGATCCGGAGAGCACTGGACGTGTTTCGGTCTTCATCGGCGACGGAACCTTCCTCATGAACCCGACGGAGATCCTCACCGCCGCGCAGGAACATTTGGACATCACCTACGTTATCTCGGAGAACCACGGATTCCAGGTCATCCGCCGCCTGCAGATGATGAAGTACGGCGAGCAGTTCGGCAACGACTTCCGGTACCGGGGCGAAGAGGACACCGCTCGACTCTCGGGCGACTACCTCCACGTCGACCTCGGCGAGATCGCCTCGGGGCTCGGCGCGAAGACCATCCGAGCCACGAGCGCCGAAGAGGTCCGTTCGGCTCTCAACGAGACGCGCGACGTCCACGGACCCGTCGCGATCGTCGTGCCGACCATCCCGCTTGTCGATCTGCCCGGATCAGGTGTCTTCTGGGATGTCGCGCCCGCCGAAGTCGCCGAACAGGACTGGGTCGCCGAGCTGCGCACCGACTACGAACAGGGGCTGGAGGACCAGAAATGGCACATCTGAACTCAACGATGACGCCCTTGGACAAGGGTGCCCTGGCGGAACGAATCCGCGCAGGAGAGACGACCATCGGCAGCTTCGCCGGTCTCGGCTCCACCATGGCCATCGAAGTCCTCGCCGCGGCAGGACTCGATTGGATCCTCGTCGACCTCGAACACGGCGGTGGAAGCGAAGACGGTGTCGGAGACGCGGTCGCGGCAGCCGGCGGATACGGTGCCGGAACCTTCGTCCGAGTCGAGACTCCTGACCGGATCAGGATCGGCCGCGCCCTCGACGCAGGCGCTGCCGGAGTCATGCTCCCGCGAGTGGACTCCGCCGACGAGGTGGCCACGATCATTCCGCACCTGCACTATCCGCCGCTCGGAGACCGGGGCGTTGCGACCTATAACCGCTCCCTGCGTTGGGGGATGGACAAGGACGCCTTGCAGACAAGCGATAGCGAGGTGATCACCATCGTGCAGATCGAAACGACCGGTGCCCTCGCCGAGGTGGACGAGATCGCGGCGATCGACGCCGTCGACGTCCTCTTCGTCGGCCCCCTCGACCTGTCCTACGCGCTCGGAGTGCCGTTGGACTTCACCGCACCGGCCTTCCTCGACGCCCTCGAGGCGGTCGTCGCTGCCGCACGGAAACACGGAAAGTCGGCAGGCATCCTCAGCGCGGACGCCGGAGTCGCCTCGACCCGAGCTGGACAGGGTTTCACCTTCCTGCCGGTCGGATCGGATTCGACCCTGCTGGCCGACACCGTCACTGCAGTCATCTCTGCACTGCGCGACTGAGAACACAGAACTTCGCGGAACATTCGCGCAATCATCGACTACCCAAGGAGCACCATGAGCAATAACCCCACCACCATCGGAGTCGGACTCATCAGCGTCGGCTGGATGGGCCAGCTCCACAGCCGCGCTTACTCCAACGTTCCCGTCGTCTACCCCGAACTGGGCATCAGAACACGCCTGGTCATCGCCGCCGACACGAACGACGAACGCGCCCAATTCGCCGAGCACGTGCTCGGATACGAGAGCTCGACGAGTGATTACAACGACGTTCTCAACCACCCGGACGTCGACGTCGTCTCCGTGTGCGCACCGAACTTCCTTCACGAAGAGATCGGCACCGCAGTCGCCAAAGCCGGCAAATCACTGTGGATCGAGAAGCCCGTCGGACGCTCAGCCGAAGAGACGGAATCCGTCGTCAACGCGGCCGACGCAGCGGAGGTCGTGACCGCCGTCGGCTTCAACTATCGCAACGCCCCGGCCATCGAATACGCGCGGAAGATCATCGCTCAAGGCAAGCTCGGACGCATCACGAACGTGCGCGGCGCATTCTTCGCCGACTACTCGGCCGAGCCGAACGGCGCACTGTCCTGGCGCTTCATCCGCGGACTCGCAGGATCCGGCGTCCTCGGAGATCTCCTCGGACACCTGACCGACCTCGCCCACTACGTCGTCGGCCCGATCGACAAGGTCACCGGGGTAGCCAACACGGCCTACACCGAACGCCCCAAACTCGAGATGGGCAGCGGCACCCACTTCGACGTCGTCGAAGGCGGTGAGATGGCTCCGGTCGAAAATGAGGACTACGCCGGCCTGCTCGTCCACTTCGGCCCTGACGCTCAGGGAGCCGGCGCCGTCGGGACCCTCGAAGCCTCGCGGGTGTGTGTCGGACCCCGCGCGGAGTATTCCCTCGAGGTCTACGGAACCGAAGGGTCACTGCGATGGAACTTCGAGCGGATGAACGAACTCGAACTCGCGCTCGGCCACAAGGGCCCGCACGTGGGCTTCACCCGCATCATGGCCAGCTCCGAATTCGGTGACTTCTCGAAATTCCAACCGGGGGCAGGCACATCGATGGGCTACGACGACCTCAAGGTCATCGAAGCGAAGAAGTTCCTCCTCGCCCACGTAGGTCAGGAATCAATCCACGCCGACGTCCACGACGCACTGGCCGCGAACCGCGTTGTTTACGCGGGTGAGCGCGCCATCGCCACCGAGAGCTGGCAGAGCGTCGAACCGGTCGCGGGCACCTCGGCGTCGACTCGGACCGCTGCCGACTCGACCAGAAGGGAGACCGTCGATGCCTGAGAAGACCATCGTCATCGGTCTCGGACCGGTGCCGAAGAATCTCGTCGAGGGTGAACTAGGACGCGGTGTCGACTTCGTCCAGAGCCCCGAAGCTGAGGACTACGCGAAGGCCGAAGGCGCAATCGTCCGCGCCGCCGTCAAGGTCGGTCCGGCAGAACTCGACTCGATGCCCAACCTCAAGGTCATCGCCCGCACCGGTGTCGGTGTCGACGATGTCGATGTCGACGCTGCCACCGAGCGGGGGATCCCCGTCGCGATCACGCCCGGGGTCAACTCGACGGCCGTCGCCGAAGGCGCTTTCGCCCACATGCTACAACTGGCCAAATCCTTGGGCTCGCTGACCGAGATCGTTCGCTCCGGAGGATGGGCCGAGCGCACCAGCGTCCCGGTCGGCGATCTCGACGGGGCGACCCTGGGAATCGTGGGATTCGGCAACATCGGCCGCCGGGTGAAGGCGATCGCCGAGGCCTTCGGAATGACTGTCTTCGCGTACGACCCCGTCGCCGAGGTGCCCCGGGCCAACAGGGCCGAGACGGTCGACGAGATCCTGCGCGCATCCGACATCGTCACCCTCCATTTGCCGCTGCTCGAGAGCACCCGCCACATGATCGACGCCCGCGCGGTCGAAACGATGAAGGACGGAGCGATCCTCATCAACACCAGCCGTGGTGGACTGATCGACGAAGACGCGACACTGGCCGGGCTCGAATCGGGCAAGCTCGGGGGAGTCGGTTTGGACTCATTCGAATCCGAGCCGCCGCAGCCACACCCCCTCTACCAGCACCCGCGCACCGTGCTGAGCCCTCATGTGATGGGACTGAGCGCCAAGGCCAGCCGAGCCACTTTCATCGCCGCCGCCCGGGCCGTGGACGCCGTCCTCAAAGGAGGCAGACCTGAGGCTGCGGTCAACGAGGTGGACCGAGCGGCCGAGCCGGCAACCGTAGGCAAAGGAGTTAACCAGTGAGTAATACCGTCAAGATCGCCGCAGCCCCCATCTCCTGGGGAGTCTGCGAAGTCCCCGACTGGGGTTTTCAACTGAGCCCTGAACGGGTCCTCACAGAAATGCAGGAACTCGGCTTCGACGCCACCGAATTCGGCCCCGAAGGTTTCCTTCCCGACGACGCAGTGGGCCGCGCAGAGACCCTCAGCCGGCACTCCATGCAGGCCGTCGGCGGGTTCTACCCAGCCATCATCCATGACCCAGAACACGACCCGCTGCCGGAGCTCGAGCGGGAACTCGAAGCATATGTCGCCGCCGGTGCCGACACCCTCGTCCTGGCGGCAGCGACGGGCGTCGACGGCTACGACGCCAAACGCCCTGAACTCGATGAAGCCGGTTGGAAGACCGTCTACCGCAACATCGACCGCATCCTCGAAGCCGCGAAAGCCCGGGGAGTCACCGTCAGCCTGCATTCGCATGTGGGCACCATGATCGAAACCCAGGATGATGTCGACCACATTCTCAACGGCACCGACGTCGACTTCTGCTTCGACACCGGACACATGTTCATCGGCGGAGTGGACCCGGTCGAATTCGTGCAGAAGCACACGGGGCGCATCTCCCATGCGCACCTCAAGGACGTCGCGCTCGACCGAGCTCGTCGTGTCCAGGCCGGCGAACAGACATACTACGATGCCGTCGTCGACGGAATGTACCAGCCGCTCGGCCAGGGAGACATCGACATCGACTCGATCGTCGGCACTCTCATCCGCGCCGGATTCGACGGCTGGTTCACCCTCGAGCAGGACACCGTCGTTGCCGACGAGCCGGCGCGCGGCTCTGGACCGATCGACCAGGCTCGCGCCAGCCTCAATTATCTCAAGCAGATCATCGAGGAGAACCGATGAGCACACGGATCGGCGTCGTCGGTCTCGGTAGGATCGGCCGAATGCACGCGCGCAACATCGCGCAGGAACCGGGAGTCGACGAGCTCGTGCTGATCGGCCGCACCGAAGGCAAGCTCGAAGACGCCAAAGCGCAGCTGCAGTCGGAGCTGGCCCCGGAGGCCGGGCCGGACCTTCGAGGTGCTCACGCCCCCGCAGGTCGTGACAACAGTCCCGTCATCAGCACTGTGGTGCTCAACGAGGACTGGACCGACGGGCTCGACGGTGTCATCATCGCCAGTTCGACACACACCCACCCCGAGCTCGCACGGACAGCGCTGACAGCTGGCGTCCCCGTCCTCCTCGAGAAGCCGATCGGACTCAAGCTCGAAGAGACCGCGGCCCTGTCCGCGGAGTTCGAAGCGCTCGACGTACCCATCATGGTCGCCTACCACCGCAGGTACGACGAAGGATTCCAGAGCCTCAGAGACCGCATCCACAGCGGAGATATGGGAACCATCCGAGTCATCCACTCGGCCGGACATGATCACTTCCATGTCGATCCGGAGTTCATCCCCACCTCGGGCGGAGTATGGCGAGACCTGCTCATCCACGAATTCGACACGATTCCCTGGCTGCTGGGGGAAAGGCCGGTGTCGATCTACGCCTCGGGGTCAGTGCTCGACGAACAGGCATACGCGGACAACGGCGATCTCGACACGGCCACGGCCGTCATCACCTTCGAATCCGGGGTGCAAGCGCTCATCAGCGGCGCACGCAACATCGCCTCCGGCCAAGATGTCAACACGGTCGTCTACGGAAGTGACGCCGCATACGCAGCAGGCGTCGACTCGAAGTCACCGGTCGTCTCGACGGAACCCGGCGTGTCTCCTCCGGAGTCGACTTACGCGGATTTCGTCGAACGGTTCGAGCCGGCATTCCGCCGCGAGATCCGACACTTCCTCGCGGTCATCGACGGCGATGCCACGTCGTTGACACTGCCGTCCGACGGCATCGTCGCAGCAAGACTGGCAGTGGCCGCCGAAGAATCAGTGCGGCGCCGGATACCCGTCCGGCTCGACGAGATCGACTTCTGACCGCACCGGCGCACCGCGCCGAAGACCCCCATCATCCGTTCCACAGTGAACCGCGAACATCGAACGAGGAGAGAATTCCTATGACGAACGAACAGCTGCGCATCGGTCTCATCGGGACCGGCCGCATCGGAAAGGTCCATGCTGCGAACATCGCGGCTCTGCCGGAGACCACCCTGACCTGGGTGATCGATCCCTATATCGCCGGAGCAGAGGCGATCGCAGCCGAAAGAGGAGCCCGCGCGACGGCCGACCCGGCAGAGGCATTCGCCTTCGGCGATCTCGATGCGGTCGTCATCGCCTCGCCGACCTCGACCCACGCCGACCTCATCGAGCGGGCCATCGCGGCCGGAATACCCGTGCTCTGCGAAAAGCCGATCGACCTTGATATCGCCCGAGTCGACAAGCTTGCCCCCGTGGTCGAAGGCTCCGGCGTTCCATTTGCTGTCGGCTTCAACCGGCGATTCGATCGTGACTTCTCACTCGCTCGAGAGCGCCTCATCGCTGGTGAGGTCGGTGATCTCGAGCAGCTGTCGATCATCAGCCGCGATCCCGCCCCGCCGACCGTTGAGAATCTCAGAACGACCGGAGGCATGTTCCGGGACCAGACCATCCACGACTTCGACATGGCGCGCTACTTCGCCCCGGACATCGTCGAGGTCTTCGCGACCGGCTCGCAGCTGTTCGACGACGGTGCCAAACAGACGTCGGACTTCGACACCGCCATGGTGACGATGCGGACTTCGACCGGAGTCCAGATCTCGATCACCAACTCGCGTCACAGTTCGATCGGCTACGACCAGCGGATCGAGATCTTCGGCGGTGAGGGCATGCTCGAGGTCGGCAATGCGGGCACCAGCCTGGTCAGCTACTCGAATGCGACAGCAGTGAAGACCACTACGCCCTATCAGCACTTCTTCCTTGAGCGCTACGCGGAAGCCTACCTCGAGGAGCTGCGCGAGTTCAGCCGACTCGTCAGAGGGGAGGAATCCCGCTGCTCGACCTTCGCCGACGGTCGTGCGGCGCTGCTGTTGGCCGATGCGGCCGAACTCTCGGCCAGAGAAGGACGAGTCGTTCGCATCGACCTGGATAGGTGAGCGGTTCGACGAACCGTACGGCGACATCAATGACAGTGCAACGAAGCACAATGTGAGGAGACCATCGTGGTTGCCAATTCAACAGAGTCACCGACACTCCGGGACTCAGCATTACCGGACATGCCGAAAACCGGACCGTTCAGGAAGAGGCTCGGACTGATCTCGGTCGTCGCCTGTTTCGGTGGCCTTCTGTTCGGCTACGACACCGGTGTCATCAACGGCGCGCTCCGGCCGATGTCCCAGGAGCTCGGCCTCACTGCAGTCAGCGAAGGAGTGGTGACGAGTTCGCTCGTGTTCGCTGCTGCTGTGGGCGCAGTCACCTGCGGTCAGATCTGCGACATGATCGGCCGCCGACGCACGATCCTCTACCTCGCGCTGATGTTCTTCCTCGGCACGTTGGTCGTTGTACTCGCGCCGAACGTCACTTTGCTGGTGGTCGGCCGGATCCTTCTCGGTCTCGCAGTCGGCGGGGCCTCGATCGTCGTGCCGGTGTATCTGTCGGAGCTCGCACCACACGAGATCCGCGGTTCGATCAGCGGACGCAACGAAGTCGCAATCGTCTCGGGACAGCTTGCGGCGTTCGTCGTCAACGCCATCATCGGCAACGTGTGGGGACACATCGACGGGATCTGGCGTGTCATGTTCGCCATCTGTGCGATACCGGCTGTCTGTCTCTTCATCGGCATGCTTCGGATGCCAGAATCGCCGAGGTGGCTCGTCGAGCATAATCGCCGGGATGAGGCCCTGGCGGTCCTCATGTCCGTCCGTACCGAGGAACGGGCTCGCGCCGAACTCGGGGCCGTCGAAGTCGTTGCTGAGGCGTCGACCGGCGACCAGCGAGTCGGCTACCGGAAGTTCGTGTTCAACAAATGGCTGGTCAGGATCGTCCTCGTCGGAATGGGTGTTGCGGTCTGTCAGCAGCTCACCGGAATCAACTCGATCATGTACTACGGTCAGGTCGTCCTCATCGAATCCGGCTTCGCGGAGAACGCCGCGCTCATTGCCAACATCGCCCCAGGTGTGGTCGCCGTGCTCGGCGGCTTCTTCGCCCTGTACATGATGGATCGTGTCGACAGGCGCACCACCTTCATCACGGGTCTGTCCCTGACGACGACGTTCCATCTCCTTATCGGACTGTGTTCGAAATTCATGACCGAGGACAATCCGTTGCGAGCATGGGTCATCCTCGCTCTCATCGTCGGTTTCGTAGCCTCCATGCAGTCGTTCCTCAACGTCGCCGTGTGGGTCTGGCTCGCCGAGGTGTTCCCGCTGCCGATGCGCGGTGTCGGAATCGGGGTCTCGCAACTGTTCGGATGGGGGATGAACGGCGTCATCGCCTTGGTCTTCCCGTCCCTGGTGGCTGGTGTCGGAATCTCCGGCGTCTTCTTCATCTTCGCGATCGTCGGAGTCGTGGCATTGATCTTCATCGCCACGCAGGTGCCCGAGACTCGCGGCATCTCACTGGAGAAGATGGAGGAAGGGGTCGAAACGGGAATGGCCTACAGATTCCGCGAGTGGAGAAGGATGCGTGACGAGCAGTGACCGGGATAGAACTGATTGCGACCTGTTGGACGAGTGCCGGGGACGCCGCCCCGATGCGGGCGAGTGAACGCAGTCCCTTCGATCCCCTCGACCGGGTGAGAGAGGTCGCGGCCACCGGATGGGCAGGTCTCGGATTCGTCCTCGATGATCTGAGAGCAATTCGGGACACGATCGGCTACGACGCACTGGCTGAAGAGATCAGCGGTGCAGGATTGCGCCATGTCGAGGTCGAACTGTGCTCCGGATGGTGGAGGGAACCCGACGCGGGATGGCGTGGGCATTGGGAGGAGCTGCTCGAAGCGGCGCGAACACTCGATGCTGCTTTCATCAAGATCGGCACTGACAGTGCCCCCGCCGTAGAGGATGTCGAACCTTTCGTCGAACCGCTGCGACGTTTGGCGGAGGAAGCGGAGTCCTTTGGGACAAAGGTCGCGCTCGAGCCTCTGCCGTTCGGCATGATCGCGTCGATTCCGCAGGGCGCCGAACTTATTCGACGTGTCGACCACCCAGCTGCTGGCCTTGTCGTCGACTACTGGCACGTCTTCCGTGCAGGTACCTCTTTGGAGGAACTGCGAAGCGCTCTGACTGCGGACCAGGTCTTCGGTGTCGAACTCTGCGACGCCGATGAACAGATCATCGGGAGCCTTTTCGAAGACACCCGAGACAACAGGCGATTGCTCGGCGAGGGCGATCAGGATGTACGAGGATTCGTATCGACGATGCGAGGGCTCGGGTTCGAAGGTCCATGGGGTGTCGAGATCCTCTCTGAGGGGCATCGAAGACGACCTCTGCGCGAGGCGCTGGACGTCGCACGTCGAACAGCGCTGTCCGCCTTCGGTGTTGTCTGAACGAGCACGGCGATGACTCCGGTCTGAGCGTTTGCAACGGTTCGATACGGCCGACGGGTAGCAGAACGGGTCCGAGCCGAAAGAGCGGCCGACAGGCGGACTCCGTCGATAGTGATGATCGAGGAGTGCGCCTGCCGGCCGCTCTCTGTTCTCAACCGGAGGCCGCGAGTCTCATGCTGCGCAGTGTCTCCGGAAGTTCGGGGGACCTCCGGTTCGGACGAGGCTCAGCCCGACCGGGACCTGTGCCGGGTCAGAACCTCAGTCCGACGCGGGACCTCAGTCCGTGCCGGCGTCGAAGGCCGAGGAGAGGTTGGCGAGGTCACTGGCTTCGTCCACCTCGGCGTTGGAGTTCGCGATCTCCTCGGCGCCGCCGGCCTCCAGTGAGCCCACGAGTTCCGAAGTCGGGCCGGACACGATGCCCATGGCGGCGTACTGTTCGAGGCGGGCACGCGAATCGGCGATGTCGAGATTGCGCATGGTCATCTGGCCGATGCGGTCCTCGGGGCCGAAGGCGGAGTCGCCCACACGCTCCATCGACAGCTTCTCCGGGTGGTAGGACAGGT
>Ga0308157_10004433_pt1 | contig 18661 bp, 15 predicted proteins | sample PhyBR1_FD_201035 | JGI IMG/M metagenome (GOLD analysis project Ga0308157, IMG submission 201035) | Phyllosphere microbial communities from UC Gill Tract Community Farm, Albany, California, United States - DLSLB.R1 | ecosystem: Host-associated > Plants > Phyllosphere > Unclassified | place: USA...
CATGCGCCAGCAAGGTCAAGCCCGACGGTCGGATCAGGCTTGATTGGGAGAACTCCCGGACCCTCATCGGCTTCGCCAGCCACCCTTGCGGCGACGCGGCTGCTGCCTTTGCCATGCGGTGCAGAGTTTTACAAAGATGCAGCTTAGTCCATAAAATATAACTACAATCTCGCGAACAGCGATGTGTCCGTTTTCGTACATTTCTGCAAGTATCTGAATGTCCGAAAACGTACAGTTTACCCGTGCATCTATGCGATGCCCCTGCGCGCGTTTAGTCAACAACTGGCGGCGTACAAGCCGCTAGCCTAAGTGGCTGAGAGACCGCGTGCGCTCCTGCCCCGAATAGGAGCAGAACCGTGTCCCGGCCCCAGCAATCTGGAATCCGTAACCGCCTGCTGAAGGCGCTTGCCGCCCACGAGTTCGACCGCCTTGCACCGCATCTTGAAGCAGTGTCGATCGGTATGCGGCAGCAGCTCATCACACCGGGCGCGCCGATCAGCCACGCCTACTTCATCGAGGATGGTCTCTGCTCACTGATCGCCGACAGTGTGGAGGGCCGCATCGAAGTCGGCCTTGTGGGCTGCGAGGGCTTCGTCGGCGCTCCACTCATGCTGGGCACCACCCGCACACCGCACCTCGCTATGATACAGGCCGAGGGTACAGCCTTGCGGATCGCTGCGCTTGAGCTTGAGGCGGCACTCGATGCCAGCCGGGCACTGCGGGGCGTGCTCGGGCGCTACGTGCAGAGCCTGATCGTGCAGGTGGGCCAGACCGTCTACGCCAATGCCGACTACAACGTCGAGGCGCGGCTGGCCCGCTGGATCCTCATGACCCACGACCGGCTCCGCACGGACGAGCTGCCCATGACGCACGAGTCCATGGCGATGATGCTGGGCGTGCGCCGGCCTGGCGTCACTTCGGCGACGCACATCCTGGAGGCGGCCGGGATGATCAAGGGCAAGCGCGGGCGTGTCATCGTGCTCGACCGCGAGAAGCTGATGGAGCTGGCCGGCGACACCTACGGCCCGGCCGAGGCTGAGTACGAGCGGCTGCTGGCGGAGGCACAAGGCTGCGGCTGATCTGGCTCTGCATCCCGGTAGGATCGTCCGTCATCATCGGTCCGATGTCGGACTGAAACCTAGCCGAGGGAAAGGCGTTAGGAGTCGATGCCTCGCTTCTTCTTCCACATCCGCGACGGTGCAACGCTGATTGAGGACCCGGACGGGAGCGAGCTGCCGGACCTTGCCGCGGCGCGCGAAGAGGCGGCTCAGGGTGCGCGCTTCCTCCTGGCGGAAAAGCTGAAGGCTGGCGAAGTGCTCGACGGCCAACGGTTCGAGATCACGAGCGCTGAAGGTGTCGTGCTCGCTCTCCTGCTGTTCAAGGATTTGGTCAAGCTCCGGTGAGCGCAGCGCCTTAGCCCTATGGAGGTCCACTATTTCTTCGGGAACGGTTCCTCATCACAGCAATCACACAGGGGCGCTCGGGGTCGGTAGCAGCGGTCCAGGCCCGACGACGCCAATGTCGGCTTGTGCTGCAAAGATCCGTCATTCGACATTGGGCCCATCGGCAGCAACAGGTTCCTCATGACGAGCTCCTCAACCCAGGAGCCTGTCATGCCCGAAGTCGTTACCGTTCCCACCAGCACACGTGTTCCCTGGAACCGCGGCCGTATTGTCGGCCCCAAACCGCCGCTGAAGCCGAAGCACATCTGGGCCCTGCGCACACGCCTACAACTTGCCAACCGCACGCGAGATCTCGCGCTCTTCAATCTCGCTGTCGACAGCAAGCTGCGCGGGTGTGATCTCGTCCGCCTGCGCGTGAGCGACATCCACCTGGGCGACGCCGTGCGTCTCCGAGCGACCATCTGCCAGCGTAAGACCGGCAGGCCGGTCCCGTTCGAGATCACCGAACTGACGCGCGAAGCTCTCACGGCTTGGCTGGCTGCGCGCAGCTTGAAAGCCGGCGACTGGCTATTCCCGAGCCGCAGCCGACATGGAGAGCATCTTACGACACGGCACTACAGTCGGCTGGTCGACCGCTGGGTCGCCTTGATCGGTCTGGACCCGCTGGGCTTTGGCACACACAGCCTAAGGCGCACGAAGGTCGCGCTCGTCTATAAGCGCACTGGCAACATCCGAGCCTGCCAACTGCTGCTGGGTCATACCAAGCTGGAGAGCACAGTTCGCTACCTCGGCATTGAGGTTGACGACGCCCTGATCCTGTCGGAGCAGACCGAAATCTGAACCGGGCGCCGCGGTCGAACGGGCCGCGGCTTGTCAGTAGATTACCCCCAGGGTGCCGAATGACCCCTTGCAGACCTTCGACTCAGACGCTTCGCATGTCGCTTGGTGCCAGCGAGCAGACATAACGGCAGGTGGATGACTTGTCGGACGCTCGTACGCCTGCCGCTGGTGGTCGATGCGCCATGGCCCTGTTCCGGTCGCCCGCCTCCGCGGCGCAGAGCGCATCATGCAGCAGATAAGAAGGGGCTGGCTGTCTGCGCCTCCCATTTTTGCCCTCGGCCAGAATATTGCGAGGTACTGATTAATGACGGTGTCAAGATTGTTGAAAATTCTACAGCCCGATATACGTGGGCAAAATCCATGGGGATTCCGGAGGGAGCTAAATCTCCGTTTGCTCCGCAAGCATTGGTTGCAGAAACGAGCGGGAGAGCGCATCTTTTCGCGGCGAATGCTAAATCCCATAGCGCTCAAGGCAGCCAAGATTTCAAAGTTTTCGAGCTGAGCACTGCCTCTCGAAGATGGCATTGCTCTATCGAGGAGCAGTGGATGCGGGACGCCGTGATTCCCGATCGAGGCGCGTGTCCTTCGACGACGATGCTGGGGATGATCTACATCCGCGGCGGCACGTTTCGCATGGGCTCGGACCGACATTACTCAGAGGAGCGGCCGGTCCATCGCGTCACCGTTGGCAGCTTCTGGATGGACGCGACGCCCGTGACCAACCATCAGTTCCGCGACTTTGTTCGAACAACGGGCCACGTCACCTTCGCCGAAAAGCGCCCTGAGCCGGATCAGTATCCCGGTGCACGGTCTGACCAGCTCTATGCCGGCTCGCTCGTGTTCACGCCGCCGAACCATCCCGTCGACCTGCGGATGTGGGGGGCATGGTGGTCCCTGCTTAAGGGTGCCAATTGGCGGCGTCCGAACGGCCCGAAGGGCATCACTCTTCACGGCCTCGACACCCATCCGGTCGTGCACGTGACCTACGCTGATGCGCTTGCTTATGCACGGTGGGCCGGCAAGGACTTGCCAACGGAAGCCGAGTGGGAGTTCGCTGCCCGCGGTGGACTGGACGGGGCCGAGTTCGCCTGGGGCGACACGTTTACGCCGCGCGGCCGGCACATGGCCAACACCTGGCAGGGCCAGTTTCCCTGGCAGAACACCGAAGAAGACGGCTTCGCCCGAACCTCGCCCGTGAAAGCCTTCGTGCCAAACGGCTACGGCCTCCATGACATGACGGGCAACGTCTGGGAATGGACGAGCGACTTCTTCGCAGACCGGCATTCGGCCGATGCTGCGAAGCCCTGCTGCATCCCGAAGGACCCACGCGGTGGTCGGGAGGATGACAGCTACGACCCGTGCCTGCCCGATATCCGAATCCCCCGCCGAGTGCTGAAGGGCGGCTCGCATCTGTGCGCGCCGAACTTCTGCAGCCGCTACCGACCGGCGGCGCGTCTCCCCCAACCGGTGGACACCTCAACGAGCCACGTCGGCTTCCGCTGCATCGTCAGGGAGAGGAACGTTCCATGACCCGTGATCGTGCGCCCACTCCGGCCCAATGGCGACAGCGTCGCCAGCGCTTCATGAGGGCGGCTCTCGTCGGGGCGACGGCCCTGATCACGACGACCCCTGCCGTGCCGACCTTCGCCCAGGCGCCACTCCAGCAGAAGCCCAACATCCTCTTCATCGTCTCCGACGACACGGGCTACGGGGACCTTGGGCCCTACGGCGGTGGTCAGGGCCGCGGCATGCCCACCCCGAACATCGACCGCCTCGCCAACGACGGGATAACCTTTTTCTCGTTCTATGCCCAACCCAGCTGCACACCGGGCCGGGCCGCGATGCAGACCGGGCGCATCCCCAACCGCAGTGGCATGACCACTGTCGCTTTCCAGGGCCAGGGTGGTGGTCTGCCGGCGGCCGAGTGGACGCTCGGCTCGGTCCTGAAGCAGGGCGGCTACAAGACCTATTTCACGGGCAAGTGGCACCTCGGTGAAGCGGACTACGCGCTGCCCAACGCCCAAGGCTACGACGTTATGCAGTATTGTGGCCTCTACCACCTCAACGCTTACACCTACGCCGACCCGAGCTGGTTCCCCGACATGGATCCCGAACTCAGGGCAATGTTCCAAAAGGTGACCCGCGGAGCCCTATCCGGAAAAGCCGGCGAAAAGGCTGTCGAGGAGTTCAAGGTCAACGGCCAGTACGTGAACACGCCCGTCGTGGACGGCAGGGAGGGAGTGGTCGGCATCCCATTCTTCGACAGCTACGTGGAGAAAGCTGCTCTCGGTTTCCTCGACGACGCGGCGAAAGGAGGTACGCCCTTCTACATCAACGTCAACTTCATGAAAGTGCACCAGCCGAACATGCCGGCTCCAGAATTCGAGCACAAGTCGCTCTCTAAAACCAAATATGCGGACTCGGTCGTGGAGCTCGATGCCCGGATCGGCCGGATCATGGACAAGCTGCGCTCACTTGGGCTCGAACAGAACACCCTCGTCTTCTACACGACCGACAACGGCGCGTGGCAGGACGTTTACCCCGATGCTGGCTACACTCCGTTTCGCGGCACCAAGGGCACCGTCCGTGAAGGTGGCAACCGCGTTCCGGCAATGGCAGTCTGGCCAGGCAAGATCAAGCCGGGCACGAAGAACCACGATATCGTCGGCGGCCTCGACCTGATGGCCACGTTCGCGTCGGTCGCAGGCCTGAAGCTGCCGGAGAAGGACCGAGAGGGTCAGCCGATGACCTTCGACAGCCATGACATGTCTCCGGTGCTGCTCGGCACAGGAAAGTCCGAACGGAAGTCATGGTTCTACTTTACCGAGGACGAGCTGACCCCGGGCGCCGTTCGGGTCGGCAACTATAAGGCCGTGTTCAACCTGCGCGGCGACGACGGTGCCGCCACCGGTGGGCTGGCGGTGGACAGCAACCTCGGCTGGAAGGGATCCAGCAAGTACGTCGCAACGGTCCCGCAGGTGTTCGATCTCTGGCAAGACCCGCAGGAGCGCTACGACATCTTCATGAACAACTACACCGAGCGCACCTGGACGATGGTGACGATGAGCGAGGCGGTGAAGGCGTTGATGAAGACCTATGCGCAGTTCCCGCCGCGGAAGCTGCAGAGTGAGGTCTACACCGGTCCCGTCACGATCTCGCAGTACGAGCGGCTGCAGAGCGTGCGTGAGCGGCTTGCCAACGAAGGCATCAGCCTGCCGCTGCCTACGGGTCAATGAGCGCACGACGTGAGACTCGGCTCAGGTGATTGCCCGAGCCGCCCTCCCACCCGCTGCGAGGGGTCCAGCGATGTCCCTGCATCCGTCCCACGTTTGGGCCCTTGCCTTGGCCGCGGTCTGGGCATCGACCGCCGCCGCACAGACCGATCCGCTTCCATCGTGGAACAAGGGGCCGACGAAGCAAGCGATCGTCGCGTTCGTGACGGACGTGACGCGCGAGGGCTCGCCGGACTTCGTTCCGCCCGCCGAGCGGATCGCCACCTTTGACAATGATGGAACGCTTTGGATCGAGCAGCCAATCTATGTCCAGTTCGCCTTCGCGCTGGCTCGGCTCAAGGAACTGGCGCCACTGCATCCGGAGTGGAAAGACAGGCAGCCGTTCAAAGCCGCGCTCGAGGGCAACTTGGCGGCGCTCGCTGCCGCCGGTGAACAGGGCGCCGCATACATTGTCGCTGCAACCCAAGCCGGGATGACGCCGGAGGCGTTCCGCCAGAACGTCCGCGACTGGCTCGCCATGGCTCGGCATCCCCGCTTCGACCGTCCCTACGAGGAGCTTCTCTATCAGCCGATGCTGGAAGTCCTAGCCTACATGCGGGCAAACGGCTTCAAGACGTTCATTGTCTCAGCTGGCGGCATCGAGTTCATGCGAGCCTTCACCGAGAAATACTACGGAATCCCACCTGAGCAGGTCGTGGGCTCCAGCATCGTCACGAAGTTCGAGATGCGGGACGGCCGTTCCATCCTCTTTCGCCAACCGACGATGAACTTCATCGACGACGGGGCCGGCAAGCCGGTCGCCATCGAGCAGCATATTGGCCGTAGGCCCGTTGCTGCGTTCGGCAACTCGGATGGCGACCTTTAAATGTTGCAGTGGACCACTCAGGCCGGTGGGCGCCGTCTCGGCGCCATCGTGCACCACACGGATGAGGCGCGCGAATACGCCTACGATCGACAGTCGAAGGTCGGCCACCTCAGCCAAGCGCTGGAAGCCTCGACCATCGACCGCTGGACGGTCATCGACATCAAGCGGGACTGGAAAATCGTTCTCCCCTTTGAACGAACGGGGGAGACATCGCGATGATCGAGGGCCGATCGATCAATTCCATTGAGCAAGCCATTCCCCGCTTGTGCCGGGAGTCCTTGCAACTCGGCGCCCTCACCAGTCTGCGTGAGTTCAAAGCCGATAACGCGGATACTGCTAACGCTGTCCGCCCTCAGTTCCCGCGAAGGCGGATTCCTGCGTCCGCACAAAGGCGCTTCAGCCGGAGGCGTGCATGAACGCCTCGCTCAACAGCTCCGCCCCCCATCATCTGCCTGCATTCGTTACCACTCCTGGCGACACGGACGTCCTCGCGCTCGCGGCGGCGGCGATCCTCGTTTTGGCCGTCCTGGCGGTAGGGCTCCTGTTCCTGCGCCTTCACCCCGCCCGAGCGCATCGCCCATGAAGGGCATAAACTTCAGTTCGAGATCGTCGCCGTCCTAGGCCTGCTGTCGCTCTTCACGCACGTGCATCTGTTCTGGGTTGGCCTGGATGGCTGGCTTTGGACCGGGGTCGTTGAGAGGATCAGCTAGGACCGAAGGAGTCGGACATGCGACGAGGACAGAAGACGAGCGCGGAGCAGGTCGTGCTGGCGCTGCGCCAGATCGAGGTACAGACGGCGCAAGGCAAGAGCATCGCTGTCGCGTGCAAGGAGGCGGATGTCTCCGAGCAAAGCTACCGTGACGGGTGCCTACGCCAGGAGATCTTCTAATCGCTGAGAGAAGCACAGGTCGTGATTGGCCTATGGCAGAACACCTACAACTGTGTCCGGCCGCATTCCTCGCTGGGCTACCGGTCGCCCGCGCCTGTCAGCTTCCCGGATCTGGCCTACCGGCTACCCATGGCCACTACCATGCAGTAGCCTCCCATCTGGCCCGGCCCAAAATACCGGTCAGGTCACCGTTAGCCTGCGCGAAGGCAAAATTGGATTAAAGGGGTGGCTCGGCTAGTGCTGTTCTCTTCCCTCGTGCGTTCACCTCCTTCTAGGAGGAGCCCACGTTATGAAATCGCTCAAGAAGCTAGCCCGTGTTCTCACTGAAGAGCTTCACGGTGAGTTCTGTCTGACCCTCGAAGCCGAGGATGGGGAAGCTTTTGGGATCAGGATGACGGAAAAACAAATCGAGGATTTGATCCAGGAACTAGATGACCTCCTCGGCGACGACACCGACGAGGAGGACGCGGCGACAGAACGCAAGGAGATGGGCGACGAATAGGGAACAGGCCCTACACTGCCCGTGAACCGCGTTATCGCCTCAGCCATGTGCTACTGCATGGAGGCGTCTTACCCCGCGGCATTCCAGCATTCCTTTAGCGTCTCGCGCAAAAGAAGCCGGCTCCTGGACGACAGCTTCGCGACTGCCGGGCGCCCTGACAGGTTACAAGTCGGTTTTCCTGACATGAGGCCAAGGTCAACTCACATTTCTCAACCGTAGGCATAGCCGCGACGCGGGAGTGGGTCTACTCTCTGCTGATGCCCTAACTCACGCCGACCTGCGCTGGATGGGCTTGAACTACGTTTGCGGGGAACGCCAATGGCTTCCGCGGATGGCGCGCTTTGGCCTCCTGATGTCAGCGGGATGGCTAAGAATATTCGTACATACGACTGGTCTGCGACGGCGCTCGGTTCGATCACGGATTGGACAAGCCGCCTCCGGCTGACGGTCGAGATGCTCTTAGTCAATCCGCTGGTCGCCTACGCGGTCTGCGGGCCTGAGCGGATCCTGATCTACAACGATGCGGCTGCTGTGATGCTTGGCCCGATGCATCCCGGTGCGCTCGGGCAATCTACATCAACCTTCTTCAGCGAAGCACGTAAGGTTATGGAGCCGCTGTATGACCGAGCCTTCGCTGGCAGGGCGATCAAGGTCGAAGCGCAGCCCATCGACCTGCACGGACGAAGCCGCCCCAGCGCCTTTGATCTCATCTTGACGCCGATCCCCGAGGAGGATGGGACCATCGCCAACATACAGGTTGTTGGCTTCGATGTAAGCGCACGCTTGGCCGCGGAAGAGGATCGGGACCGAACGCTGCAAGGTTTGCGCGCGAGTGAGGCGCGGCTGCGGCTTGCTTTGGACGCTTCACGCGCAGGCGTATGGACGTATGACCCGGCTGCGAAGACGTTCGAGGTGGACGCCCGCACGGCCGAGGTCACAGCTATCGCGCCCGGAGCGACGTTGTCCGCGTCCGTGATTTGGCGGGCAACGCACCCAGACGACCGCGCCCTGCTACAGGCGAGGCTCATGGATATGCTCGATCCTCGGGGCGATCACTGGAACGAAGCTTTTGCTCGGTTCGTGCACCCCGACGGAACAGTGCACTGGACGCAGATCCGAGCGCAGTCTGTCCTTGAAGGCAGTGGTTCAGAGCGACGGACAGTGCAGGTACTGGGCACGCTCCTCGACATAACGGAGAGCAAACAGGCCGAGGCTGCTCTGCGTGAGAGCGAGCAGCGCTTCCGTGCCGTGGCCAATCTGGGCCCGGACTTCCTCTGGAGCAGCGATCCTGAGGGCCGGGCGACGTGGTTCAGCGAGCGCTGGTACGCTTATAGTGGACAGTCCGACGTTGAAGCGTTGGGATACGGCTGGTATGAAGTCATTCATCCGGAAGACCGCGAACCAACCATGGCGCGCTTCTTCGAGGTCGCGAAGCAAGGCAAGGTCTACAGCCACGAGTACCGCATCCGTCGACAGGACGGTGTCTACCGCTGGTTCTTGGTCCGAGCCGGCCCTGTTCGCGACGGAGCTGGGCAGATCACGCAGTGCTATGGAGCTGTGATCGACATCCACGATCTGCATGAGTTGCAGCAGCAGCAGGCGATCATGGTTGGAGAGTTGCAGCACCGCACTCGCAACCTGATCACGGTTGTCCGGTTGATTGCGCAGCAAACTCTGGCACAGACTGGCCCGACCGAGCGCTTCCGGACTTGCTTCAACGATCGGCTCGCTGCCCTCTCGCGCGTGCAGGGACTGCTCTCTCGCTCAGACCAGCAGCCAATCACCATCCGGGCTCTGATCCGTGCGGAGCTCGATGCGCTTGGTTTTGCAGGGGTGCAGGCGCGTGTGGTTCTGGAGGGCCCTCCCGTGGTGCTGCACAAGGCCAGCGTGCAGACGCTCGCGTTGGCGCTCCACGAGTTAGCAACCAACGCGCGGAAGTATGGCGCGCTTGCCGGCGAGCAGGGCGAGCTCTGGGTAGATTGGAACAGCTACACCACAGAGAATGGTCAGCAGCGCCTTTCCTTGATGTGGCTCGAAGAGGGGATCAGCACGCCGCCCGAGGGCGGTCCGATCCGGCGCGGCTACGGACGAGAGCTGATCGAGAAAGCACTACCCTACGCACTGAATGCGCGAACCAGCTACGTTCTCGGCAATAGCGAATTGCGGTGTGACATTGATTTGCCTCTTGCTTGACTGACGCTTCTCATACGGGAGCGAGCAAAAACGATGAGCGATCCTGCTGTTTTAGACTCTGAATCTCGGTCTGGCGCAGCTTCCGCACCGATCCGCCTCCTGTCAGTGGTCCTCCCTGATGTAGGGCTTTGAGGCATGTGGAGGATGTTTTCATGGAACGGGTACCACCCGCCTGCGTCGGAGCTCGTCATCTGGCCAACTCAACCGAGCGGCTCGGGGCCGTCCGCTCGCCCCGCCATCGTCACGCGACCGGCCATGCACTACTTCAAATTTGGGACACCGAGCAGGGGGCAAAAACGCTGCTTTTTCACTTGTTTTCCCTGCTTCTAGGCCAACGCATTCGGAATATTATGAGCTGATACGCCTGATCTGACCGGCAAATAGTGCATTTATGCTTGATGCTCAGCACCAGATCTGCTCAGCAGCAACCCCACGGACGCAATTTCTTCGACCGTGGTGATCGGAGAATTTTTTGCGATCAAAAAATTATTAATCAACTCAATTGCATCTTCGTGTGACGCCGACCACGCTGGGCTGGAGTGCCGGAGCAAGAGCTGCCTTCCATGCCACGCTTTTAGATCACGTAAGGCTTGTACGTAGCCGTCCTTATAGTCACTCACGAGTGATCCTCCTTGGCTAAGCCTCAACTCGCATTTACCTGCGCGCTCTCACCCGGTGGCTTCGAGGAGCCTGGTAGGTCACCGTCATCAGCGCGCAGGGGTTGAGCATCGCACAGCCTACGACAAGGAAGAACGGCCGCGAGGGAGCAGCGCTGAGACCAAAAGGGTAGGATCGTTACGGCGCTACGACTCTGAAGTAGTAGGCGTCACCGATCGCTCCAGCGGCCTGCTGGATGAGCCAGTTGGCCTCGGGAGTTCATTAGCTGGACGCTCACTCCTGACACCCCAAGCGGACATTCGAAGTGCTGACACCGAAGGTCCGGATGGGATAGGGAGCGGGCATTCAGCGAGGTGATCGCAAGAGACTGCGCCGCCATCGGAAGCTGACGTTTGCCTACCTCGACATTATGGAACGACCCTGCCGAGGCGGGTCGCTCCTGTCATAAGGTCAGGCGGTGACGACGATCTTCCCGACCTGCTCGTTGCTCTCCATGAAACGGTGCGCCTCCACGATCTCGTCGAGCTTGAACGTCCTCGCGACGACCGGCTTCAAGGCACCCAAGGCCAGCCCCCTCACGATGAAGTCCTTCGCCTTCTCCAGGCGCACGGGATCCATCGTGATCTCGAAGAGCTGGTAGCCGCGCACGGTCAAGTCCTTGCCCAGGAGCGGCATCACCGGCACTGATAGGGGCGTCGTATCGAGGGCGCCATACTGGAAGAAGATGCCGAGGTAGCCAAGCGCCTCCAAGATCTTGGCGACTTCCGAGCCCCCGACCGGGTCGAAGGCAACGTGGGCTCCCTTGCCATCGGTGATGCGCTCCACCTCGGCTACGAGATCCTGCTCCTCGGTGGCGATGACGTGGGCGGCCCCGTGCTTGAGGAGTTCGTCGCGCTTGTTGCTCCGGCGCGTCAGGGCGACCGGGACGGCCCCCAATGCGTTGGTGATCAGGATGGCCGCCAAGCCGACGCTGCTGGAAGCCGCACGGATCAGCACTGTCTGGCCAGCTTGGACATTCGCGATATCGACGAGCGCGCCGTAGGCGGTCACGAACATCATCCAGGTCGCGGCGGCTTCCTCCCACGAGAGGTTGGCCGGGTGCTTTACAACCCCGAAGGCGGGCGCATTCACGACCTCGCCGTGTAGGCCGTACTCGCCGAGCAGGAAGCAAGGCACGACGCTTACCGCATCGCCGATAGAGAAGCCCTCGACGTCAGGTCCAAGGGCCTCGACGGTGCCGGCGGCCTCGTAGCCGAGCGTAGCCGGGAACTGCGGCTCGGTCACATACTGGCCGGTCCGAAACATGACTTCAGCCCGGTTCAGGCCCATGGCCTTCACCCGAATCTGAACCTCTCCGGCCTTCGGCGCAGAGACCTGGACGTCCTCGACCTTCAGCACCTCGGGACCACCGGTCTCATGGAAGCGGACGACGCGGGGCATTGGCATTCCTTCATGTTTGCAATCGACGATGCCTGAACGTAGGTGCGTCTCACTGTTCCGATAACGTGCTAAATTCTGCGCGCAGTAATGAGCAGGATAGAGCAATGCGTGGCAGCGAGCTTGGCGAACTAGCCGCCTTCTTGGCGGTCGCCCGGCACCGTAGCTTCCGGAAGGCCGCAACCGAGCGTGGTGTCGCCTCGTCCGCCATCAGCCACGCGATCCGTAACTTGGAGGAGCGCGTCGGCGTCAGGCTGCTCCAGCGAACCACCCGGAGCGTCGCTCTCACCGACGCGGGCGAACGCTTCCTCGCCGACCTCGCACCGGCCTTCGAGCAGATCGAACGGGCTCAGGAGGGCCTAAACACGTTCCGAGCAACGCCATTTGGGACCGTCCGGATCAACCTACCGACGTCCCTCGCGCCCTTCTTGTTGCGTGACGTCATCGGCTCGCTAGTCGCGGAGAACCCTGGCCTGCGCCTCGACATCGTGGCGACTGATCGCCTGATCGACATCGTCGAGGAAGGCTTCGACGCCGGCATTCGGTTCGGCGAGGTGCTGTCCCGAAACATGATCGCGGTACGGATTGGGCCAACGCAACGCTTTGCGGTCGTTGGCTCGCCCGACTACTTGGATCAGCATCCGGCGCCGGAGCACCCACGGGACCTCCAGCATCACGTCGGCATCCGGTACAGCTTCCCGAGCGGCAGGATCTTAAACTGGCGGTTTAAGCGGGATGATGAGGCCATCGAAGTCGACGTCGATGGGCCGGTCACACTCGACCACCAGGAGCTGATGGTCGAAGCAGCCGTAAAGGGCGCTGGGTTGGCCTACGTCTGGGAGGATCGCGCCCGACCGTACCTCGAAACCGGCACGCTTCGCCGATGCCTCGAAGATTGGTGCCCCGTACGAGATGACCTGTTCCTCTACTACCCCAGTCAGCGGCATCTTTCCGGCGGTCTTAGGGCGCTGATCGACCGGTTGAAGGTCTGAATGGACGGAGCCTCAAGTTCGGAGACCAACGATGCCATCACTGGTCACCTGCGGCAGGCGTTCCGAGAAACCTTGGCCCTGTCGAACGTTCCAGACGGCTGCCCTGCCTGTTCCAAGCGGCTGGTGAGCATTCTCGAACGCCACGTCCGTCCGAAGCCTTGGCCCCTTGGGGCCGAACAGGCCTGGGACAAAACTCGATGCTCGCTCTCGTCCTCGACGACGCCGAGACGAACAATCTGGTCATGGTGGCCTCTCTGCGGCCGCTCGCCGGATGCGTGCCGCACGACTTCACTGTGCCGGCCGAGGCGCTCGCCTTCGCTGAGGCTCGCGCTTCCGAGATTGGGGTCGTCATCACGGACTACGAGATGCCGAGCATGAACGGCATCGAGTTCATCCGGGCAGTGCGGCGCGTGCCCGGCCTCGCGCACGTGCCGACCGTCATGGTGACGAGCCACGACCAGCGCAGCCTGCGCCGCAAGGCGCTGGAGGCGGGTGCCACCGACTTCCTCACCACAAGCCGGCCGACGCGGCTGAGATCCGCGCCCGTGTCACGAACCTGCTCGCCCTCTCAGAGGCTCACCGGGCGCAGCGCGACCACGCCGCGCAGCTCGCCCGCGAGGTCGCTGCCGCGGTCGCACTCGTCGAGGAGCGGGAGCGCGAGATCGTCTCGACCCTCATGCGCGCCGCCGAGCACCGTGACGCGGACACAGGTGACCATATCTTGCGTGTCTCCGCCTATGTCGGGCTGATCGCCGAGGCGATGGGCATGTCGCCTGCCGGACGCCGGCATCTCGCACTGGCCGCGACCATGCACGATGTCGGAGAGATCGCCGTGCCCGACGCCATCCTGCTCAAGCCCGGACCGCTGACGCCGGAGGAGCACCGGCAGATGGAGACGCACGCCAAGCGCGGCCAGCGCATCCTCGGCGGCAGCGCCTCGCCCGTCATGCGGGCTCGCCGCGGAGATCGCGGCGAGCCACCACGAGCGCTGGGACGGGGCTGGCTACCCGTACGGCCTGAAGGGTGAGGCCATCCCACTGTCCGGCCGCATCGTCGCGGTGGCCGGCGTCTTCGACGCGCTGACGACGGAGCGCCCCTATAAGCAGGCATGGTCGCCCGAGCGCGCCCGCCAGCACCTAATCGAGAGCGCTGGCGCCCACTTCGACCCGGCGGTGGTCACGGCGTTCCTGAGCCGATGGCCCCAGGTCGAAGCGGATCTGCATCTGCGGACGGCCAACCAAGCGGTACCTGCTGCCGCCTGAGTGAATAACGCGGTCCCAGAACTCCTCGGCCCGGAACTGGTCGAGTTGGCTCTCGACCTTCTAGAAGTGGGCCTAGACGCGGGCAGCTGAGAGGCGATAGACCATCGCCGCTGCTTTTTCTCAGGTGCAGTCCGTCCTACTTGCCAGGCTTTTGCCGCCTTTGTCTCATCGGAAGCGCTGGCAGCGCGGCCCGGTGTCGGCGAACCATCCCTCAACTCTGGATTATCTCGCGGATGCGCGTCGCCAGGGCTTCAACCGGGAAGGGCTTGGTCATCATCTGCATGCCTGGTTCGAGGTGGCCGTTCCCGAACATCGCGTTCTCGGCATAGCCGGTGATGAACAGCACCTTGAGCTCGGGCCGCCCTTCGCGGGCCTGGTCGGCGAGCTGGCGCCCGTTCAAGCCCGGTAGGCCGACGTCGGTGACCAAGAGGTCGATGCGCTCGTGCGACTGCAGAACGGCGAGGCCGGAGGGTCCGTCCTGCGCCTCCAAGGCCCGGTAGCCGAGATCGTGCAGCACCTCGACGATGAGGTCGCGCACCACCGGCTCGTCCTCCACGACCAGCACCGTCTCGCCGGTCTCGGCCCGGTGCGCTTGCGTCAGGCCCGATGCCTGCGTGTCCTCCCCGGTCAAAGCTCCGCGATGGCGCGGCAGGTAGATCTTCACTGACGTGCCCTGCCCGACCTCCGAGTAGATCTTGGCATGCCCCTCCGACTGGCGCGCGAAGCCGTAGATCATCGACAGGCCGAGCCCCGTTCCCTGGCCGATGGGTTTCGTCGTGAAGAACGGGTCGAAGGCCCGCGCGACGACGTCCGGCGGCATGCCGGTGCCGGTATCGGTCACGCAGATGCAAATGTACTGGCCGGGCTCCACCCCCGGGTGCAGCTTGGCATAGGCCCGGTCGAGGTGCGTGTTGCAGGTCTCGATGGTGAGCTTGCCGCCGTCTGGCATGGCGTCGCGCGCGTTGATGGCCAGGTTCAGGACAGCGCTTTCGAGCTGGTGCGGGTCGCAAAGCGTCGGCCACAGGCCGCCTGCGGTGACGATCTCCAAGCTGACGGCCTCGCCGATTGTCCGGCGCAGCAGATCCTCCAGCGAGGTCACGAGCGTGTTGGCGTTGACCGGCTTCGGGTCGAGGGGCTGCCGGCGAGCGAAGGCCAGCAGGCGGTGCGTCAGGGCGGCCGCGCGATTGGCCGAGGACATCGCCGCCTTGGCATACTTCTCGATGGTGTCGGTTCGACCCTGCGCGACGCGGGTCTGCATCATGTCGAGGGAGCCGACGATGCCGGTCAGGAGGTTGTTGAAATCGTGTGCGATGCCGCCCGTCAGTTGGCCCACGGCTTCCATCTTCTGGGCTTGGCGCAGCGCCTCCTCGGTTTCAGCGAGGGCTTGTGCGGCCTCCTTTTCGGCAGTGATGTCACGCCCGACCGCGTGGATGAGATCCTCGGCGGGAACGGCCGTCCACGAGAGCCAGCGGTAGCTGCCGTCCTTCTGGCGATAGCGGTTCTCGAACCGTAGGGTGGTCACCCCCCCCGACAGCTTCCCGACCTCCGCAAGCGTGGCGGCGACGTCGTCCGGATGGACGAGGTCCATGAAGGCGCTACCGATGAGCTCACGCTCATCCCACCCGAGCAGCGTGGTCCAGGCCGGGTTCACCGCCTCGATGGTGGCGTCGTAGCGCGCGACCAGCATGACGTCCGTCGAGAGCCGCCACATGCGGTCACGGTCGGCCGTACGCTCCGCTACCAACCGTTCAAGGTCCTCGCGCGAGCGCGCCAGGACCTCGCGCGCCTCGACGATGTCCTGGATGTCGGTGCAGGTGCCGAACCAGCGCGTGATCCGGCCCGCCTCGTCGCGCATTGGCAGGGCTCGTCCGAGCGTCCAGCGGTACTGCCCTGTGCGGTGGCGCAGCCGGTACTCGATCCGGTAGGGCTCGCCCGTTGCAAGACACGCACTCCAGGACGTCCACGTGCGCGCCCGGTCACCCGGGTGGACGATGTCCTCCCAGTCCTTGCCGTCCGTCGAGCCTGCCGGCACGCCGGTGAAGTCGTACCAGCGTTGGTTGAAGTAATCGTGGTGGCCGTCGGGACCCGTCGACCACACCATCTGGTCGATGGAGTTGGCGATGGCCTGGAACTTGGCCTCGCTCTCGCGAAGGCGCTCCTCGACCTGCTTGCGGTCGGTATCATCGAACTGGATGCCGTCCCAGACGAGCGAACCGTCGGGCTGCCGCCGAGGCGCCGAGATGATGCGGCTCCAGCGCACCTCCCCGTCGCTACGACGGAAGGGCGTCTCGAAGTCGAACGGCGCGAGGTCCCGGATCGCGACGTGCTCGGCTGCGGCCAAGCCCTCGCGGTACTCGGGCAGGATCAGGTCGTAGGCCGCGGCCGGGTCGAGCAGCGCGGCCTCGGCCGACATGCCGGTCATGCGCTCGAAGCCCCGCGACACGTAGAGGAAGCGCCGGTTCGAACCATCCCTGTCCATCGCGATTTGGTAGACCATGCCGCCAGGCAGGTTGTCCGCCAGAGCGCGCAGTCGCGCCTCGGCCTCGCGCAGCGCCTTCTCGCGCTCCCGGCGTTCCGTCACATCGCGGTAGAACAACGCCAACCCTTCCGGATGCGGGTAGGCTCGCACCTCCAGCCAAGCCGCGTGCCCATCGGGCCAGACGTGACGGTGCTCCAGCGTCAAGGGCATCCGCTCGCGCATGGCTCGCAGATACATCTGTCCGATGGGCATCTGCTCCGAGCCCGGATAGATCTCCCAATGCGAGCTCCCGAGCACCTCGCCGGGCGGCCGCTCCTCCAACCGGAAGCCTTCCGCGTTCATCTGTAGGATGCGGAAATCACGGTCGAGCAGCATGAAGCCCTCGCCCATGCCCTCCAGCACGCCGGAGGCTCGGGCCTCGCTCGCGCGCAGGGCCTCCTCGGCTTTCACCTTGGCGGTCGTTTCCGTGCAGGCGCAGAACATGCCGCCGACCTCGCCTTCGTCGTCCCGAACGGGCGAGTAGGAGAAGGTGAACCAGGTCCGCTCGTCGTAGCCGTGTCGGTTCATGACGAGCGGCAAGTTCTCGGCCCATGTCGCCTCGCCCGCCATGGCGCGGTCGATCAGCGGCGCGATGTCGTCCCAGATCTCGGCCCAGATGTCGTGGAAGCGGCTTCCGAGGGCGGCCGGATGCTTGTCGCCGAGGATTTCCGCGTAAGGCTCGTTATAAAGGAATCCGAGCTCCGGCCCCCAAGCCACGAACATCGGGAACTTGGAGCCGAGCATCAGGCTCACGGCCGAGCGCAGGCACTGCGGCCAGGTCTCCGGCCGCCCGAGCGTTGAATTCGACCAGTCATGGGCGCGCATACGTTCGCCCATCCGTCCCCCGCCCGAGAGGAAGTTGAGGTTCGGGGAGCCGGCACTCTCGGTCATACGCTACTGGAAAGCCTGGGCGCGGGGTAGGGACGGTCCGAAACCAGGTTCGGTTGAGCGGACGGTCTTAGGGGGCTATGGAACGGCGAGGTGGCGAGTTTGCGGCCGGGTACTGGTCGGGCGAGGCTGCCGCGTCCAGGCCTAGCGTCAGACCCGTGCCAGCGCAGGAGGTTATAAGCGGAGCAGATCACCGCCTATTCGCTCCGGTCCATGATCTTGTTGAGGCCAGACAGGCTCTGCAGGCAGAGCGGGATACTAATACCCTAGCCTCTAAGGGGCTTCAGAACGACAATATCGAGTTCCCAGCGTATCACCACTTCCGGCACTGCCTTGCAGATCGGCCGCAGGCAACAGGCGTCGCCATCGAAGGTGTCCTATGCGGCGTGAGGCTGGAGGGTTGGCAAATCGACTGTCCGTTGAGTCTCACCCACCCTCCAGGCTCATTTAGTGCGAGCGTCTCCGGCCGCTGACACACTTTAGCCGGCCTTAACAGGTACTTACGCAACCACAGGCGGGACCATTTGGCAAAAAATCGGTACAAAACTGCCAGATCCCCGCATTCATAGCCTTCCTATCTGATCACGCCTCTGTGATCGTACGCCTCGTCCTTGGGGGAAGAACCTATGAAGTTAAGCGAGCGCCACTTTCTACAAGCGATGTGCATGCGCCATGAGACTTGGATCAACCGGCGCTCTCCTCATGTGGCCGCCGTCATTCACCGCGCAAAGCTCAAGAAGGCATCTTGTTCTAAGTCAAAGAACAAGTCTTTGCCTCACAACGACAATGTTATCGAATTAGCATTGCCTGACAAAACGGGACGATCGCTCTTCGGCAGCGGCGCGCCTCAGCCCAGCGAACTTGGCGCTCAGCTCACCACGGCAATTTTCTAAAAATAATCTTCAACGTCGGGGTGTTCGGTCCCGGCATGTGGTGTGACGGATCGAGCCTGAAGCGTTCGGGCTCTTTCGTCCAGGTCTGGCAGATGAACTCATAAGGTGTGAGGCCGCGCAGGGTCTTG
>Ga0308157_10004434_pt1 | contig 18660 bp, 19 predicted proteins | sample PhyBR1_FD_201035 | JGI IMG/M metagenome (GOLD analysis project Ga0308157, IMG submission 201035) | Phyllosphere microbial communities from UC Gill Tract Community Farm, Albany, California, United States - DLSLB.R1 | ecosystem: Host-associated > Plants > Phyllosphere > Unclassified | place: USA...
TATCGCGGTGATCGGGCGAGTGGGAATTTATCAAAACCAGATCCTGATTGTTCAGAAATCCCAGGATGTTCTCCAGTCGACCGGGTTTCACCCAATGCTTGTCGCCAAGCAGCCACACGAAATCGGTATCGGGCCAGCCCAGCGTCGCGATCAGGTTGCGATCATGGCCGAGCGACGGCGCGTTGCGGCGATAATGGACGTCCCCGAACGCCCGAACGGCGTTCTGCGTCAGGTCGTCGGGACTGTCGTCGGAGACATAGAGGGCGACGTTCAACCGTCGCGCTTCGTCGATCATTCTGGCGAGATTGGCCGCAACCACGCTGTTCCGACGATATGTCGGGATGCAGATGGCGAGGCGCGGTCTTTCAGCCATTTAGCACCTGCGCAGCGTAGGCAGCGATGCCGTCCTCCAGCGGTCGGGCATGATGCAATCCGATCTCCTTCAGGCGACGAACGTCCAGCACCAGCTTCGGCACGTCGACGGGCCGCGCCGGCCGGAACACCAGGTCGAGGGTGCGGCCGCTCGCCTCCCGCACGATGTTCACGACCTCCAGCAGAGAATGTCCTTCGCCGCTGCCGACGTTCAGCTCCATTCCGCTTATGCCTGCCTCGATCAACTGGCGGATGGTGAGGACGAGGTCGTCGACATAGATATAGTCGCGGATGACGGATCCATCCCCCCACACCTCCAACGGGTGGCGGTCGAGCAACTTGCCCATGGCGACAGAGATGAGACCTTGGCCACCGCGCAACGGCTGGTTGCGCCCATAAGGGTTGGACGGGCGCACGATGAGATAGTCGAGCCCTGCCGTTCGGCCCAAGAACCGGAGCCAACTCTCCATCTCCAGTTTGGACTGGCCGTAAAGGCTGATTGGCGCGCAGCAGTCGTCCTCGGCAACCGGTGCGCTGGTCGTCACGCCGTATATCGTGCCTCCGGACGACACGAAGACCAGCTTGACCCCGGATCGGGCCAGCCCATGTGCAAGATGGATTGTGGGCGTGGCGACCTGACGACGTTCGGCGATGTAATCGGCCATCGCGCTGCCCGGCTTCATCGTCGATGCCAGGTGCACGACTACGCTCACCCTACGCTCCAGCACGAAGGCGAGGATCGCGTCAGGGTTGTCAATCGGCAAGCCGTGGACATTCGCGGCAGCATCGGCCGTGCGTGCACCGATCAGGACGTCATGTCCGGCATTGGTCAGCTCGCGGGCCAGATTGGAACCGATGAATCCGGCCCCGCCAAGCAGCAATATGATATGCCGCAAGGACATGGGGCTCTGCTGCATAGTCACTGGATTTGGCACCTACGTCGCATGTAGCAATGGATAACGCGAGTCACGATCATAGGGCGCCGTATCGCAAGCGGAAAAGCGCCTCGCGCAAAGGACTCGGCGGGGGAAGCGGAAAACCAAGCTCCTCGGACAGCGCATCCGGATCGAGCTTCTCGCCCCATCCCAATTCCGTTAAACGCACATGGTTGGATGCCAGCATTGGCGCCATCTTCATCCAGCTACGAGGCACCGCGTTTCCGGCAAGATGCTCGCGTACCTCATGCACCTGGGTGACGAAGCGCTGGAGGATGCCGGGGGCGATCGATTCATTGTCGCCAATGCCGACATCGGCCAGCACCTCGTCGAGAAGATAGAGCGCACCGTCGTCCGCCATCCTGAGATAGAAAAGAAAGTCCGCGGATGGAAAATCGTCGGGATCGTATCCGCCAAGCCGGACCGCGGTGTCTCGCCGGAACAGGAACCCCAATCCGTTCCCGAGAAGATTACCGAAGAACTGCCGCTTGACGGTCACCTTCAGCACACCATCGCTATAGGGTAGCTTGTGGACTCTTTGCGCGATTGCCCTAGCGAGGCCGAGCCACAGCGGTTGTGGAGAGGATGCCTTGATATCCGGCACGACGGCGCGTCGGTCCCGCACGCCCTTGCGACACACGATGCCGTCGGCTTCGGAAAGCCGGTTCAAGGCCGCAAGGCTGTGCTGGAGGTATGTTTCGTGCAACAGGTCGTCGTCGTTGAGGATCGTCACCCACGGCGTCTCCGCCAGCATGATGCTGCGGTTCCAGTTCCCGAACATGCCGATGTTGGTGGAGTTGACGAAATAGCGCACTCGGCAGCCCTTGCAATCGGACAACGCCGCGCGCACGATATCGGGCTTTTCGCCGGGTCCGTCGTTGTCGACGATCACCACGTCGGGGGGTGACACGCCTCGCTGCGCGACCGCGCTGTTGATCGCTTCCACCAGCGTGTCGATCCGCTTGTAGGTGGGAATGGCGATGGTCGCGCGGGCGGGGGCACCCACCTGCCCAATCTGCCAGGCCATTTCGTAGGGCTGATCCGCGATCTGGCGAAAGCTGTCGCGCGCTCCCAAAGGATTTTTCATCAGAACGATATCCGCCATTGCAGCGAGCCGCTCCGCCCGGAAGCGATGAAGCGGCCGCTCTCGCCATACTGGATAGCCCGCTCGCGGGCGGGGAAGGGCGGTGTCATCATGTCTCGATGCTCTTCCACGCCAGCCAGGGCCAATGCCAGTTGTTGTATGCCAGTTGTACCATGCCCTGACACGCGATCATCGCCGCCACGCCCCAGCCCAGCCAGCCGGCCGTTGTCACGCTTATCGCAATCGCGACGCCTGATGCCAGCGCGGCTCGTACGAACGGGACCTCGTTGGCGGTCGTGATAAAGGTCGCGGCAGTGGCGTGAAACCCTTCCAGAAGGAGAACCAGCGTCAGGAGGAGAAGCGTCCCGGCCGGCAGGAGCATGATGTTGCTCCCGATCTCTCGGAGCGCGAACGGCAGGACCGTGACGATGAAGGCGGCGCCCGACACGGCGAGAACAAGGTAGATCGCCATCACCATGATGAAGGTCTGGCGCAGGACCGCGACATCCCTCCGGACACGCGCATCGACCAGCTTGCTCAGCGAGATCTGCATGGGCATTTGGGCAACGGCAATCACGGCCGACAGCATCTGCAGCGCTAGTGCATAGGGGCCGACGCTGGTGAGCCCCGCGAACGCCGAAATGGCGAAAAGCGTATAGCGGTTGATGAGAAATGCGCCGATCGAGACGACGCCCATGCGGCTGGCGTTGGGCCAGATCGCATTGAGGGTGGCGTGAACGGCGCGGCGCTCGACCTTCTCGGTCCGGCACTGTCGGGTCAGGTCGCGCAGAAGATAGAGCGCGACCGTACGTGCGATGATCTGACCCGCGATCAGCGCTCCTGCTACGGCGATCAGACCTCCCCCGGCTAGGAGCGCACCGATCGCGATCGCCACCGAGGCGGCCCGATTGATGACGATGTACAGGTAGTTCTGCTCCACGCGACCAAAGCCGACTAGAGCCGCATCGACCCACAGAAAATACAGGTTGAGGCCAATGCTCACGGAGAATACCAGCCAGGCCAGCTCGGCGTAGCGGACATCGAGCCCGCCTTTGCCGCTGATGGTAGCGATATACGGAATGCCGGCACCCACAAGAGCCAGCAGGATCAGCCCGGCGAGTAGTCGATAGAATATCCTGGCTGCCTCCATCGTTTCCGCGATCAGGCGGAAATTGGGCGCGTGGCGAGTTACGATCTCCTCGCCAAACCCTTGTCGCTCGACCTTGGTAGCGCCCGAAATGCCCAGCGCGAACGCGCGCGTGAACGTCGGCTGGAATCCGAAATCGCAGATAAAAGCCAGCGACTGGATGGCGACGAAGACGTACCACAGCCCGATCTCGGCCTTTGACAGCCGGGTCACCATGAAAGGCACGAGCATCAGCGCCGAGCCATATTGCAGCAGCTGGGCTGTGAGGCCGATCAACAGCGCGCGATAGTCGCGCAGGCGCCGCGCCAGCTGCATCGATCAGGCGCTGAGCGTCGGAAGCATATCCGCAAGGCGGCGACGCGGGATCCAGCCCGGCAGGTGCTGTCCTTCGGCAGGCGCGACCGGCACCATCACCTCGCGTGCGCGATAGGGCCGTTCGCCGAACGCGACGTCGAGCGTGCGGCCGGTCGCGCGTTCGACGATCGGCACCAAGTCGCGTACGCGCAGGCGCTCACCCGAGACGAAATAGCTCTCATCAAGCGAGTCGGTCGTGGTCAGCAGACGATGGCCCGCGACGACGAAGGCATCGACGACGTCATCGACATGGCTGATGTCCATGATCTGGTCACCCGGCGACATGCCCAGCCGTTGCCCCGACGCGGCGGCGTCCACCAGCAACTGCAGCAGCTTGCGCCGGGTGTCACCCTGACCAAACGTATCGAACAGCTTCAAGGTGATCGACGACAGGCGCCGCGCATCGATATAGTAGCGCAGAAGATCGTCGCCCGCCTGCTTAGTGGCGGCATAGAGATTGACCGGAACATAGCCGGATCCGCGATAATGCTGCCAGGCCGTACCCGTGCTAACCAGCCGGGCAGATCCGGCCGGCAGCGCGACCGTCATCGCCTCGGCCAGCTGACCGGTAAGCAGGACGTTGGAGGCAACCAGAGCTTCGAGATCGGCCGGCTTGTGCTCGGCGAGATACAGCGACGCCAGATGGAATACGGTATCGGGCCGCGCGGCCGCCATGATCGCGATCAATCCCTCGGTGGCGCCATCGAAACGGTGGATGGTCACCGCACTGAGATCCTGATCGACGACAGTCGATGGACGGGCGAGCAGGTCGACTGTCCAGCCGTCGCCGAGCAGCCTGCGGGCCAGCCTGGCACCGATGAACCCCCCGCCCCCGGTAATGAGCGCACAGGGCATCAGTGCGCCATCCGGAATGGCGAGGCGTAATCGGCAAGCGGGGGATGGCTCAGATCGCGCTCGGACAGGACCGGATCGCGTATCGGCCAATCAAAGCCGAAACTGTCCCAGGCGACGCCACGATCATGGTCGGGTGCGTGGACGCTGGTCACCTTGTAGTACATCACACTGTCGTCGGTCAGCGACAGGAAGCCGTGAGCGCATCCGATCGGGACATAGAGACCAATTCCGCTGCTTGGCGTAAGCTCGACGCCGATCGCCTTGCCAAAGGTGGGTGAATCGGTGCGAATGTCGAGAATCACGTCGAGCACGCGCCCGGTTACGCAGAATACCAGCTTGGCATGCTGCGCGGGCGGTTCCTGGAAATGCATGCCGCGCACGACGTTCTTCGCCGAGGTCGTGAAATACTCCTCACGCCAGTCGGTTCGTAGTTCGAGCTGTTCGAAGCTGGGCTCGTGGAAACTCTTTACGAAGCCGCCGCGCACATCCTTAAACGTCGGCGCTTCCAGCATTTTGACGCCCGCAAGTGCGGTATCCTGTGTTTTCACGCTCTATTTCCTACACGATGTCAGAAGTTGAGCCCGAAGAATTCTTCGAGTTTCTCGCCGACATAGTCGATCTGCTCCTCGCCGAGCGCCGGGAAGACGCCGAGCCAGAAGCTGTTGTTCATCACTCGGTCGGTCTGGGTCAGCTCGCCTACCACGCGGTAGTTGACGTGCTTGAAGTACGGCTGGCGCGTGAGGTTGCCGGCAAAGACGAGCCGGGTGCCAATCTTGTTCTGGTCGAGAAAGCGCGTCACGTCGACGCGCTTGGCATCCACGCCCTCGCGCAGCATCACCGGGAAGCCGAACCACGACGGATCCGAGTTCGGCGTCGCCTCCGGCAGGATGAGGATCTCTTCCATGCCCTTCAGCCGCTCGGTCAGCAGGCGGAAGTTGCGCCGGCGCGCTTCTACGAAAGCGTCGACGCGATCGAGTTGCGCCAGCCCGCACGCGGCCTGCATGTCGGTGATCTTCAGATTGTAGCCGAGATGGCTGTAGACGTATTTGTGGTCGTAGCCGAACGGCAGCGTGCCGTGCTGCTGGCCGAAGCGGCTGCCGCAGGTGTTGTCGCAGCCCGGCGCGCAATAACAATCGCGGCCCCAGTCGCGGATCGATTCGATGATCGGCTTCAGCTCGGCCGAGCGGGTGAAGACCGCGCCGCCCTCGCCCATGGTAATGTGGTGTGCCGGGTAGAAGCTGAGCGTAGCCACATCGCCCCACAGGCCGACGTTCTTGCCCTGGTAGGTGGCGCCTAGCGCGTCGCAGCAATCCTCGACCAGCCACAGGTCATGCTCGTCGCAGATGCGGCGCACCTCGGTCAGGTTGAAGGGATTGCCCAGCGTATGGGCGATCATGATCGCCCCCGTCTTGTCGGTGATCGCCGCCTCGATCAGTGACGCGTCGATGTTGTAGGTTGGCACGTCGACGTCGACGAAAACGGGCACGAGCCCGTGTTGGATCGCCGGATTGACCGTGGTCGGGAACCCGGCCGCGACCGTGATCACCTCGTCGCCGGGCTTCAGCCGACGATCGCCGAGCTTGTGGCTAGTGAGGCACGACAGCGCCAGGAGGTTCGCCGACGAGCCCGACGTGGTGGTCAGCACGAACGGCGCGCCGACGATCCGGCCGAGCCGCGTCTCGAATTCGGTGTTGAAGCGTCCGGTGGTCAGCCAGCCGTCGAGCGAGGCCTCGACCATCAGCTCGATCTCGGGCGCGCCGATCACCTTGCCCGCGGGTGGGATCACGCTCTCGCCGGGCACGAACGGCTTGGGGGCAAATTGCGCCTCTGCATACTGGGTCACCAGCGCGCGGATCTGCTTGCGAAGGTCGTCGGCGTTCATGGTATCTTCCTATGCGGCAAGGGAGAGCGGGGTGGCAGCGAAGCGCTCCAGCTCGGTCAGACAATATTCGTGCATGTCGGCGCCCGACAGCCACGCGCGTTGCCACGCGACGATGCTGGCGAGCGCCTGTGCGAGATCCCAGCGCGGCTGCCAGCCGAGCTCGGCGCGCGCCTTGGAGATGTCGAGCTTGAGGTAGCGCGCCTCATGCGGCTGGACGCTCTCGTCGCGGGTCCAGCTCGCGCCGTCACCCCACGCGTCGCACATCCGCTCGACGATCCACTGGACCGAACGGGCGTCATCGTCGCGTGGGCCGAAGTTCCACGCCTGCGCCGCACGTTCGGGTTCGTGCCACAGCGCTTGCGCGAGCGCGAGATAGCCGCCCACCGGCTCCAGCACGTGCTGCCACGGGCGGATCGCGAGGGGGTTGCGGATGAGCACGGGCTCGCCGTGCCCGATCGCGCGCAGGATGTCGGGAATCAGGCGATCCGCGGCCCAGTCGCCCCCACCAATAACATTGCCCGCACGCCCGCTGGCGAGCGCGACGCCCGCCTCGGCCAGAAACGAGCAACGATAGGCAGACACGACCAGTTCGGCGCAGCCCTTGGAATTGGAGTAAGGGTCATAGCCCCCCATCGCCTCGTCCTCGCGATAGCCCCAGACCCATTCGCGGTTCTCGTAGCATTTGTCGGTGGTCACCACGACGCAGGCACGCACGCCCCCCGCCTTGCGCACCGCCTCAAGCAGGTGGACCGTGCCCATGACGTTGGTAGCATAGGTGCCGACCGGATCGTCGTAGGAGGCGCGCACCAGCGGCTGCGCCGCCATGTGGAGCACGATCTGGGGATCGGCCACTACCATCGCCTGCTCCAGCACGTCGCGGTCGCGGATGTCACCGATGATCGACGTCATGCCCTCGGCGACCCGCGCCACCTCAAACAGCGCCGGCCGGGTAGGCGAGGCCAGCGCGAAGCCGGTGACCTCGGCGCCCATGCGCTGCAGCCACAACGCGGTCCAGCTGCCTTTGAAACCGGTATGCCCGGTTAGCAACACCCGCTTACCCGCCCAGAAGGCGGGATCGACCAGTCCGTTCACTCCCATACGCGCCACGGCGCCTTGCCGCTGCTCCACAGGCTTTCAAGGTGCTGCTTGTCGCGCAGCGTGTCCATAGGCTGCCAGAACCCGTGATGCTCGTACGCCATCAGCTCGCCGTCCGCGGCAAGCTTGCGCAGCGGCTCCTGCTCCCAGACGGTGTCGTCATCCGTCAGATAGTCGAGCACCTTCGGATTCAGGACGAAAAAGCCGCCGTTGATCATGCCGCCGTCGCCTTGCGGCTTCTCAGTGAAATTGAGGATCTGCCCGCCTTCCATGTGCAGCGCACCGAAACGACCGGGCGGGTAGGTGGCGGTCAGCGTCGCCGCCTTGCCGTGACTGCGATGTAGTTCGAGCGAGCGCGTGATGTCGATGTCGCCGACGCCGTCGCCATAGGTGAAGAAGAACGCTTCCTCGTCCCGCACGTGATTGGCGACGCGCCGCAACCGACCGCCCGTCATCGAGGTATCGCCGGTATCGATCAGCGTCACCTTCCACGGTTCGGCGCGGCGCTCGTGGACGAGCATCTCGTTCGCCTTCATGTCGAAGGTCACGTCCGACATGTGCAGGAAATAATTGGCGAAATATTCTTTAATGACGTAGCCTTTGTATCCACAACAGATCACGAAGTCATTTATCCCGTGTGCCGAATACATCTTCATGATGTGCCACAGGATGGGACGTCCGCCGATCTCGATCATCGGTTTGGGCCTGAGGCTCGTCTCCTCGGCAAAACGCGTGCCAAGGCCTCCGGCCAGAATGACTGCCTTCATGCGGGTGTCCTCAGTTCGAGCTGACGAATGCGTCGGAGAAAAAGCAACGGGCGGGCAGACCGAGGCCTATCATGCGTGTCTTGGCGGAGGCGATCATTGCGGTGGAGCCGCATGCGTAGACGACGGTATCGGCGAGATCAAACCCATGCCGGATTGCCGCGTCCTGCACATAGCCCCGCTCGCCGCTCCAACCCTGGTCCGCACCCGACAGCAGTTGGTGGAATTCCACGTCGAGGGCCAAACCCGCAGGGTCCCAGCAAAAACTCTCGGATGCGCGATTGCCCCAGAACACGCGAAAACGGTGACGCGCGGCACGCTGAGGGTCGGCGGCGAGCTCCTCCAGCAGCGCCTTGACCGGGGCGATCCCAGTGCCGGTCGCCAGAAAGACGATGTTGGTCGGCCCATCATCGCGCAGGAAGAAGGTGCCGAACGGCCCCTCGATGCGGATGAGGTCGTTGGGTTGCGCGCGCTCAAACCAATATTCGCTCAGTATGCCCCTCGGATAACGCTTCACCACCAGTTCTAGCAGATGGTCGCCTCGCGGCGCATTGGCCAGGCTGTAGCTGCGCCGCACCCCGCCCGCGATGACGTCTACATATTGCCCCGCCAGAAAGCGCAGCGGCGAGACGGGCGGGGTCTTAAGCGTAACACGCACGATGTTGGACGCAAGCCGCTCGATCGCGACGATGCGCGCGGGCATCGTCCTGATCTCCAGCCCCGCGATTCGGTCGAGCGGCTCGACGTCGAGCGTCACGTCCCCGGTCGCAGCGCGGCAGCAGGTCAAGACTAGCCCCTGCGCCGCCTCGTCCGGAGACAGGCTCTCATCCTCGGGGCGCAGCAACACCGTTTCGCCGGAAAGGACGGGTGCCTTGCAGATGCCGCACCGTCCGGTTCGGCAGCTATATTCCAGCGTCACACCTGCGGCACGCGCGGCGTCGAGGATCGACAGGGCCGGATCCGCGACGAAGGACCGGCCGGTGTTCAGCGTTACTGTAGGCATATAGTCAGCGGCTGATAGATGATTACGGCGCATAGTCCAGCATGTCGCGGCACTAATCTGGCCTTCGCGCATTCGATCTCAGGTACATGACATTGGATGTCGGACATAAACGGAGGTCTCATGACGAATTATCACGTGATCGTCGAAGGCGAGGATGGCGGCTTCGATCACGCCTTCGACGGCGAGCCGCAGATCAACCTCACCTTCGAGGTGGATGGTGTCGTCTACAAGGTGACTACCCGCGCCCATGACGAGGACGAAGTCGCTACACCGACGCTCCACGCCCGCGTCATCTAAGACCAGGTAGCGTCATCCGCGCCCGGGGATGATCGCGAATTGCGCCAGCTTCAGAGGAAAGCGCAGCATCACCATGGCACGGCTGAACGGTTGACCAAGCTTTCGGAGACTGCGTGCCATCTCGCGGCTCAGCGTCAGCTTGGAGGCCAGGCCAGAGGTTGATACACCTCCGACTCGAAAATCGGTGAGCACCACTGGAAGCGTGACATAGGTGGCGCGGCGCTGCAAGATGGCGCGCGCCACGAAGTCAAAGTCACCGGCGATGCGAAAACTGGCATCATACCCGCCAAGTTCTTCCATGAGGCTGCGGCGCAAGAACATCGAGGGATGCGGCGGCATGGCGCCAATGCGAAGCCACCACGGTGCGAACCGACGTGCCGAGTAAAGCTGGCGTCGCGGCTGGCGTCCGTGGCCCGCGACAAAGCGGGTATCCGCGAACAGGCAGTCCGCCCCGGATCGGGCGATCGCGTCGACCGCCAGCTTCAGACTATCCGGCCTGGTCAAGTAGTCATCGGCATTCAGAAATAACAGATAGTCCCCGGCGGCGCGTGCGATCCCCTTGTTCATCGCATCGTAGATGCCGTGATCGGGCTCGCTGGTGGCGGACAGTCGTGGATTGGCGCACTTCTTCACGACACCCATGGTGTCGTCGCTCGACGCTCCGTCCACCACGATATGCTCGTAGTCGACACCGGTTTGTCTGGCGACGCTCGCGAGCGTGTCGCCGATCGTGGCTTCCGCGTTGAAGCTTGCCGTGATGATAGAGATTTTCGGCTGCACGTTTTCAGGGTCTCCGGAAGGCAGGCCAGGGTAGGTGGATTGGGCTGTATCCACTACTGCGGGAACGTCAATCGAGCGGCGTGAGGCTGGCTTTGAACCGGGCGAGTTGACCGTGCCGACCTCGACCTCTAACCGACCACCTGATCATTATCACAATCACTATCATGCGCGCCGCGTCTTGGCGCAGGAGGACCATGAGTATTTCACGACACGATGTCGGCGTTGTCGGGTTAGGCTATGTTGGCCTCACGCTCGCTGCAGCGATGGCGGACGTAGGCCTGACCGTAGTAGGCGTGGAAAAGCGTTCCGATGTCGCCCAAATGGTTGCCGGCGGTCGCGCGCATTTCCATGAGAACGGCCTGGATGCCATTCTTGAGACCGTGCTGAAGGCGGGCCGTCTGATCGTCGCTGAGCGGCTGGAGGGCCAAGCCTCTTGCGGCACCTATATCATTACGGTGGGAACGCCGCTCGATCCGAACGGGACTGCACGGCTCGACATGATCGAGAATGCGTCCCGCGAGGTCGCGGAAGCAATGCCCGATGGCGCGCTGGTGCTGCTGCGCTCTACCGTGAAGATCGGCACGGCGCGTAACGTGGTCCGTCCTATCCTGGAACGATCGGGCAAGCGTTTTGACCTAGCCATGTGCCCGGAGCGCACCTTGGAGGGTAACGCACTTTCCGAGATCCGGCACCTGCCGCAGATTGTCGGGGCCGACGATCTTGTCGCGCGCCAGCGCGCGACGGACCTGTTCCAGCGCCTGACAAGCCAGGTACTGACCGTCTCGTCGCTTGAAACCGCGGAGATCATCAAACTCGCGGACAACACGTTCCGCGACGTCCGCTTCGGTTTCGCCAACGAGATCGCCCGGTTGTGCGACGCCGTCGGCGTCAGCGCGAACGAGGTGATCAATACCGGCAAGCTGGGGTATGCGCGCACGAACATCGCCCTACCGGGCCTGGTCGGCGGTCCTTGTCTGGAAAAGGATCCCCACATCTTCCAGCAGAGCGCGGTAGAATTCGGCATTGATCTAGACATCACCAGGGCGGCTCGCCTTGTCAACGAGCGCCAGCCGATTGAATGCGCACGATTTATCTGCGACGAGCTGGATCGCCGCCTCGCACCCGCCGATGCTGTCGTCGATCTGCTCGGCCTTGCGTTCAAGGGGGTTCCGGAAACCGATGATCTGCGTGGCGCGATGTCACTGCACGTTGCTTCTGCGCTCAAGACGTTTCGCCCCTCGATCCGCCTGCGCGCCTACGATCCCGTCGTGTCCGCCGAAGCGATCCGCGCCCTGCCCCATGGCATGGAAGTGATCGACAGCGTTGCCGAAATCGGTCATGGCGCATCGGCCATCGTCATCACCAACAATCATGCCACGTTCGGCACGATGAGTTGGTCGACACTGAGTACGGCGCTGGCACAGGACGGCTTCGTTTATGATTTTTGGAACCATTTCAGCGACGTGGACACAGTGCGCTCGCTGAAGTCGTATTTTGCGGTTGGTAGTGCTGGAAGGATCGCCAAGTGACCAGGGCTGTTGTTACCGGAGGCGGTGGTTTCATCGGTTCCTATCTCGTCCGCAGCCTCGTGGCCCGCGGCTGGGACATCGTAGTCGTCGACAATCTAGCGCGCGGCCGTGTCGAACGTCTCCAGCCGGTGATGGACCAGCTCGACTGGCGGCAGGGTGACGCCCGTGACTTGGCGTTAATGACGGAGGCGGCGCGCGGAGCCGAGGTGATCTTCCACCTGGCAGCGGTGAACGGCACGGAGAACTTCTATACCCGGCCAGAACTCGTTCTGGACGTTGGTCTGCGCGGCGCGCTTGCCGCAGTCGAGAGCGGGCGCGCGGCGGGGGTTCCCGACCTCGTCGTTGCGTCTTCGGCCGAAGTCTATCAGACCCCGCCCAAGGTTCCTACGGACGAAGACGTTCCGCTTACGCTGCCTGACTCGCTCAATCCTCGTTATTCATACGGCGGGTCGAAGATCGTTTCAGAACTTATCGCGTTCAACTACGCACAGGAACATTACCGCAAGGTTCAGGTTTTTAGGCCGCACAACGTTTATGGGCCTGATATGGGGTGGAAGCATGTGCTTCCCCAATTCATCATCCGTGCCAAAGAACTGGTCGAGAAACATCCAACGGGGATCGTCCCCTTCCCGATCCAGGGCGATGGCCAGGAGACTCGCGCCTTTTGCTATGTGGACGATGTCGTCGACGGTATTGTCACGATGTACGAGCATGGCGGGCATCGCGAGGTGTACCATATCGGCAACCCGGAGATGGTATCGATCGCCGACTTGGTGAAGATCATTGCAAGCTACTTCGGGCGCGAGTTTGAGCTCGTTAAGGGCGAGCTCGCGGCTGGTGGAACGCGGGTGCGATGCCCCGACATCGGCAAGATGTCAGCGCTGGGCTACGAACCGTCCGTTGCGCTGGTCGAGGGTGTGCGACGTACCGCCGACTGGTACGTCGACAACACTCAGGCTCCCGACAACGCGCTGTTGTGAGGTGCACGATGGAGACTGACAGCAAGATTTACGTCGCCGGTCATCGCGGCATGGTGGGCGCGTCGATCGTCCGGGCCTTGAATGCCGCTGGCTTCACCAACATCGTCACTCGCACCCATGCCGAACTGCCGCTCGACGACGAAGCGGCCGTGCGGATATTCTTCGACCATGAGCGCCCCGACTACGTCTTTCTTGCCGCGGCCAAGGTGGGCGGGATCGTCGCCAATGCCACCTATCCCGCCGACTTCATCGTTCAAAACCTTAAGATCCAGACCAACGTGATCGACACTGCCTATCGGGCCGGTGTACGCAAGCTGCTGTTTCTGGCTTCCAGCTGCATCTATCCAAGGTTGGCATCGCAGCCGATCCGCGAGGACAGTCTGCTGACCGGGCCGCTCGAAGAAACGAATGCTGCCTATGCCGTCGCCAAGATCGCCGGGGTCGCAATGTGCGACGCCTACCGCAAGCAGCACGGTTTCGACGCCATTACGGTGATGCCCAGCAACATCTATGGCGTAGGCGACAATTTCGACCCCGAACACAGCCACGTTGTGGCCGGCATGATGTTGCGGCTGCACGAAGCCAAACGCAACGGTGTCGGCCAGGTGGCCATGTGGGGCACGGGAACGCCGCTACGCGAACTGACCTATTGCGATGACCTTGGGTCTGCCTGTGCGTTCCTGATGCAGCATTATTCCGAACCAGGTCCGATCAATGCCGGTTCCGGGGTGGAGTACAGGTTGAGCGAGCTTGCGGCGCGAATTGCGGCCGTTGTGGGCTATGAAGGAGAAATCTCCTGGGATCATTCTCGCCCCGACGGCACGCCGCGAAAGCTGATGGCACAGGATCGGATTCGCGCGCTCGGTTGGGATTCGCGTATAGACCTCGATAACGGTTTGCGGCGGATGTACGATTGGTGGCGGGCGGGTCATTCCCGAGAATGACCCACGAACCAAGCTGCAGGGGGCGGGCATGGATCTGAACACCATGCCCGCACGATCGTGACTGGGTTTCTTCGACCTGGCATTAGCGGTGTCGTTCTGACGCGCAACGAGGAGATCCACATTCGTCGTTGCCGATATGTTCGGGGGCATTTTTGAGGTGCCGTTGGGTTGCCCCGTCCAAGTGTTGACCTTCTTTGCCCAATGTTCCGATGCGATTGGCGGAGCGTCCGGTCAATTCGATCGTATCGCGGTGACTCCCGAAGGCTGAGGGTTGCAAACGCTGTGAGCCGTGTCCTCGAGAATCAACCAAAGCTTGTAGCCCTTGCTGGTGAGCGCTAGCGACAGTTCATGACCTCTCCCGTTCAACTTATTCCTTCTCGTCGCTACGGCGACGCGCGAGGGTGGTTCACCGAAACCTATAACTGCGACACATTTGTCACACTCGGCATTGGCGTGACTTTTGTGCAGGACAATCACTCGCTTTCCGTGCCCGCTTTCACGTTACGGGGGCTGCACTATCAGACGCCGCCCCGCGCCCAGGACAAGCTGGTGCGATGCATCCGTGGCCGCATCTTCGACGTTGCAGTCGACGTACGCGCCGGATCGCCAACCTACGGCCAATGGGTGGGCGCTGAACTCAGCGCCGAAAATGGCCACCAGCTCTTTGTGCCGGTCGGCTTCGCGCACGCCTTCCTGACCCTCGAGCCCAACTGCGAGGTCGTCTACAAATGCTCCGACGTCTACGCTCCCGATTTCGATGGCGGCATCGCGTGGGATAGCGCGGGCATCGATTGGCCGCTTCCACCCGGAACGACGCCCGAGTTATCGCTTAAGGACAAGCAGCAGCCAACTCTTGCCGATTTCGACAGCCCCTTCCCCTATGACGACCGGCCGCTCCAGCCCCTTGTCTGAAAGATCTCTCCCATGCGTATCTTCGTCACCGGCGGGGCTGGATTCATCGGCTCGGCGCTTATCCGTCACCTCATTGAGCATAGCGACCACCATGTCCTCAATTTCGACAAGCTGACCTATGCCGGCACGCTGACCACCGTCGAGCGGGTCGCGGACAGCGACCGCTATGCGTTCGTGCAGGGCGACATCTGCGATGCCGACGCCGTACGCGCAGCGATCGCCGGGTTCGGGCCCGATGTCGTCACGCACCTGGCGGCCGAAAGCCATGTCGACCGTTCGATCGACGGCCCCGGTGCGTTCGTCCAGACCAACGTCGTCGGCACGTACACGATGCTCGCCGAGGCGCGCGCCTATTGGTTGGGTCTGGACGAAAATGCCAAGGCCGCGTTCCGCTTCCACCATATCTCGACCGACGAGGTCTACGGCTCGTTGGGCGACACGGGACTATTCACCGAAGAGACGCCCTACGATCCGCGCTCGCCCTATTCGGCGTCGAAGGCGGGTTCGGACCATCTCGTCAGCGCTTGGGGCCATACGTTCGGGCTGCCGGTGCTGATTACCAACTGCTCGAACAATTATGGGCCGTATCACTTCCCCGAAAAGCTGATCCCGCTGATGATCGTCAAGGCGCTCGCAGGCGCACCCCTGCCGGTCTACGGCAAGGGCGACCAGGTCCGCGACTGGCTGTTCGTCGAAGATCACGTCCGTGCGCTCCAGGCGGTGTTCGAACGCGGTACGGTCGGGCGGACCTACAATGTCGGCGGGCATAACGAGAAGCAGAACATCGAGGTGGTGCACACCGTCTGCGCGATCCTCGATCGGCTGCGGCCGCGCGCCGATGGCCAGTCCTATGCCGACCAGATCACGTCGGTCGCCGATCGTCCGGGGCACGACAAGCGCTATGCGATCGACGCTGGCCGGATCAACGACGAGCTCGGCTGGCGTCCGCAGGAGACGTTCGAGACGGGGATCAAGAAGACGGTCGCTTGGTATCTCGACAACGAGAGCTGGTGGCGTCCGCTGGTCGACGCCAAGGCGACCGAACGGCGCGGGGTAGCCTGACGTGACGGGCAGCGCATCGCATAGCCTGCTGGTGACCGGCGCCGGCGGGCAGCTCGGCACCGAATTGCAGCGCTGCGCCTGGCCCGCGGGATGGAGCGTGGTCGCGGTCGACCAGGCGGAGCTCGACCTGCGCGACACCGCGGCGATCGCGCAGCTTATGGCGTCCAGGCCCTGGTCGGCGGTGATCAACGGCGCCGCTTATACCGCGGTCGACAAGGCCGAGACCGACCTGGTCACTGCCTGGGCGGTCAACGCAGTGGCGCCCGCCGCCTTTGCCGAAGCGTGCGCCAAGGCGGGCATCCCGCTGGTGCAGGTGTCGACCGATTACGTCTTCCCGGGCGACAAGGCGGGGGCATGGGAGGTCGACGACGCGGTCGCACCGCTGAGCGTCTATGGCGCGTCCAAGCTGGGCGGCGAACTGGCGGTGCGGACCAGCGGCGCGCAGCATGCGATCGTCCGCACCGCCTGGGTCGTATCGGCGCATGGCGCGAACTTCGTCAAGACGATGCTGCGCGTCGCCGAAACCCGCGACAGTCTCTCCGTCGTCGCGGACCAGCGCGGGAGTCCGACGAGTGCTGCCGATCTGGCACAGGCACTGATGACGATCGCGGTACGGCTGGTCGATGACCCCGAAGCACCCGCCGGCACCTTCCATTTCAGCAATGCCGGCGACATCAGCTGGGCGGATTTCGCGACCGAGATCTTCCGGCAGTCTGCGCTGCGCGGCGGGCCGCGTGCCGACGTCGTGCCGATCCCGAGCAGCGCCTATCCCATGCCCGCCAGGCGTCCGGCCAATTCCCTGCTCAGTCACACCGCGATCCATGACGCCTATGGCATCACGCCGCGCGACTGGCGCGCCGCCCTGAGCGACATCCTCGACGAACTGATCGGAGCACCCAAATGAAGGGAATCATTCTCGCCGGCGGTTCCGGTACGCGACTGCACCCCGCCACGCTCGCGGTGAACAAGCAGCTGTTGCCGGTCTATGACAAGCCGATGATCTATTATCCGCTGTCAGTGCTGATGCTCGCCGATATCCGCGATATCCTGATCATCTCGAGCCCCGAATATCTCGGCAACTACCGGAACCTGTTCGGCGACGGGTCGGCGTTCGGGCTGATGATGTCCTATGCCGAACAGCCGAGCCCCGACGGGCTTGCGCAGGCGTTCACGATCGGCGCCGACTTCATCGGCGACGATAACGTCGCGCTGGTGCTGGGCGACAACATCTTCTTCGGCGCGCACCTGACTGACCTGCTGGCGAACGCGGTCGCGCGGCCGGGCGGCGCGACGGTGTTCTCGTACCGCGTCGAGGACCCGGAGCGTTATGGCGTGGTCGAATTCGGCGAAGGCGGACGCGCGATCAGCCTGGAGGAAAAGCCGGCGGTGCCCAAGTCCAACCATGCCGTGACCGGGCTGTACTTCTACGACAACCGCGTCGTGCAATACGCCCGCGACCTGAAGCCCTCGCCGCGCGGCGAGTTGGAGATCACCGATCTCAACCGGCTCTACATGGAGGCGGGCGATCTGTACGTCGAACAAATGGGTCGCGGCTATGCATGGCTCGATACCGGCACGCACGACAGCCTGTTGGAGGCGGGCGAATTCGTCCGGACGATCCAGCACCGCCAGGGCGTGCAGGTCGCCTGTTTGGAGGAAATCGCCTATCTCAAGGGCTTCATCACCGCCGAGCAGGCCCGCGCGGCTGGCAAGCGGTTCGAGAAGACCGCCTATGGCAAGGCCATCCTGAACGCGATCGACGGGAACTAATCCCACACGAAGTCGGCAACAAGTCAGCTCGTTAGCATTGGCCAATATGCATGCGTACTTCTGTTGTAGAGTGTCCGACCGATTCGTATATCGTCATGGCTTGTTAGGTGTTTAGTTCCGGCATCTGGTGGATCGGATCGACGATGAACCTATCCGGTTCTGACGTCCAGATTTTGGCGATGTATTCGTAAGGCGTGAGGCCGCTGAGCGTCTTGAGCCGACGGGCGAAGTTGTAGGCAGCCATGAAGTCAGCGAGGTGCGTTCGTAGCTCGTGATGGCTTTCGTAGTGGAGGCGCTTGACGGTCGCCTCCTTGATCGTGCGGTTCATCCGTTCGACCTGTCCGTTGGTCCACGGATGGTTCGGCTTCGTAAGGCGGTGCTCAATGTCGTTCGCCTCGCAGATCATGTCGAAGCGCATCTGGCGCGACCAGGCGGTGTTACGATTGCGCGGCTGCTCAGCGAACTGGATGCCGTTGTCAGTCAGGATTGTATGGATCCGGTAGGGCACGGCCTTCATCAGGTGTTCGAGGAACTCCCACGCCGTTCGTCGATCGGCCTTGTCGACCAACTGGGTGACCGCGAACTTGCTGGTGCGGTCGATGCCGACGAACAGGTAAAGCTTGCCTTCGGCGGTCTGCATTTCCGCGATATCGACATGAAAAAAACCGATCGGATAGCGCTTGAAGCGCTGGCGCTTCGGCTTGTCACCCTCGATGTCCGGCAGGCGGGAGATGCCGTGCCGCTGGAGGCATCGATGCAGCGCTGAGCGCGTCAGATGAGGGATAGACGGCTGCAATGCGTAGAGGCAGTCGTCCAGCGGCAGCAGGGTATGCCGGCGGAACGCGACGACGGCCGCCTCCTCAGCTTGGGTCAGGGTCGTTGAATGAGGGGCCTT
>Ga0308157_10004436_pt1 | contig 18655 bp, 18 predicted proteins | sample PhyBR1_FD_201035 | JGI IMG/M metagenome (GOLD analysis project Ga0308157, IMG submission 201035) | Phyllosphere microbial communities from UC Gill Tract Community Farm, Albany, California, United States - DLSLB.R1 | ecosystem: Host-associated > Plants > Phyllosphere > Unclassified | place: USA...
TCCGAACAGAGCAGTCAAGCCCGCCAGAGCCGATGGTATTGCCGTAACAGGTGGGAGAGTAGGTCGGTGCCTTTTTTTACACGGAAGCCCTTGCTGGAAACAGTCAAGGGCTTCTTGCGTTTGGATATCCCCAATTCTATTATTTATAGCGCTTTAAAGGATAATCACTTCCTGTACTATAATACCGCGATTAGGATGCATAGCATTTACGTAACGCCTCTTGTTTGTTAAATAATTTCCGGTAACCAATCTGGATGAAAACGTCTAATTAGCTATCGCTTGACCTCAAAGGGAACGTATCCATCCCATTTACGAAAGTGATCGACATCACTTTTATTCTTAATATTTATAGCATAAACCATTGCGAGCTATTTTTGTTGATTTAACTGCCATGGAATCAATACTCAAATGGTTTTGAAATATGGATTGATGCTATTTAATAAAGTGACGTACATCACTTTTGTACGCATTGTACATCATTAGATTGTCATAAAATGCTGCTTACTTTTGATTCAGAATCAACAATTTAAGTAATGCAGTTAGAGCAATTTAATTACGACAATAAAATTGTCAGAAATTTCGGAATCGCTACCATTATTTGGGGGATAGTTGGTATGACCATCGGATTGCTTGTGGCAACGCAGCTTGTCTGGCCTCAAATGAACTTCGGATTGCAGTTTACAACGTTTGGCCGTGTACGTCCCGTACATACAAACGCAGTAATATTTGCCTTCGTAGGTAACGGTATTTTTATGGGAGTCTATTACTCCTTACAACGGGTGCTTAAAGCGAGAATGTTCAGTGACGCTTTAAGTAAACTTCATTTTTGGGGATGGCAATTGATCATTGTCGCTTCGGCTATTACACTTCCGCTTGGGCTTACTTCGAGCCATGAATATGCCGAGATGGAGTGGCCGATTGATATTGCTATTACCCTCATCTGGGTTGTATTTGGTATCAATATGTTTGGTACCATTATCAAACGACGTGAACGCCATATGTACGTCGCAGTTTGGTTCTATATAGCCACATTCGTTACTGTAGCCGTATTACATATTGTTAACTCCATTCAATTGCCTGTGGCCGGATGGAAAAGTTATTATGTATATAAAGGTGTTCAGGATGCGCTTGTACAATGGTGGTATGGTCATAATGCAGTAGCATTTTTCCTGACTACTCCTTACCTGGGAATGATGTACTACTTTTTGCCCAAAATGGCTAATCGACCGGTTTATTCCTATAAATTAAGTATTCTTCACTTTTGGTCTCTGATTTTTATCTATATCTGGGCCGGGCCTCACCACTTGTTATATACAGCGCTACCAAGCTGGGTACAGTCGTTAGGGGTGGTATTTTCGATCATGCTGATTGCGCCGAGCTGGGGTGGTATGATAAACGGTTTGTTGACGTTGCGCGGGGCTTGGGATAAGGTACGTACAGAACCTATGCTGAAGTTTATGGTCGTCGCACTGACTTGTTACGGTATGGCAACTTTTGAAGGTCCAATGTTGTCCTTGAAGCAAGTGAATGCCATCGCACACTTTACGGATTGGATCGTTGCACACGTACACGTTGGAGCATTGGGGTGGAATGGCTTTATGACCTTCGGTATTCTCTACTGGTTAATCCCACGTATTTATAAAACTGAACTTTATTCTAAAAAATTAGCATCCACACACTTTTGGATCGGCACATTAGGCATCTTATTCTATGCAATTCCAATGTATTGGGCGGCAGTAGTGCAAGGTTTGATGTGGAAGGAGTTTACACCTGAAGGCGTTTTGAAATATCCAAACTTCTTGGCAACAACATTGGAGATTCTGCCAATGCATATGATGCGGGCTTTGGGTGGAGCACTCTATTTATCAGGTGTCTTCTTGATGACGTTCAATCTAATTAAAACAATGAAGCAAGGTAGGCTTCTGACAAACGAGCCTGCCGAAGCACCAGCTTTATTATCGGTCCAGGTCAACGAACAATCTCAGCATCGCCGCCTTGAACGTAAGCCTATATTGTTTATGGTCTTGGCGCTAATAGCGATCCTCATCGGTGGTATGGTTGAGATGGTTCCGACGTTTACCATTTCAAAAAACGTACCGACAATCGCAAGTGTACAACCCTACACAGCGCTGGAACTGCAGGGACGTGATCTCTATGTCAGAGAGGGCTGTGTCAACTGCCACACACAAACAATCCGCCCGTTTAGATCGGAAACAGCCCGTTATGGTGAATATAGCAAAGCTGGTGAATTTGTATATGATACGCCATTTTTATGGGGGTCGAAACGAACTGGGCCTGATTTGCACCGTATCGGTTCCAAATATCCGAATAAATGGCATTTTGACCACCTATTGGATCCCACAATTACCTCACCCGGAAGTATCATGCCTTCTTACCCTTGGCTGATCGATCAGAAATTGGATAACTCCATTCTGAAAGATAAAATGAAGGCTTTAAGAAAATTGGGAATTCCCTATACGGATGCGGCAATAGCGAACGCAGAACCGGATCTGCACAAACAGGCTCAAAAAATTGCGGATGACCTGAAACAGAATCAAGTAAACGTATTGGCTGATCGGGAAATTATAGCGGTAATCGCGTACTTACAACGATTGGGGACGGATATAAAAGCAGCTCCGAAAGTGGCTGAGGATGTTAACATAAATCAGTAACGCAATGTTTAAACAAATTACAAATTTGAACGGAAGTGAGCTTTACCTTATTGTGTCACTTTGGATATTCCTGATTTTCTTCATCTCGGTCGCAATCATGTTATTCCGCATGAAAAAGGACTATGTAAATTATATGAAGGAACTGCCTTTGGAGGAAGAGGAAACTGAAAAGGAAATGAATCATTCACCTGAAAGTATATAGTATATGAGTTTATTATTAGATACTGCACCGACTACAGTAGAGCTTGTCCAATCTACTTGGGGTTTTGGTACGGATAATTTATACACAGATATCTTAATTATCGTATTGATTGTCGTAATGTTGGCTCTTCTTGCTTCGGCACTGATGGTTAACCGTGCGATGAAATCGATCATTAGGATTACGATGCCTGACTTGGTCAAAGAAGAAGAACTTAAGAAACTGGCAAAAAAAGGATGGTTGAAACGATCTTGGAATAAGATCATGGGAATAAGGCCTATATCGGAAGAAAAGGATATTGTCATCGACCACGAATACGATGGCATCCGGGAACTGGATAACCCCATTCCAATCTGGTTTAACTTTTTGTTCTATGGAACAATCTTTTTTGGACTGGTGTACTTATTCATCTACCAGGTTTCTGGGATCGGTATGAATCAAGATCAAGAATATGCACATGAAATGGTTGTCGCAGAAAAGGAAAGACAGGCGTATTTGGCTGCGTCTGCCAGCAATGTCGACGAAAATACGGTGGAATTTGAGCCAGACATGGCTGTTGAGGGAAAAACTATATTCGCGGCAAACTGTGTAGCTTGTCATGGTGGAAATGGCGAGGGGGGTATTGGACCTAACTTAACGGACAAATTTTGGTTGCACGGCGGCGAAATTAAGGATCTTTTCAAAACGATCAAGTATGGTGTACCAGACAAAGGAATGGTGCCTTGGGAGCAGACATTAAGTCCCGCTCAAATAGCGCAAGTGGCAAGTTATATTGTCACCTTAAGGGATACGCATCCGGCGAATCCAAAGGAACCACAAGGGGAAGAAGTAATCTATGGAAATGCTAAAGATGCAACAAAAGTAAATGATGGAGCTGAAGTAGAGAAGAAAGCTGAACAATAAATCAATATCGAAATGAGTACAGTAGTAGTTAATAACGCCAATAGTGGTAGACCTAAGTCAAAAAAAAGACAGTGGATCTATGCAAAAAAACCGCAGGGAGCACTTTACAAAAAAAGGCAGTGGGTTGGTTATACGCTACTACTGTTCTTGTTTGTCGCTCCTTTTATCAAGGTAAACGGCGAACCATTCTTAATGTTCAATGTCATTGAACGGAAGTTTTCTATTCTGGGGAACCTTTTTTACCCACAGGATCTCTATATATTCGTTTTTGGAATGTTGATCGTGATGGTCTGCGTGGTACTGTTTACGGTCGTATTTGGACGTGTCTGGTGTGGATGGACCTGTCCCCAAACGATTTTTCTCGAACTGATTTTTAGGAGGATTGAGTATTGGATTGAAGGAGATTGGCAGCAACAGAAAAAACGCAATGATGGTCCTGACACGGATCAGAAACAGTTAAAAAAAGTATTGAAACATAGCATATTTTTGGTCATTTCATTTTTGATCTCGAATATCTTTTTGTCTTATATCATCGGTTCGGATGCTTTGATTAAAATCATTACCGACCCATTGGATCAACATATCGGCGGCCTAATTTCAATCATTTTATTCACCTTGGTTTTTTATGCCGTATTTGCTTATGTCAGGGAGATTGTATGCATCGCGATTTGTCCCTATGGGAGATTGCAAGGTGTGCTGCTGGATGATCAAAGTATCACAGTGGCATACGATCATAGACGTGGTGAGCCAAGAGGAAAGCAGCAGAAAAATACCACAGTGTCACACGGGGACTGTGTTGACTGCAAGCTTTGCGTTCATGTATGTCCGACAGGAATTGATATCCGAGAAGGTCTACAACTGGAATGCGTGAGTTGCACTGCATGTATTGACGCTTGTGATGCTGTCATGGAAAAAATCGGAAAACCCAAAAAGCTGATCGGCTTTTATTCCATGGGGGAAATTGAAGGCACGCTCGAGAAGAAAAGTAACATACGGGCTATCGCTTACTCAATTGTCTTAGTGCTGTTGATGTCGGTATTTGCTTTCCTGCTGTTCAATCGCTCTGAGGTGGATGGCCGATTATTACGCGCGAAAGGAAGCACGTATCAGCTTCGGGACGATAAGACAATAAGCAATCTTTACGCGTTGGAATTAGTTAACAAATCTGGAAAAGAAATTTCTTTTAAATTGGTATGCGAAGACCCGCGACTCAGGATCCAATTGGTCAACCCTATTCAGAGGCTCTGCAAAGATGGGCATGCTACTTTAAGCTTTTTTTTAATTATTGCGAATAAAGATGTCGAAACGTACAAAAGTAATATCAAATTATCTATCTATTCAGGGGACAAAAAAGTGGAAAGCTTAAAAACTACTTTCATTGCTCCTCCTGGAATGAATTAACAAATAAAAAAATGAATTGGGGTACAAAAATTTTTTTGAGTTTGGCAGTGTTTATGTTTTGCATCGTTGCAGCCGGATTTTATATGGTCACTCACGATTCGGACAGCTTGGAAGAAGACGATTATTATGAACAGGGTTTAAATTACGATCAAGCTTACGAAAAAAAACAGAATGTACTGACCATGAAAGAAATGCCGACTGTTGAGATCAGAAAAGATACTCTTTATATACATTTTGTCTCGAAAATTAACAAGGGTAGACTATTATTCCGTAAGCCTTCGGATAACAAATTAGATAGAGAGCTGCCATTCCAGACAACGGATAAGCTGTTGACGCTGCCGATTTCGACATTCGATAAGGGAATGTGGAATCTGTATATCGATTGGAAAAGTGCAGGTAAGGACTTTTTATTTGAAGAGCATATTTTATTTTAAACCTGGAGCATGAGTTATACCTACTTTGCATTTTATATGGGTTTATTTGGAAGCATACATTGTGCGGTCATGTGTGGCCCTTTAATATTTGCTATCGAGGGTAGGCAAGAGTTGGCCTGGCGTACTTTCCTGAATAAGATCCTCTACCAATTCGGTCGGATATTGACCTATGGTAGTCTTGGTTTTCTATTGGGGACCATAGGTACAATTGCTCAAATTCAGGGTTGGCAACGTACATTGAGCTGGATTACGGGAATACTATTGGTATTGATTGCACTGTTCCAACTTATAGGGAAAAACAATCGTACAGTCATTCGCCTGCAGACCCGTGCTGTTCAACCTGTCGCCGGGCTTTTGTCGAGATGGTTGTATCGGCCCGGCGGGAGCTTTTTTGCTGGTATATTGAACGGATTATTACCTTGTGGTATGGTGTATATGGCTTTAATTTCTGCAATGAATGCAGACAGTCCACAACAGAGTTTTTTATTTATGCTGTGTTTCGGACTGGGGACAATTCCACTGTTGTTTTTGTTTTCTTTTGTGGGGAATTTCTCCAAATTTTTCAAAATTGGCTTTTCAAAATGGATGCCTTTGTTATACTTATTGCTAGGGATCTGGTTTATACTTCGGGGGGCGAATTTAAATATCCCCTATTTAAGTCCTCTTATCCATATTGATGGCGCGATAAACTGTGCTTAAGCGCAAACAATTTGTCAGAGCTAAGTATTATATTTGGTGTTAAACTTAGTACATTATATGGAGGTACTTCATCATATTTTACAAATTGCGTTACAATATTACTGGATTCCTTTACTTATCTTATATATTGGTGTAATCGGAACAATCTTGATTGAAAACCGTAACCCCGCCAAAACGATCGCCTGGATTATGGTTATTGTTTTTCTACCCGTAATCGGATTACTTATCTATTATTTCTTTGGCCAAAAATTCAAGAAGGTCAAAAGGATGAAACGTATGTATCGGGAGCAGTCAAAAAAATTATTGGATGCCTGGCGTAAAGAATCTGAAATTATGGAGGAAAATATTGATACACTAAATGATCGTATCGGTAGTTTGGCCATGGTCTATCGCTATCTCAAAAATCAAAAAATATCGACATTTTCCCTGAATAATGAGGTGACTTTGTTTATAAATGGCGAAGAAAAGTTTCCGACATTGATCCAGCAGTTGAAAAGCGCAAATCATTCCATCCATATGGAGTACTATATCTGGGAATTGGATGAGATCGGACGTGAAATATTGCAAATTTTGGAAGAAAAGGCAAAATCAGGAGTGACGGTACGTTTGATACTGGATAGTTTTGGAGCTCCTGATGTGATTAAATACCTGCGTAGACATAGACCAGATTTTCGATTTGAGGCCTTTCTTCCCGTTACTTTTACATCATTAGCCAATAGCAATTACCGAAATCACAGAAAAATTGTTGTCATTGATGGAACGGTCGGTTTTGTAGGTGGAATCAATATTTCAGACCGGTACATTAATAACGGAAAAAATGATATCTATTGGCGAGATACGGCAATGATGGTTATCGGAGCAGCCGTAAATACATTACAAATTCAATTTTGGAATAGCTGGAATCAAACAGATGGGGAACCTTTTGAACTGAGCAAAGGTTTTTTAAACAGATTTCCGATCACTGATACAGATGCGAGTGGTGTGGGATTTACCGCCAGTGACCCGGGGTCTCCTGCTCCATTCAATATGGAGGCGATCATCGCTGGAATCAATGAAGCCAAGGAATATGTGGAATTGTGCACACCTTATTTTATTCCAAGTGACCAACTGACCACGGCGTTGATGCTGGCCGTATCTTCGGGTGTTAGGGTTGACCTGATGTTACCGGCGCAATCTGATTCTTTTTTTGTACAACATGCTTCCTTTTCTTTTATCAAGCCGCTACTTGAAAGGGGTGTAAACGTATACCTCTATACCAAGGGATTTCTTCATGCCAAAACTATCTGCATTGACGGTAAACTCGCCTATATTGGTACAACTAATTTGGATATCAGAAGTTTTTACATCAATTTTGAAATAACTGGGATCGTATCAGACAAAGCGTTATGTGAACGTTTGCATGATCAATTTCTTGCCGATATTGAAGCTTCAGATCTCATTACAATCCGTAAATGGATGCAAAGAAGTCGATGGAAACGAGGAGTCGATTCGATCTGCCGTTTGCTGGCGCCTTTACTTTAGCAGGTTGTCTAATAAAGGCATAATGGTATAATAAATGTTAAAAATACCCTAGTAGGATTGGTCTTTGCTTAAAATTGAATATATTTAGCTATTCTTTTTTAATTCTAAGACTTTCAATGAAGCACATAAAACTATTGACTTTATCGATAGGAATTTTAGGAATCGGGTCGACTTATGCACAGACTGCACCTACATTACCTATTAATACGATCGTAGAACGGGTTCAAAAATATTTTCAAGGTTACCCAACGGAAAAAGTACATCTGCACTTTGATAAACCTTATTATGCTGTAGGCGACACATTATGGTTTTCTTCCTATTTATCACGTAATCTTCCAGAATACGAGCCGAGCAAAATAGCCTATGTGGAAGTTTTGAATAGCCGTGATTCGCTTATTCAGACCTTTCGGATTCCATTGGATAAAGGTGTCGGAAATGGACAGATGGTCCTTGATCCACAGTTCATGACACAGGATAATTACCGCTTCAGAGCCTATACAAAATGGATGTCAAACTTTGATGCATCATACTTTTTCAATAAAATCGTTCCAATAGGTGATGTGATCAATAAAAAATTGACCACTCATATAGAGTTTCAGAATAATCTTAATGGTAATAAAAGTCAGGCTGTTATACAGTTCAGGGACCGTACAGGGAAACCCATGATTAATTCAAAAATCAACTGGGAATTTGTTGCTGGATGGGAAACTGTCGATAAAGGTAAAGGTGAGACAGATGCCATGGGGAAAGTGACGATCAACTTATCGGCAAAAGAGAAGGCTGATTTGGAAAAAGGGCAATTAAAGGTCAGTATCCAGGAAAATAAAAATGAGAAACCGTTGTCCAGTTCTTTCCTGCTCAAAAATGCTTTGTGGGATGCTGATGTACAGTTTTTCCCTGAAGGTGGGGATCTAATTGCCGGACTTGCCAAAAAGGTCGCTTTTAAAGCTGTTGGATCCGACGGAAAGGGCCTGACAGTAAAAGGTTCGATTCTGGATTCAAAAGGAAAGTCTGTTGCGGAATTTGAAGATTTCGGATTGGGTATGGGGTATTTCTCCTTATTGCCTCTCGTTGGAGAAAATTATCAGGCAGTCATCAAATTTGCCAACGGGCAAGAACGTAAATATAAACTTCCTGCAGTGGTTAATGATAAAGCGAATATTGTTTTCGTCAAACAGGATACTGCAAATGCTGAGTTTGCTGTAGTCACCAGCGAAGAAAATTTTTCGAATAACAAAGCACAATCCTACTATGTATTGGTGCAGTCCAATGGCCATCTTTGTTTTGGAGCACAGGTGAATTTAAAATCTTCATCTGCTCTGGTCAATATTCCAAAAGACCGCTTACCAAACGGTATTGTCCAGGTTACTTTAATGACACCAGATGGCAAACCAGTAAGTGAACGCCTGGCATTTGTCCAAAGTGAGAAATTACTCAATATTCAAGTCGCAAGCGATAAGCAAAGTTATAAGGCGAAGGATCTGGTCAATTTGAAACTTTCAGTAGATAATAATGGACAGAAATATCCCGGTAGTTATTCGGTTTCTGTGATCGATGAATCCAAAGTTCCTTATAACGATCAGGCCGACCTATCAATTGTAAGCAATTTTTTATTGACCTCAGAGCTGAAAGGCAATGTCGAAAATCCGAACGCTTATTTTGATGATAAAAATCCAAACCGTGAAAAAGCACTGGATGCATTATTAATGACACAGGGATATCGCCGTTTTGATTATTCCGCATTGATCGCTGAAAAGCTACCGCAGATCAATTTCCTTCCTGAACAAGGGATCGAGCTATCCGGGATTTTACGGATGAATACAGGTCGTCCCTATCCAAATGGTGGTTTGTTGCTTTCTGTACCTTCCCGGAACATCAAAAAGGATGTATACACGGATCAAAATGGTCGTTTTACATTTAAAGACCTTGTTTTTCCTGATTCATCCAAAGTTACGGTAAATGCGCGGTCGAATGATAATTACCGTAGTTTGGTCATCAATATGGACCAGAGTTATTATCCCGAAATCGACAAAAATAACGGTTATAAAAGCTACTTTGTCCCTAATATAGACCAGGCATTCGCACCCTATTTGGATAATAGTCGTAAAGAGTACCGAAAATCTATCTTATTGGATGAAGTTGAGGTGACAGGAGTACAAAAAAAGGTAATTACAAATAAAGATTTTCCATCTATTTCGGGTTTATCGATGCCTGAACATCGCATTGAGCCGGAGCGCCTGACAGGATGTAATGTGTTGACCATGTGTCTGCAGACTGTTTTAACGGGGATAACATATGATCCTCAAACATTGAAATATTATGTTTCGCGTGACTATAATGCGGGTGGACGTACTCCGGTTCAGTTTTTCCTAAATGGTATGGCCATTGATGAACCAGGATTGAATAGTATCAACGTCGCGGATATTGAGGGGATCGAAATCTTCCTTCGTGATGAACTGGGAACAGTATCAAGAATGTATCAGAACAATGGTGTAGTCTCTATCTATACGAAGAAATTGGAGGCTAAGAAACCTCGGATGGCCTTAAGTGAAATTGAGAAACTGTTGCCCAAATCGAATGTGATCGATATGTTTCCTTTGGGCTATGTCAAAGAACGTAAATTCTACACGCCAAAATACGATACGCCAGAGCAAAAATCGGTAAATGATCTGCGGACTACCATTTATTGGAATCCAAAAGTAACGGTAACCGAAACAGGGGAGGCGGCAGTCCAATTCTATAATGCGGATGGAAATGGTAATTATAAAGTGATTGTAGAGGGAATGGATCAGACAGGTAACATTGGCCGAAAAGTGATAAAATACCGCGTACAACCTTAAAATCGAATTAAGTTATATAAAATGAACGCTGCTCTTTGAAAAACGAGCGGCGTTTTTTATGGCATAAAAAAACACCTCCTTGATGGGCAAGGAGGTGCAAACTAACCAATTATAAACCTAAATTATGAAAAGTATCTTATCGCCTTTGAAAGCGTTTGTCTTCTTATTTATACATATATTTCAAATCTTATGCCAATTTGATAACGTGGCTATTTGGCAGTGATTTTTATCAGAAATGTTATATAATAGTGATATGGATCCGATATTTAGCCCGTAATGCTTTTACTGATGATGCATATGTCATCTATCAATTAAAAATTGAAATGATATTGTTGGCGAGAGCGGAACGCTCCCTAATCGTTTTGTCGATCTAGCTGATAATAACATTGCCTACAGCGGGGTTCATAGGCCTCCTTTTCACCGAGTAGCACGGTTTGCGTATCTGCTATCAGACGGTACGAATAATTCGCTGGAGCGCCGCATTGCATGCAGACTGCATGAACTTTTGTAACATGTTCGGCTATAGCCATCAGACTTGGAATAGGCCCAAAAGGTTGTCCTTTATAATCCATATCCAGTCCAGCAATAATCACACGAATACCATTATTTGCCAATTTGACACACACCTCTGACAATCCGTCATCAAAAAATTGTGCCTCATCTATTCCAACAACCTGGGTGGCCGAACTCAAAAGCAGTATAGCCGATGAATTTTCAACCGGAGTGGATGGAATGCTATTACTATCGTGGGAAACGACCAATTTTTCGTCGTATCGTTTATCGACAGAAGGTTTGAATATTTCAACGTTTAGCCGTGCATATTGTGCCCGTTTTAGCCTTCGTATCAACTCTTCGGTTTTGCCTGAGAACATTGATCCACAGATAACCTCAATACTTCCATATCGAGCTGGTCTCAATGTTAGATTATGTTCGGAAAAAAGCATCTGATTAAATTATTTTTTCGGATGGTCAACAAATAAGGAATTATTTGTAAATAAACCTTCTACTATATTCTGTTTTTGACAATGCTAATATCGAAATTAAATATTAAATTTGAGTAGCAAAAAAGTGGGTAAAAATCCAAATAATTATAAATCAAAGGATTGAATTTTTCACTTTTTAAGGTAAGGAGTGTATAGGTATTATAAACGATTAACGGGCGATTTCAACTAGAATTATGAGTACTAAAGAGGAAATTTTTAATAGGATAGGAGATTTACTACAGGATTTGAATGCGCAATATTTGACTTTGTCAGAGAAGAATGGTGAGGCAGAGATAGGCCATCTGCTGAGCCTGGAGGCTAAAGCACAATCTGTTGCGGCTTACATTACTTTACTCAAAACAGATGCTGTATTGAAAGATGGACAAGCTCACAATACCTTGAAAGAATCTGTGCTGGAGAGTAAAAAAATAGCATTTAACGATTATTTTACACCGCCTTCGTCTATACATGCGTCTAGCCAGAGCTTTTCTGAATCTAAAAGTCTTGCGAAAAGTGATGTAGAGAATGATGAACCTACAAAATTAAACGAAGATGCTGTTGAAGTAAAGCAAGAAGTACAAGACAGCAATGAATTGGCAGCAGCTTCTTCTTCGCCTGCAATAGCCGATGAAACGAACGATGTGACGAGTGAAGTTATTGCCGAAAATAGTGAAGAAAAACAGTATGAGATAGATGAACCCACGATAGACTTGGTGGATGAAGAACCTACGGTTGTTAAGGAGATTATAGAGGAACCAAAACAGGTCGTCATTGAAGAAGTTCAGGAGAACCTTACTCAGGAGGAAGTCAATACCGTGGCGGAGGAGGTCCCATCGAGGCCATTGACGTTAAATGAGATTATCTCGCAGCAAAAACAAGCCGGGGTGCAGAGCCGGGTTTATCAAGTCAGTCAATCCGGAAGTTCGGATAAACTAACTGACATCAAAACCGGAATAAGTTTGAATGATAAACTTTTATTTATTAAAGACCTATTTAATGGTTATAGTTTAGCGTATAGCGAAGCGGTAGAGTTATTGAACAGATTTAATAGTTATGCCGAAGCTGATGCATTTTTGCAAACCAATTATGCGGTTAAGAACAGATGGGCGGATAAACCCCATACAGTTGAAAAATTATATGAGGTATTGCGAAGAAGGTATAACTAGTTATTTAGCGGCAAAAACAAAAAGCATCTTTACGTAAAGATGCTTTTTGTTTTTGTTGCTACTCATTGTTTATATTGGATAAACTATTTCAATTGAAATTGCAGCCAGTCCTTTCCTTCGTGACCATAGACAAAATATTTCGGTTGCAGGATCTCGGCCAGAGATTCCAATTCAATTAGATAATCGTATCCTGGAATAGTGGCAAAATTAGGTTTTGTCATAATAAACAGCTGATCGAGTTCAATCGCTTTGGATTGAGCAATTGCTGGATCATTTAATAAAAGCGGGACACGGGTAAATACATTTTGGTCATTGTCAATTAAGATGATTTTATCAGCTTCGTTAGCGGCTATCGTAGGGATTCCACCTGCTATTTTGATAGATTCCTGTAGATAAGCCGATTCATTGATCTCCAGTGGATCAATTTGATCTAAAACCAATACTTTGGGTCTGTCGCTGGCTGTTATAAATTTGAGCTTGTGAATCAAGATGTCGGTTTCATCTTCTATTTTTTCAATAAGCTCATTGATATTTTCGTCGCTATTTAATTCTCGGGCAAGTGTATTGATATAAGCAATGACGTCTTCGATGCTAACGATTGCCGATTGCTTTGCTGTTAACTTAGCGTATGTTTCTGCTGAGACAGTGCTGTTATTTAGATTCAGCTGTTCCAAAAAATGGGCAACTAATTTTTCTTGATTGCTTTGCATGCTGCAAAAATACAAAAAGGGTAGCATTAGCGAAATTAAATTAGCAATAGTAGGTATTGGAGGATTTTTGTAAATTGGCATCAAATAAATGTGATAGATATGTTTGACAAATTATTTCAGGCACAGCAAAAGGCAGAGGAAATTAAGAAAAGACTAGATACAATTTCGGTATCCGGTGAGGCTGAGGGTGGTTTGATCCGGGTGGTGGCAACTGCCAATAAGGAGATCAAAGAGATTACGATAGACCCTGTCTTTTTGTCCAATGCAGACAAAGAAGAATTAGAGGAACTGTTGGTCGTTGCGTTGAATAAAGCAATAGTCCAAGCAGAGAATATCAGTCAAGCTGAAATGCAGGCGGCTAGTAAAGATATGTTAGGTGGCCTAGGCGGACTATTTAATCAATAACAATATGAAAGCAACTTATTACGGTCAATCTTGTGTTGAGTTTGATTTTGATGGAACGAAGGTTTTATTGGATCCATTTATAACTTATAATCCTCTGGCGAAAGCAATTGATGTTAACGCGATTAAGCCCGATTACATCTTTTTAAGCCACGGACATCAGGATCATGTCGCAGATATGGCTACCATCCAAAAGAATAGTGATGCTACGGTACTGGCCATTGTAGAAACAGCGGCATGGGTCAGAAGACAAGGTGTGCCTGACGATAAGGTGGTTGAGTTCAATCTCGGTGGTACGATACAGCTGCCTTTTGGTACTGTCAAGATGGTGTATGCTGCACATACGAATAGTACGCCTGATGGCCAATATGGTGGGTTTCCGGTCGGATTTGTCTTTAATGTACAAGGGAAAAAGATCTATTTTGCCGGCGATACCGCATTGACGATGGAAATGAAGTTGTTGGCTGACCTGAAATTAGATTGGGCTTTTTTACCTATTGGTGGATACTATACAATGGATGTCGATGATGCGATAAAAGCGGCAGAGTTTATTAATTGTACACGTGTAGTGGGAATTCATTACGATTCATTTCCGCCAATTCAAATTGACAAACAAAAGGCCTTGGACAAATTCCAGAACGAAGATATTTCATTGTCTCTTCCAAAAATAGGAGAAACAATAACGCTGTAAAAGCAAAAAAGCCGAGCGAGCTCGGCTTTTTTTGATCCGTTACGATGATCTTGTTAAGATCCGTAAGTTCTACGATGATATAACGATTTTCTTTAGGTCTTCTAAGCTGAAAAGGGGGGTATCAATGATTTTATTTTTTAGGATCTGCTCTTTATTTTCTTCGAAATAAAACAGTTTCCATTCTCCATTTTTATATTCTAAGCTGCTTAGATTTTCGATCCAATCGCCAGAATTCATATAAGTACATGTTCCTTTTCGGTTAATAACTTCTTTTATTTGGGGTTGATGAATGTGCCCACATATGACGAAATCATAGTTTTTTTCAATGGCTAATTCCGTTGCCGTATGTTCAAAGTCTGAAATGTATTTGACAGCTTTTTTAACAGAATTTTTTATTTTCTTTGAGAGGGAATATTTCTCTTTGCCCATCTTATCCAGGCAATAATTAATGACATTGTTGAGCTGTATCAACTTATCATAGCCCCATCCGCCAAGTTTCGCAAGCCATTTTGAATGATGGATGGATGCATCGAAAACATCACCATGAAAGATCCAAACCTTTTGATTATTGAGTGAAAGAAGCAACTTGTTACTCAGTTTGATGTTTCCAAGCTTGAGATCGGTAAACTTGCGCAACATTTCATCATGATTACCGGTAATGTAGTGGACTTCGGTGCCAGTTGAGCTCATATCGATGATCTTCTTGATGACCTTTAGATGATCTTGCGGAAAGTAACTTTTCTTAAACTGCCAAATATCGACGATATCGCCATTAAGGATCAATATCTTGGGCGCGACGGATTCCAGGTAAAGTAACAGTTCTTTGGCTCTACTTCCGTATGTACCTAAGTGTATGTCTGAGAGTACAAGTATATCAAGGCTTCTTTTCATCGGAATAAACTATAAATATTCTTTTTACAAAAAAAAGGTAATTTTATTTGATGCCGGTGAAATTCCTGTTATTAAATCGTTAAAATATGCTGTAAAACTATATAAATAAGTTTATTAGAATTTAATATTGGGCTTTAATTAGCTAGAAAAGGTGTCTAATCTGTTGATCTGACACCTTTTCTTAATCTGTTAACGAATATTTGCTATTTAGCAATCGCTGCTGCTGCTCTATCGATGTGGAACTGTACAAGGTCATCGATTGGCGAACGCAAGATTTTACCTACTTTCATACCATATTGCTCTGCTTTTTCAGCTAATACATTTCTGAAATTGTAACCGACTGAACCGATACAATTGAAAGTATAACTTTGATAATTAGGGTATTTGCTAACTAAATTTCTGAAGAAAGCTTCAAATGCTTCATCTACAATATTGCGCGTGTACTCAATGTTCACATTGTTGTCGTACACGAATTTACTGAAACTTGCACAGAAACGGTTAGGCATTGGTTTGGTATAAACCGCATCCATGATTTCATCTTTTGTCATTTTGTAAGTGTTCCAAAACACTTCTTTGACATCTTTTGGCATTAAATTACGTACATAATCCGCAAGTAACTTTTTACCGATGTAACTACCCGATCCTTCATCACCTAAAATATAAGCTCCAGAGTCAATATTTAGAGTAATTTCTTTACCATCATAGAGACAAGAATTTGTTCCTGTACCCAAAATAGCTGCAAATCCAGCTTGAGAACCTAATAATGCTCTTGCAGCAGCAAGTAGATCATGTCCTACTTCCACTTTTGCTGTAGTAAATACATGTTTTAAGGCATCAACTACGATTTGGGCTTTTTCCCTATTATGGACACCAGCACCATAATAATTTACTTCCGCGATTTTTTCAAAAGGTAAATCCTGCGGTAATCCTTTTTTTAGGGAGTTTACGATGTATTCACTGTCAACAAAATAAGGGTTATACCCTTCTGTATTGAAGTAGATTTTTTTATTTGAATCATCTAACAAACACCAGTTTGTTTTTGTTGATCCCCCGTCAGCAATGATTATCATTATTGAGTAGTTTTAATTGTGTTTATCGTTATAAAATGAGTAATCAATTCATTAATCAATTCCCCGAAAATACATTTTTTAATTTTAAATATCATAATTTATCCATGCATTTTTGAAAAAATAAATTTCACGAATTCGTTCATAATATAAAAAAACTGGCTTAACAGTATTGTTAAGCCAGTTTTTAAGTCGTGTAATAAAATTGTTTAAATAGTGTACTATTTACAATTAGCTGAAGCTTTTAATGCCCTCCTTCAGCTTCGATTTCATCAATATTGATTCCTTGTTTGGTTAAAATTCCTTTTACAAATACAGCAAAGAAAACAATATAACAGAATCCGATTAACGGTAGGATATAGGAGTTGTGTATTCCAATAAGATCGGCCAATTTTCCTTGGATAGGAGGAAGGACACCACCACCAAGAATCATCATAACCAAGAATGCTGAACCCTGAGCGGTATATTTTCCAAGACCAACGATTGATAAACTGAAGATGGATGACCACATAATTGAACAAGCAAGACCTCCTGATAAGAATGCATAAATAGCAATTGTACCGGAAGAGAAAAGCCCGATTAACATGGCAATGATTCCAAATAAACCAAAAATAATCAATGTACGTGCAGGTTTTTCTTTACTTAGGTAGAAAGCCACGATTTGTAGAATAATACAGATCACATAGTAATAAAGGTGTGACATCTCGAAACCAGCGAGTGTATTCACTCCGATAATAATGGAGAAAGCAATTAAAGGGACTATGATTAGAAGTCCGTTTTTAGTGGATTTGCTCAGGTTGAACGCTGTAATCGCTCCCGCCCAGCGGCCAATCATCATGCTTCCCCAGTACATGGACACATAAGGTGTTATTTGAGAAGATTGTAGACTGCCAAATTCTTTTAAAGTCAACAACTCACCTAAGTTGCTACCAATCGCAACTTCAATACCAACATAAATAAATAATGCAAGCATTCCCAATGCTAATTGTGGGTATTTCATTGCTCCCCAACCTTCTGGATTCTTTTTCGCGCTTCGGTTAGAGAAAAGTAAGCCGCCGATGACAACGATTAAAGCACCTGCTAACCATAGCATGCGTTGTGTTTCCAGCGGTTTGGCAACTTCCTTAATGTGTGCTTTTAATTGATCAATCTGAACTTGGTCAGTCAGCGCTGATACCTGTTGGTGTAATTGTTCGATATGTAATGCAAGATCGCTCTTATAACTTAAGAATACAGGCGTAAACATACCAAATAATAACACTGTCATGATGATCAGCGTACGGAGTGCCTTACTGGCTTTTTCCATTGGCTCTTTACTGATTCCAGCTGGAACTTTTTTGCTAAAGTTGAACAATGTCGCAGCTAAAAGAAATAATAAACCAACACCCACATATAGGTATACTACTTTATTTAGAGGTAGATTGGCAATTTCAGAATCGGATATAGGTTCAAATGTTCCAAAAAGGGAGAAACCAATAACTAAAGGTCCTATTGTTGTTCCAAAGGAATTGATACCACCACCAAGGTTGACACGGGACGCCCCGGTCTTCGGATCGCCCAATAAGACGGCGAAAGGGTTGGCTGCCGTTTGCTGTAGTGAAAATCCAAGTGCAACCACGAATAGACCCAACAACATGCCAACATACAGATTTACCTCAACGGCTATAATCATCGCCGCCGCGCCCAGCGCAGAAAACAATAGACCGTAAACGATACTTTTTTTGTAACCCCATTTTCCAACAAGGTCATTTCCACCAATTGAACTAAAGATAAATAAGAGCAATGCACCAATGTAATATGCGGTGTAGAAAGCAAAGTCAATTAATTGCGATTGAAATTGATCCAAGTGAAAATAATTCTTGCAGAATGGTATAAATACGCTATTTCCAGCTGCAATAAACCCCCAAAAGAAAAACACAATAATGAGCGTGTAAAGTGCGGGGTAATTAGTTTTAGTTTGTTGCTGTTCCATATAAGGGATCTAAAAACTTAAATTTTGAAAGGTACGAACTTATGAAAAAAAATATAAAATTCAATCTAAAAATGTTGTTAAATCGTTTTACTAGCTACAATAGT
>Ga0308157_10004437_pt1 | contig 18654 bp, 14 predicted proteins | sample PhyBR1_FD_201035 | JGI IMG/M metagenome (GOLD analysis project Ga0308157, IMG submission 201035) | Phyllosphere microbial communities from UC Gill Tract Community Farm, Albany, California, United States - DLSLB.R1 | ecosystem: Host-associated > Plants > Phyllosphere > Unclassified | place: USA...
GCCATTCTTGCCAATAAGCTTCCGCCAGATCAACGTAGCAAAGCGCGCAATCTTGGGCTAGGGCTTGCTTTAATTATGCGGTTAGGGTTGCTGTTTGTCATGTCATGGCTTGTGACCTTGACCGAACCTGTGGTGAGCTTTGCCTCATTTAATTTATCAATCCGCGATTTAATTTTGATCGTCGGCGGCTTCTTTTTATTGTTTAAAGCCACGCTTGAGCTTCATGAGCGCTTAGAAGGTAAGCCTGAGGGGAGCAATAAAAGCAAAGTTTATGCAGGATTTGCAGCGGTTGTTGCGCAAATTGTGATCCTAGATGCAGTTTTCTCGTTTGACGCAGTGATTACGGCTGTGGGTATGGTGGAGCATTTAGAAGTCATGATGGCGGCGGTCATTGTGGCAATGGCGGTGATGGTTTTAGCTGCCAAAGCGTTAACGGATTTTGTCGGAAAGCACCCAACGGTTGTGATTTTATGCTTAAGCTTTTTGCTGATGATCGGGTTTAGCTTGGTCGTTGAAGGCTTAGGATTTCACATTCCCAAAAGCTATCTTTATGCTGCGATTGGCTTTTCTATTGTCATTGAAGCCTTTAATCAATTTATGCAGCGCAACCGCACCAAGCATGAAAACGCCATTCCGCTACGCGATAGAGCGGCGGATAACATCCTAAAGCTTATGGGCGGCACTATCGCAAACCATGATGAGGATCAGCTTACCGAGGACAGCCCATCCATAGCGCCTATCCCTTTTGCAGAAGAGGAGCGCTATATGATCAGCGGCGTGCTTGCGCTTGGTGAGCGCGATGTCAAAACCATCATGACGCCGCGATCAGAGATTTCTTGGGTTAACATTGAGAACAGCGCCGCCGAGATCCGTGAGCAGGTGCTCTCAACGCCGCACAGCTTGTTGCCGATTTGCGAGGGACGGTTAAACAAAATCTTGGGCGTCGTTCGGGCTAAAGACATTTTATCGGTGCTCGATACGCCGTCTGACAATATTTATTTGGCGCTGGAGCCATTATTAACTAAGCAGCAGCCTGTTTTTGTGTCTGATGGCATTGATAACTTACGGCTGATCAATCTGCTAAAAAATGCGAAAGGCAACTTGGCAATCGTCGTCGATGAATATGGTCAAGTGGCAGGATTGGTGACGCCTTTGGATTTGTTTGAAGCTATTGCAGGCGAATTTCCTGATGAAGATGAAACGTTGGAAATTTCTAAACAAGAGGATCATTGGATTGCTGAAGGTACGATCAGCTTAGATCAGTTGCGACTTGAATTAAATGACCCCACCCTTTTAGCAGAAGCTGAGCAGCTGACCTTGGGGGGTTATATCAACTTTAAGCTTGATAACATCGCTCAAGTGAATGATCATGTGAGCAGCGAGGGTTACTTATTTACCGTTTTGGAAACGTTATCGGGAAGGATTCTTTTAGTCAAAATTGAAAAAGCGATGACCCAGTCAAGTTGATAGCGCCTTGCCCTGAATCGCTAACAATCATGATATAAAAATATGCTATTTGTGATTGAAAGCTGATCTCATTCAGCTTTCAACCCTAAACAATATCATCGCCAGTTTTTCGCCATTACTGCTGACCTACCACCATCACGCGAGCTTCAGTGGCGGCAAACTCTTTTTCGCCTGCCTGCGCTGCAATCCCGCCAAAGGGCATCTGAGCAATCAGCTTCCAATTGCTTGGAATGTTAAACGCTTGGGCAACATCTTGCTCAAAAATAGCGGAATAATGCTGCAAACTTGCGCCAATGCCCAAATTGCTCAGCTGCGTCCAAACAGCGTACTGGTGCATGGCGTTGGTATGCTCAGCATAAACCGGAAAGCTGTCGGCATAAATTGCAAACTGCTCTTGCAGCGCCTTGATGCCGTCGTTATCTTCAAAGTAAAGAATCGTTCCGGCGCCTGCGCGAAAGCCATCCATTTTTTGCTTCGTACTTGAAAAATCGTTGTCACCGACAATCTGTCTTAAATTTGCCTCAGCAATGTCCCAAAGGCGTTTATGTGCCTCGCCAAACAGAACAGTAATCCGCGTAGTTTGCGAGTTAAACGCAGAGGGCGTATGCAAAATGGCATGCTCTACGGCATCAACTACCGCTTGCTCAGAGACCGGAAGCTGATCCGTTAGCGCATAAATGGTTCGGCGGTTTGCAAAAATATCTTGAAGATGAATCGTTTCTTGAGTCATGAGTTGTCCTTATTGGTTGAAATTTAACTTATCTTGATAAAAATTTTGGCGTTGGTTAATGGGCGTTAATTAAACTTGAGCTTGATTAAATTATGAAGGATTAATTTTTAGTGGAGCCAAGCGCTTCTCGACCATGAGCGCTATTAAAATCAATTTTTGGTCCCACTGGAATAATTTTATTTGGATTGATCGTGTCGTGGCTTGTGTAATAATGCGTTTTAATGTGCGCCATATTGACCGTTTCTGCCACGCCTTTGGTTTGGTACAAATCGCGCAAGTAGCCCCAAAGGTTCGGGTAATCCACAATTCGGCGGATGTTACACTTAAAATGCCCAACATAAACACTATCAAAGCGGATTAAGGTGGTAAATAAGCGCCAATCGGCTTCCGTAATCTGCCTACCGGTTAAATACCGCTGCGAGCTTAATCTTGCTTCTAGTTGATCAAGGGCATCAAACAGCACCATCACCGCCTCTTCATAAGCTGCTTGGGTGGTGGCAAAGCCCGCTTTATAAACGCCATTGTTAATGGCGGGGTAAATAAATGCGTTCAGCTCATCAATCAGTGCAAGCAGTGAGGGCGGCGCAAAATCGACAGCCACCGCGCCAATGTCGTCAAACGCTGAATTAAACATGCGAATGATTTCAGAGGATTCATTGTTGACAATGGTGTTTTTCTTTTTATCCCAAAGCACCGGAACGGTAACTTGACCGGTATAATTCGGTTGAGCAGCGGTATAAATCTCATATAAATACTGAGCATTAAAAATCGGGTCAGCAATCACCCCTGCCCCCTCCTCAAACGTCCAACCGTTCTCCCCCATAACAGGGTTAACGATTGATAACGATATCATGTCCGTCAACCCTTTAAGCTTTCGGTAAATCAAGGTTCGGTGCGCCCAAGGGCAAGCAAGGGACACGTACAAATGATAGCGATTTGGCTCGGCTTTAAAGCCGCCGACGCCTGAGCTGCCTTTGCTGCCATCTTTGGTGACCCAATTTCGAAAGCTTGAGTCTTTGCGCTCAAAGCGACCATCTTTGGTATCATACCAACGGTCTTGCCAATTGCCATCTACAAGTAATCCCATGATTGCCTCCTTGCCGGTTCAACTTTTTAATTAAAATCAGTTGATTAAAATTAGTTGTTTAAAAATTACCTTGATTAAAGTCGTCAAAAGCTTGCAACACTTCAGCTCTGGTCGTCATCACAAAAGGTCCACCGCGAGCAATGGGCTCTTGCAAAGGCTTGCCCGCGATCAGTAAAAAGCGCGCTCCGTCACTGCCACTGGTTACCAACACTTCATCCCCTTGGGTTAACACGCCAAGATGTTTGGCGGTTAATGGTTGGTTTGCCGCATCAGTTTGGTCATTGCTATCTGATATCACACGGATATCGCCCTTGATCACGTAAATAAAGGCGTTATGCGCTATCGGAAGCAATTGTTCAAACGTCGTTTCCGCAGGAAGACTGACATCAAGATACGTCGGATATGTGTGATGATTGACCACAGGACCTACCGTTCCTTGATTGGTACGCCCTGAAATCACCCGAATTTGCGTGCCATTATCGCGGCATTCAAGCGGCGTTGATTCAGGCGGAAATTCTTGATATTTAGGTGCGCTCATTTTTGCAGCAGCCGGAAGGTTGACCCAAAGCTGAAAACCTTTGAGCAATCCCTCTTCTTGCTCGGGCATTTCTGAGTGAATGATACCTTTTGCCGCCGTCATCCACTGAACGCCGCCGGATTCGATAAGCCCTTCATGACCGGCATTGTCTTGGTGACGCATCCGACCATTTAACAGGTAAGTGACCGTTTCAAAGCCGCGATGTGGATGCGCCGGAAAGCCGCCAATATAGTCATTTTTATCGTCGCTTTCAAAGCAATCGAGCAATAAAAAAGGGTCAAGAAAGTTAATTTGCGGCGAGCCGATAATTCGGGTCAATTTGACGCCATCACCATCCGCCGTGGCGACACCTGAAAACTGCTGGGCGATACGACGGAAAACTTTATTATGTTTTGTTGTCATGAGATCACTCCGTTAGGCTTTTGAAGTTACCTTATTATAGTAACTGTTGACGGAGCAAAGATAAACGTCAATAATTGCAAATATATGTTCTAATAACAAGAACAATAAAAAATAAAGGAGATGATTTGGGACAATTAGAAGATATGGCGCTGTTTATTCGTATTGTGGATGCCGGCAGCATCACCAAAGCCGCCGAGCAGCTAGGACTTGCCAAATCCGCAGTCAGCCGCCGGCTTAAAGATTTAGAGCTGCGCTTAGGCGTCCAGCTCATCAGCCGAACGACAAGAAAATCCAACGTCACCGAGTCAGGCGCTGAATATTATCGGCGCGCTAAAACTATTTTGGATGAAGTGAGCTTGTTAAATGAGCAAACCAGCGGCTCTCCAATGCTTATTGAAGGGACGCTAAAACTAACCGCGCCGTTATCCTTTGGCTTGATGCACCTAAATTCGGTGATTCATGACTATGCCAACTTGAATCCTAATTTGCGCTTTGAGCTGGATTTTACTGACCGAAACGTGGATTTAATTGAAGAAGGCTTCGAGCTTGCTATTCGCATCGGCAATTTACAAGACTCAAGCTATCAAGCTCAGCGGCTGACCATCATTCGCTCTGTTATTTGCGCAAGTCCTGACTATCTAAGTCAAAACGGCATACCAAACACGTTGGAGGATTTAACCGCGCATCATGTTTTACAATATAGCTTAAGCCAAAGCCACGATTTAGCCCTCACCGATGAGCAAGGTCAGCAGCATTTGGTTTCCACGCATTCAAAGATGATGGCTAATAATGGCGATTTTTTGTTAGATATGGCGGTCAGAGGTCATGGGATTGTTGCCCTGCCGACCTTTATTGCTTATCAAAAGCTTAAAAGCCAAGCGCTAATCCCTGTACTTCAGCAATTTCAACTGCCCACCCTAAATGCTTATGCCGTTTATCCACAAAATAAGTTTTTATCCAAGCGTTGCCGAGCGCTTATTGAACTGATTGCCGAGCGCTTTGGTGATCATCCTTATTGGGATAACGATTGTGGCATTGCTAAAAATATAAGTCTAAAAACATAAGCCTAAAAAAATAAGCTAAAAGACGGTCATATTTCTTTTAGAAAAATTTGAATATTTTGGCACGATGATATGATTTATCAATAAAAAATACGGCTTTAAACCTAAAAATGAACTGTAAATAGCCATCAAAATCAAGACTTTGGCTCATCAAGATTGCTATCTTGTTTTAATACCGAGCGCTGCTCTTTTTCTAAGCGCTCAAGGGCAAAATTGAGCCGTTTTTTAATTTCTTGATAGTCATAGTTTTTAACGTCTTTAAAGTTTAAATGCAAATTAAAGCCGGGTAAGGTGTGGTCGATCCATTTGGACATCTCCCCTTGACTGACATCAGGATCAAGCACTTGCCAAGCCGGCACTTTGTCATCAAAACCTTTTAAACTAAAAGTGCCTGCAAACTCGCAATCGTAATCGTGGCAGATGTAATCGTAAGTGGCTTGGCTAATAAAAATATCGCTTTTCCCCGCCGCCGACTCAAGCCTTGAGGCTAAATTGGCTTCTTTACCAATCAAGGTATAGCTCATGCGGTTGCTGCTGCCAAAGTTGCCCACATGACAATAGCCGGTTGAAATCCCAATACGAACGTAAAGCCCCTCAAATCCCATCAGCCGCCAAGTTTGACGCAGGCTGCGCATCTCGCGGCGCATGTCCACCGCCATCGCCACGCAATCAAGCGCATCTTGACGAGCGCCGCGACTGTTCGGCTCACCAAAAAAGCAAACCATGCCATCGCCAATAAACTTATCAAGCACCGCGCCATGGCGATTGGCGATCAGCGTCATGCTGTGCATATAGGTGTTTAAAATATCCGCAAGATTGTCAGCGCTTAGGCTATCTGAAAGCTCGGTAAATCCTGCGATATCTGAAAACATAATCGTTAATTTGGCACGTTTGTTGGCAACAATGACTGGGCTGTCCGTTTTGACAATCGGCTGCCAAATTTGCGGCGGCACAAATCGGGTCAATTTATTAATGACTGACACCATGGTGGCTAGGCGCTCACGAGCTTGGGTAGAGGTTTTAAAATAGCTCAAATATTTGCGATGAATGGACCAATACTGCCATAAAATGGTGCAAATACTCACAAACAACACCGTTGGCGCTAAAAATCCTTCATGGCAGTTGGTATTTCTACCATTTAACGTGACGCTGACATAATAAAACATCAAGCTGGTAATCACCGCAACGCTGACAAGCTTTAACCGATCCTCGCTGTCGCTGACAATCACCCGAAAGCCAATCAGCATACCAAGGCTTAGCGCCATCACGGTGCAAAACTGTGACAACCCAATCATAGTCGCCAGCAAAATGATAACAATGTTGGATGTCCAAAAACTTGGCGCTCGGCGATAGTTATAAACCAAGATCATAATGCTTGGCAAAACGACAATCACCAGTCGCGCCATCGAACTTGGGTTAAATTCGTAATAAAGCGCTGAAAAAATGCCCGTAATGATGAGCACAAAAGCTTCAGGATAGTTAAACGAGCCATCCTTTTGGTTGGTAAGCTTTTGCTTGAAGGCTTGTAAATTAGAAAAGCGACTAAAAAATGCCATGATGATCCGGCGTAAAGCAAACAAAAAGGGGAAAATAAGTTATAACCGATAATGCCGATTGATGCCAGTGATTCTTGCACAAATATTAACAGTCTGATAAGAAAAATAAATCAAATGAACCGGTAAAAAAATAAGCCATAAAAAATGGCTTATTATTTATCACCTCATCTATAACATCAGTATCTTTAAATCGGCGCCCTACATCCGCCAATCAAACGGCATTTGGTGATGACCGCGAAGCGCCATCATGAGCGCCTGCTGCATTTGGGTTAAAATCTCTTGCGAATACGGCACGGCAGGGATGCCCCAAACCGAATTTGGCCATTGGCTGTCGTTTTGGTAGCGAACAATGTGATGAAAATGCAATTGCGGCACTTGATTGCCAAGGGCGGCGACGTTCATTTTATCGGCTTGAAAAGTTTTGGCAAGCTGACTTGACAGCCAGCTTGACTCGCGTAAAAACTGAGCTTGATCCGACTCGCTTAATTCATAAAGCTCTTTGACCCCTGAGACACGCGGCACCAGAATCAGCCACGGAAATTGGCAGTCGTTAATCAAGCGGCAAGTGGACAGTGGAAAATCCCCCACCAAAAAACTATCAGCGGCAAGCTTTGGGTGCAGTTGAAACATAATGACAGCGGCTCATCTTATTAATTTTAGCTAGTTTAGCAAAATTCCTAAGCTTGGCATAGCACCTTAAGCCGCTCCTCAATTTTACGGTAATGATCAAAGCCTGTTAGATCGTTTCTGTGATATGCTCATGAAAATAATTAAGCAGCTCGGTTACCGTGTCAACCCGTGCCTGCGCGGTGGTCAGTTTAGCCGCATCACTAAAGCGAATCGCTGAGGCGCCATTCATTTTAAAATGGCGGGCGTCCGATTGGATCAGTTTAATGATAGATAACGCTTCAACCGGCGTGTCCGGCGCAAATTCTAAGGTCACGCTTGAGGTACTGGCATCAATTTTATTAATTTTTAACGGCTCAGCCAATAGCCTTAATTGATGAACGGCAAATAACTGGCGGGTTTGCTCAGGCAATACGCCAAAGCGGTCAATCATTTCGGTGCGAATGTCAATCAGCGCCGCTTTGTCCTCAGCGTTACTGATTCGCTTATAGAACAACAGCCGCTGATGAACATCATGCAAATAGTCTTCCGGAATAAGCGCGGAAGCATGCAGATTAATTTCACTCGTTAAGGACAGCGGCGAGCTTAAATTTGGCTCACGACCGGCTTTAATGGCTTTGGTGGCGCGCTCAAGCATATCCATATACAGGCTAAAGCCAATCGCTTGCATATTGCCGCTTTGCTGCTTACCTAAAATTTCCCCTGCCCCGCGGATTTCTAAATCCTCGCTTGCCAGCATAAACCCTGCACCTAAAGTATTGGCGCGCTCAATGGCATGAAGCCGGCGTTTGGCATCACCTTTAAGTCCTTTAAGTGACGGCACAAGCAGGTAGCAATAGGCTTGGTGATGGCTGCGACCAACGCGGCCGCGAAGCTGATGCAGCTGCGCAAGCCCAAATTTATCGGCGCGCTCAATGATGATAGTATTAGCATTTGGAACGTCAATTCCGGTTTCAATAATGGTCGTACAAACCAGCACGTTAAACTTTTTATGGTAAAACTGCTGCATGATTTGCTCAAGCTGACGCTCCTGCATCTGACCATGAGCAACGCCAACGCGAGCCTCTGGCACCAATTCGCGGATGGTCTCTGCCATGCGCTCAATACTTGCCACATCGTTATGCAATAAATAAACCTGACCGCCGCGAAGCAATTCACGCAAAATTGCCTCTTTCATTAAAGCTTCTGTTTTTTGCATGACAAAAGTTTTAATCGCCAATCGCCGCGCAGGTGGCGTGGCGATAATTGACATGTCGCGCATTCCCGACAGCGCCATATTCAGCGTTCTTGGGATGGGCGTTGCGGTCATGGATAGGCTATCAACATTGGTTTGAATGGCTTTGATGCGCTCTTTATGGCGAACGCCAAAGCGGTGCTCCTCATCAACAATCATCAGCCCCAAATTGGCAAATTTGACATCTGGCTGCAATAATTTATGCGTGCCAATGACAATATCTACTTTACCGTCGGCTAAATCCGCAAGCACTTTTTCTTGATGTTTTTTGCCACCAAATCGTGAAAGTGACTCAATGCGAACCGGCCAATCCGCAAATCTGTCCAAAAAGTTATCTTCATGTTGACCGGCAAGCAAGGTCGTTGGCACAAGTACCGCCACTTGATAACCCGCGCTTACCGCAATAAATGCCGCTCGCATGGCAACTTCGGTTTTGCCAAAGCCCACATCACCGCAAATGAGGCGATCCATCGGCTTATTTTGCTTCATATCATGCATGACCGCATGAATGGCATTGGCTTGATCGGGCGTTTCTTCAAAGGCAAATTGACTGGCAAATAAATCATAATGCGCCATGTCAATGTTAAAATGAATGCCAACTTTAGCATCGCGGCGTGCTTGAACGTTAAGCAACTCTGCGGCAACGTCATGAATTTGCTCAAGGGCTTTTTGCTTGGCTTTATCCCATTTGCCGCTGCCAATTTTATGCAAAGGCGCGGTCGCAGGATCGCCACCACTATAGCGGCTAATCATGTTGAGATTGGCAACCGGAACGTAAATGCTCGCGTCATCGGCGTATTTTAAATGGATAAATTCTTGCTCGCCTTCCCCAACGTCCAAAGTAATCAAGCCATCATAACGACCGATGCCATGCTCAATATGAACGACCGGACTGCCTTCGGTCATTTCGGTAACGCTTTTTACCAAAAATTCTTCGGAAACGCCACTTTGACGGCGGCGGCGCGTTTGTAGCACTTGCCTGCCAAATAATTGCGTCTCACTAATCATCACCAAGCGCTCAGGAACAAACACCCCGCGCTCAATTGGCGCTACCGTCAAGCCAACGGACGGCAAGCCACGGCTTTGACTGGTGATGTCATTTTCGGCTAAAAACTCTTTAAAACTTGGATAAATTTTGGTGTCGATTTTACCTTTAAACAGCTCAGTTAAAATCTCGCGGCGACCCGCCGTTTCTGCGACAATCAATATCGGGGCACTTGCATTTTCTGCTAAAAAGTCTAACATCGCGGCAAGTGGTTCGGCTTTTTGATGATTCACGGGCAGCTCTGGTGGCGGCAATGCGCTCAATGTCACCAAGCCTTGAACGCCTTCTTTTGCTTCAACCATCTTATCATCAGCGCCCAAAATCACGCGCGGATAACCGTTTAAATACTCATTAAGCAAACTTGATGGCAAGTACAGCAGCTCAGGCGGCAAAATGGGCTTGTCGATATCATGGCGGCGCTCTTCATAACGGCGCTGAATTTGCGACCAGTATTCCGCTTGGTTTTCGCTAATCAGTTCATCGGTGATGATCAGAGCATCTTTGGGCAAATAGGCAAATAAATTACCTTCCGACTGCCAATTGTCTTGGTCAAAAAATAGCGGCTGATAATATTCCAAACCGCTACTGGCAATCCCTGACATGACATCTTGATGCAGCTCAAACTTTCGGCTACTGGTGTTAGGAAATAGCGCTGCAAAATTGGTTCGAAACGTCTCGCGACCTTCATCAAGCGGAAATTCTTTTGCGGGCAGAATTTGAAACTGTTTAATTGGCTTTGAAACGTCCGGCAGTTTGTGCAGCAGCGACAACGACTCTTGACGGACATTGTCATCTTTGCCGGCAATAATATTTGCCAAATCGTCTTGGGTGAGCGTTCTTTGTGTTTCGGGGTGAAAAAAGCGAATCGTGTCAATTTCATCATCAAACAAATCAAGGCGCATTGGAAACGGCTGACCCATCGCAAAAATATCGACGATGCTACCACGAACCGCAAACTCCCCCGGTTCAAACACGTTTTCAACTGCTCGGTAGCCCGCTTTGGTCAAAAGTTCGCGCTGATTGTTAATATCAAAAGTATCACCAACTTTTAAATCAAAGTGCTGACCGATCAGCCAACTTGGCGGCGCAACTCGCTGCATCAGCGTTTGAATAGAAATAAGCAGCACGCCAGAGGTGGGCATTTCCGTCAATAAATTAATGCGCTCGCTGACGATATCTTGATGCGGCGACAAGTCATCGTAGCTGAGCGTTTCCCAATCAGGGAACACAAAGGCATCAACGCCGCAAAAGGCAAGCTCAGTTTCGATTTGATTAAGCTGATTTTGATTGCGAGCGACCACCACTTTTAGGCGATTGTCCAACTGCCAAAGGTCGGTATCAACTAAGCTTGATAGCCATAAGCTGCCAACTGCGCCATAAACGGGAGCAAGCCAGCGGCGCTCGTTTTTAGTAATCGGAAAAAGTTGCTCATTAATCGGGGCAAAGGCAGCAGTTAAAGCAGAGATAGGCATAGCAGAATCAAATCAACGTGATAGGTTAGGTAAGCTTGTAAGCAAAAAGCTATTATACGAGGATTTTGGTCATTGACCAAAACGATTGCCGTAACGGTTTGTGATTGCCGAAGCAGAACGATAAACCAGTCAAATAGCAAAAAATCCCAGTGATGACTGAGATTTTTTGCTATTAAAAATTTGGTCTTTAAATAAGATTAAATCAGCGGCTTATCGCTTGCAATCATGCCGTTGTTGTCAGCATAAATATACATTCCAGAATTCAGCGTCAAATCGCCAAAGCTGATTTCGATATCAGTTTGACCTTCATCGCGTCGCGTTGATTTTCGAGGAATGCAGCCGACTGCCATCACGCCCAAATCCATCTCTGCCATCGCATCGACATCACGGACGCAGCCATAAATGACCACCCCTTCCCAGCCGTTTTTGACCGCTGATTCGGCAATCATATCGCCAAGCAGGGCGCAGCGCATTGAGCCGCCGCCATCAACGACCAAGACTTTGCCATTGCCATTGTCATCACGACCGTTTGAGCCAAGCAGCGATTTGACGCGGCTATTGTCCTCAAAGCATTTTACCGTCACGATTTGACCGCAAAATTTATCTTTACCGCCAAAGCTATAAAACGATTTGCCCTCGATATTGGGCAGGCAAACTTGCGATTCTGGGTTATTATCTAGCAAATCACAGGTTACAAAGTTGTCTTTGGTCATCTCAGTCATTGATTACGCTCCATGCTTATTGTTGACAATGCTTTTGCCATGAATTTTTATTGAATAAATTGGGATTACTTTTTAAGCTTTTACTTAAATCAGCAGTAAAAATTATCGCCCATAACATAGCATAATTGCCGCCAATCGCCTAATGCTTTACGCGCGTCATGGCAAGCAGCTGCTTATTTTCGATGATATCAACGGTAGGAAATTTAGAAGCTTCGCGGTATTTTCCGCTTTCATAAATGGCTTGCGCGCTCATTGCCATCGCGATTGCCACCCTTTGGGCAGAGATTGGTCGTAGGGGCACCGATTCTGATACCAAAGGCGCAATGATCGAAAACGCCTTTTGGCTTAAGCTTTCAAGCGGTCGACCTTTATGTTTCCCAAGCAGCAGTGATGGTCGAAAAATCACCAAGCGGTTAAAATTAAGCTCGATAATTGATTGCTCCGTTTCCGCTTTAACCCGATTATAAAAAAAGCGGCTATTTTTATCAGCATTCATGGCGGACAACAAAAAGAAGTTTTGAACGCCTTTATCTCGGCACAATTTGGCAAAGGTGACATTGTAATCATGATCGACTTTATAAAATGCCTCATCGCTTCCGGACTGCTTTTTGGTCGTCCCAAGGCAGCTGAACGCATCGGTGGTACTGTCCGCGCCAACGCTTGCAAAGACTTCTTTTAAATTGTCAAAATCATTAACTTGATAAAAGCGCATCCGGCTATTGATAAAGCGCGGCGGGCGGCGGGCAATCACAATTAAGGTCTCATAGAGCACATTTAACTGCTCGATTAAATGCTGACCAACAAGCCCCGTCGCCCCGATCACTATCGCTTTTTGCTGCATAGCCTACCTATTATTGTTCGTCACTAAAATGAAGGATTGGCAAACCCAACCACTATTCTTGCCTAAAATACCTTATTATCCCTCAAGCTTGGCAAGATTTATTGTAAAAGAGTTTATCAAATCCTTTTCTTGGCGACCGATTATTTTTTAATCTTATAGGTTCTTGATCATATTTTCAGCGCTTCACTTAACGCAATTCACAATCAATGGGCGATTGGTTTTTAAATATATTGTCCTTATGCTAATAATTTGCTAAGATAACCGGCTTTATACGCCAAGGTTGTTGCATTATTCCCAGCGGCTTTGGCACAATTGATGAGAATCATCGGCATCATTTTGACGAGACGGCTGCTCGTCGGCCATGATTGTTTCACAGAATTTGCAATCAACATTCATAACTTTATCTTCAAGGAGATACGCGTGGCTAACTCTGCTCAAGCTCGTAAACGCGCCCGTCAAAATACCAAACGTCGCCAACATGCCGCTTCACAGCGCTCAATGGTTCGCACTTATCTTAAGCGTGTTGACGCTGCCATTGCAACTCAAGACTATGCAGCAGCAACTGAAGCTTTCAAAAGAGCCGTTCCTGTGATCGATCGCATGGCGGACAAAGGCATTATTCACAAAAACAAAGCCGCTCGTCGTAAAAGCCGCTTGAATAAAGCCATCAAAGCATTGCAAGCTTAATACCCATTAAGCTTAAAAAAAACCTTACCAATCGCGTAAGGTTTTTTTTATGGCAATTCCCAACTGACTTTTGGCGGTAATAACAACTGCTGCGGCGCAAACCCAAGCGCTAAATAGCTATCGAGCAGGCTGCCAATCGATTTTGAATACAATCTGCCGCGCCAAATAAAATAAGCCGTTGATTGATAAAAAGGCTGATCGTCAAACCACAAAAACGTCCCCTCCATCATCTTTGGCCAATCACTCCAGCTTAGGTTTTTCGTATCGAGCATCACGGCTAAAAACGCCGACAATAAAGTATCATGACTGACTGCCAATAACAGATGACTTTGCTCAGGTCGCTTTTGATAAAATAAGGATAGCAAATCAAGCGCTCCTTGATATGCGTTTTTGGTGCCCTCAAGATCGCCTTGTAAAAAGCGGTTGATAAAATTTAATACCCCAATTTCTTTAAACACTGGGCTTGCAATATCAGGGTCAATCACCAAACTTCCCGGCTCAACAAGCAGCGACTGCGGCGCAATATAGCGACTCAGCCCCGCCCCTGCTTGCATCAATTGCGCGGTATCAATGCAGCGCTTGATTGGACTTGAAATGCTATCAACCTCCATCGAATACGGCAGATTGTTGGCAAGCCAGCAGCCCCAAGAGTGAGCAAGAACGCGACCCTTTTGCGTAAGTGGCAGCTTAGAGCTTGCAAAGCCGTTGCCGTCAGAACGCTCGCGCAACGAATGGCGGGTAAATAAAATCAGCCGCTTAGCTTCTGGTAGCAGCTCTACCGACGCCATCATGCTGTCAGGCAAGTGCTCAGGAACAGGAGCGCCGCTTTTTTGATAGCTTGCCATCGTTGATATATGAGCATTCGCGTAGAAAGGATTTGAGTTCATGGCTCAAGACTAGCAGATTTTTTTGCTGCCGTGAACTAATGACAAGTTTTGTAGCAATCATTTTTTGAAGTTGAAAAAATCATTTAAGTTGTGCTTAAACGTAATTCGGATTAGTTTTAAAAAATGAGTTAACTAACATAAAAAAGCTGGATGATAAGTCCAGCTTTTTAATAAATACAAGCTTTAAGCAAAGAACGTTAACGCTTAGATCCCTGACAAAATCAAGTTTAGCTTAGCAAGAGGGTCGCTTGCCGTCGTGATGGAGCGACCAATGACCAAATAATCCGCGCCATCATCAAGCGCTTGCTTTGGGGTACAAATTCGCGCTTGGTCGTCGCTATTGTCCTCAGGTAAGCGAATTCCCGGCGTTACCAGTTTAAAATCAGTACCGCAAAGCTGCTTGAGCATTACCGCTTCGCGCGCTGAGCAAACCACCCCATCAAGACCGGCATCACGCGTCAGTTTAGCAAGGCGACTGACTTGTGAGTCCAAATCATCATTAACACCAATTTGCGACAACGCCGCCTCATTCATTGAGGTAAGCACCGTTACTGCAATCAAGAGCGTTTGGTAATCACCATCGACAAGCGCTTGTTTGGCGCGTGACATCGCCTCAAAACCGGCGCTGGCATGAACATTCACCATCCAAACGCCCAAATCTGCCGCCGCTTTCACTGCCTGCGCGGTGGTATTAGGGATATCATGAAATTTTAAATCCAAAAATATCTCAAAGCCGCGACTTTGCAGTTCGGTGACGATCTGAGTGCCGCAGCGGGTAAACAGCTCTTTGCCCACTTTTAACCGGCACAAGTTAGAATCAAGACGGTCGGCTAAGGCAAGTGCTTGCGGCATGGTAATATTATCAAGCGCCACAATGACAGGGGACATGACTGTTTGAGTTAAAGCTTGGGTGGAATTCATATCAAAATCGCTTTAAAAATGAGGGACTGAAAAAATTGAGATGATCACTTAGCAACTATAAAAAACGCCGATTAAAATTTTTAATCAGCGTTTTAGGGCTTAAGCTAAAATGTTGTCATTGACCGCTTCGCGAAGGGCTTTGCCAGGTTTAAAATGCGGAATGGCTTTTGCTGGAACCGGAACGCTCTCGCCGGTCTTTGGGTTGCGACCTGTTCTTGCGCGGCGATGATGCAAACAAAAGCTGCCAAAACCGCGAACTTCAACGCGACCGTCGTTAGCAAGTGTGTCGATCATCAAATTTAAAATCTCGCGAACCGCATCATCAACGACCACTTCGGTCATGGTGTCACAGTTGGCACTCAAATTATTAATAAAATCGGACTTATTAATCGCCTGTTGCATTATTACACTTACCTTATTGATTCATGAGTATCATCATTACTAACGCTAAAAACTAGCCTTAGTTGCCATTATTTTTGTTAACGCTGAGTGCGAGCAGTCAAACCGATTGAGCCTTTTTATAAGCCATTTTGACCCAAATCAAACAAAGCCAAGCAAAAGTTAATGCGATTTCAACCACTTAGTCCTATTTTACATTTCGTTACCCAATGTTGCAAATAATAGCGGAAAAATTTATCTTTAATTTTCAATAAAAAGCGGCTTTTATTATTAAAAAATTATGAATAGCAGATTATCTTTACTAAATTGAAAAATAAAAACCAAAAAAAAGCGACCGAAGCCGCTTTTTTTATTAACGATATTTTTTACTTACAATAACTTTGAGTAGCAATTATTGCATTTGCTCTTTGATCAAATCACCAATCGTTTTTGGCTGAGCGTCTGCTGATTGCTGAGTGTTGCTGCTCAAGTCTTTAATCGCTTGACGCTCTTCGGCTTCATCTTTAGCTTTTACAGATAAGCTGATGCCGCGAGATTTGCGATCAACGCTGATGATTTTCGCTTCAACGTCGTCACCAACATTTAGATGCTTGGTCGCATCTTCAACGCGGTCACGTTGAATTTCTGACGCGCGAAGGTAGCCTTCAACGTCGTCAGCCAATTCAATCACTGCGCCTTTTGCGTCAACTTCTTTCACTTTACCAGTGACGATCGCGCCGCGGTCATTAGCAACTAAGTACTCATTGAATGGATCTGAGCTTAACTGTTTGATACCAAGGCTGATACGGTTGGCTTCAGCATCTACAGACAATACCATGGCTTCTACGGTGTCGCCTTTGTTGTAGTTGCGGATCGCGTCTTCGCCAGACTCATTCCAAGAAATGTCTGATAAGTGAACTAAACCGTCGATGCCGCCATCAAGACCGATGAAAATACCAAAGTCAGTGATTGACTTGATGGTGCCTTCAATTTTGTCGCCACGCTCATGTTTTTTGTCAAACTCATCCCAAGGATTAGCAAGGGTTTGTTTGATACCAAGGCTGATACGGCGACGCTCTTCGTCGATGTCAAGGATCATCACGTCGATATCATCGCCCACTTGAACGACTTTTGATGGGTGGATGTTTTTGTTGGTGTGATCCATTTCAGACACGTGAACCAAACCCTCGATGCCCTCTGAAATTTCAGCAAAGCAGCCGTAATCGGTCAAGTTGGTTACGCGGGCTTTAACCACGCTGCCTACTGGGTAAGTTGCGCCAACATTGTCCCAAGGATCCGTGCCAAGCTGTTTTAAGCCTAAGCTTACACGGTTGCGCTCACGGTCAAATTTCAAAACTTTAACTTTTAGGTCTTGACCCACTTCAACCACTTCAGAAGGGTGCTTGATTCGGCGCCATGCCATATCGGTGATGTGAAGTAGACCGTCGATGCCGCCTAAATCAACAAACGCACCGTAATCGGTTAAGTTTTTAACGATACCTTCAACTTCGATACCTTCTTCAAGCTTGTTCAACAGCTCTTCACGCTCTGCTGAATTTTCAGCTTCCATAACGGCGCGGCGGCTAACCACAACGTTATTGCGTTTTTGATCAAGTTTGATCACTTTAAATTCAAGCTCTTTGCCTTCTAAATGGGTGGTGTCGCGAATCGGGCGAACATCAACCAATGATCCTGGCAAGAACGCGCGAACTGAACCGATATCAACGGTAAAGCCGCCTTTTACTTTGCTTGAAATGATGCCTTTGACAATCTCATCGTTGTCATAGATTTTTTCAAGAACATTCCACGTTTCAACGCGTTTGGCTTTTTCGCGAGACAGACGGGTTTGACCCATACCGTTGTCCACTTCTTCAACCACCACGTCAACGCTATCGCCAACTGCTACTTCAAGCTCGCCGTCGTCATTTAAAAACTCTTCACGAGCGACGATACCTTCAGATTTAAGGCCGGTGTCAACGGTGATCCAGTCGCTATCGATGGCAACCACAGTTCCTGTGATAACTGAGCCACGCTCAATATCAAGACCTTGCTCTTCAATGCTCGCTTCAAATAGTTCAGCAAATGATTCCATTATTTCTACCTTTGTATAGCCGTAGCCTGTCCAGCACAGTACGGATCAAATTTATGGCACAATAAAACGAGATACTGGTTTTTTATTTTATCTTGCCATATAAAAAAGCTGTTGCTAATAAGCTTGTCAATTTACTAGCAGCAACTGTCTTTTAGCAGCAAATGCCCTTTGATTGGCAATAGCGTTTAATGGTGGTATAAACTTCCGTTGCATCAAGGGTTGAGCTGTCTATTATTAGCGCGTCCGCCGCCGGTTTTGATGGCGCCGTGCTTCTTGTTTCATCGCGAACATCACGAGCTTTGATCGTCGCTAAAATCTCTTCAAAATCTGCGCTTTGACAGTCACGCTCAAGCTGAGTCAGCCGTCTTTGAGCGCGAGCTTGCGCACTTGCGGTCAAAAATATCTTGACTTCGGCATCCGGAAACACCACCGTTCCCATATCGCGACCATCGGCAACCAGTCCTGATCGCATTGCCATATCTTGCTGAAGCTTTAGCAGCGCCGCCCGAACCTTTGGAAATACAGCAACTTGAGAAGCATAACCGCCAACCGTTTCATTGCGAACTTGATCGCCAACTATTTCACCATTCACCACAATATCGACACGATTTGAAACATTGTTTGGTTTAAAGCTGATTTGCAAACTTTGAGTTAGACGTTCAAGCAAATCCTCATCAAGCTCAGCATGACTTTCATCGCTAATCAAACCGGCTTCAAATGCTTTTAAGCCAACAATTCGGTAAAGTGCTCCTGAATCTAGCAGCTGATAGCCAAGCTCTTGCGCCAATCGCCAAGCTGCTGTTCCCTTTCCTGCCCCACTTGGACCGTCAATGCAAATCACCGGAAAGCGTTTAGGTGATGATGAAAAAGCATTTAAAGGGGGCAAAGACATTGCACTTATAACCAT
>Ga0308157_10004439_pt1 | contig 18647 bp, 21 predicted proteins | sample PhyBR1_FD_201035 | JGI IMG/M metagenome (GOLD analysis project Ga0308157, IMG submission 201035) | Phyllosphere microbial communities from UC Gill Tract Community Farm, Albany, California, United States - DLSLB.R1 | ecosystem: Host-associated > Plants > Phyllosphere > Unclassified | place: USA...
TTTTTTTCTAATATACAGTCCGTTATGCACGGAAGGCAAATGTATATAAATTTTTGATAATTAAAACTTTTTAACATTTTTTTTATTTTAACAAATCATCAATTATTTAAAACATAATTATGAATTTTTAAAAATATTACATTTTTATTTTGCAACTATATAAAAAAAATTACTTTTGTAGCCTTACATTTTTTATATATGAAAAATCTATTTAGCATTATCGCTATATTTAGTATCTCTTTATTAGTTGCACAACAAAAAAGACAAGTTCGTGCAGCAACGGTTGGATTCTTAAATGTTGAAAACCTTTGGGATACCGTTCGTTCCGCTGATTATATAGATGGAACCAAAGACAGAAGTAATCCGGCATTTCACAGAAGCATTCCTTTGGATTCGGTAAAATATCTGGAAGTTACAGAAAAGGACTACAAAGGATCTTGGAATGACGAATCTCTAAAAGGTAAAAAAGTAGTAAGAATCCAAGGCGGTTCTGAAGAGTTCACACCAAAAAGTGGTAAAAACTACAACTATAAGGTATACAAACAAAAATTAGAAAATGAAGCAAAGGTAATTTCAGAAATGGGAAAAGCTTACACCAATACAGCTCCCGTTGTTGTTGGACTTCTGGAAGTAGAAAACCGTCAGGTTGTAGAAGATCTTACAAAAGAACCTGCCTTGGCGAAATACGATTATGGGGTTGTCCATTATAATTCTTACGATTATAGAGGGATTGATGTTGCTTTCATTTATCAAAAAAGAAGATTCTCACCGTCCAAATCCTGGAAGAAAGAAGTAAAGATTTTCGGAGATAACGGAAACAGAGAGTACACAAGAGATATTTTGGTGTTGACAGGTTTCTTAGATAACGAAAAAGTAGCATTTTTCCTAAATCACTGGCCATCAAGAAGAGGTGGTGAAGCCGCTTCCCTTCCAAAACGTAACGCTGCAGCATTGATTCTAAAACAACAGATGGACAGCGTAAGAGCTATGGATCCTTCAACCAAACTATTTGCAATGGGCGATTTCAATGATGATCCTATAAGCCCGAGTTTAAGAAATGGATTGAAAGCGGTTGGAGATCCAAAAGATCTTTCAGAAACTTCACCATATCTTAACTTGATGTTACCTTTATATAAGAAAGGTGTAGCATCTTTAGCATATCAAGATTCACCAAACTTATTCGATCAAATTATCGTTTCTTCAAACCTTAATTCTCCAAACAAAGAACTAAGAAAAGATTACACGGTTTTCAAAGCCGAGATTTTTGCGCCTGCTTATCTCGTGACCAAAGAAGGGAATTATAAAGGTTACCCTTTCAGATCTTGGGCTGGAGACCAATTTACCGGCGGTTATTCCGATCACTTTCCGGCGTTTGTTGTCTTGCAAAAAGACCCAAATCCTTAATACAATTACAACTTAATATATGAACCGTTTCAAATTTTGGAACGGTTTTTTGTTTGAGATTCATTGTACATAGCTTCAGCAAACCAATTTTTGTTTTGGGCAGCTTTTCCGCGCTCCGTTCCCGCTATTTTTTGCCAAAGCTTAAGTCCAAGCAAAAAATGAGCTCCACTCAGCTCGGGCTGCAAGCAATTCATTGGTTATGAAATATATTATAACTTTAAGAAATAATTACAATGAAAAACCTAATCGTCATTTTAATAATTTCTGCTTTCATCTGGTCCTGTTCCACAAGTTCAAAACCATTAGCAGAAGACCAAAAACCATCCATTGCAACTCAAAAGAAAACCGATTCTGCAGATGAATGGGAAATCACAGTTTTCGATGGAGAATATGAAACATTTATAGCAACCAGAGCGCAACCGAAATCGATGTTCACAGAATCCAGTCTTAAATCCCGAAATACAATTCTGGTCAATGAGTGGAATTCCAGATTTTATTCTGGTATCAATCGCAATTTTTATGAAGTCGCAATCGATTATGATCCAAAAGAAAATTACGGATTAGATTTCGAATACAGAATGTATCAATTCTTTGCCTATTGCAATTGGAAATACGGAATCCGATTCAATGGATTGAGAGGAATCGATAAAGTAAAATAGAAAAGACTGCAAATTTGCAGTCTTTTTGTTTTATATAAAATTGAGAGAATATTAAGAAATCCCTTCTTCCTCTCCTTTTAATTTCTCAGCATTCTCAGCCATTATTACAGCATCTATCATTTCAGATATATCACCATTCATATACGCATCCAGATTGTACATAGACTTGTTGATTCTGTGATCTGTAACTCTTCCTTGAGGATAATTGTAAGTTTTGATTTTCGCAGAACGGTCACCGGTAGAAACCATAGATTTACGTTGCGCTGCGATATCACCCACAGACTTTTGAACCTCAATATCATATAATTTGGTACGAAGCATTTCCATAGCTAACTCTCTGTTCGCCAACTGAGAACGAGCCTGCTGACAAACCACGACCATTCCTGATGGTTTGTGCGTCAGCTGAACTTTTGTTTCAACCTTGTTTACGTTCTGTCCACCAGCTCCTCCGGAACGGGAAGTTTGCATTTCGATGTCGGCTGGATTCAGTTCAAAATCAATTTCTTCGGCTTCGGGCAAAACGGCAATTGTGATTGCAGAAGTGTGCACACGACCCTGAGATTCGGTTTCGGGAACACGCTGCACACGGTGAACACCGGATTCAAATTTCATAATTCCGTAAACGCCTTCACCTTCTACTTTCAAAATTAATTCCTTGTAACCTTTGGTAGATTCGCTGGAATCTGTGATCTCGTGTTTCCAACCTTTGGTTTTGAAATACATCGCATAAGCTCTGTAAACATCTTCCACAAAAATTGCTGCTTCATCACCACCAGTTCCGGCACGAAGTTCTACGATTACGTTTTTATCATCAGTAGGATCTTTAGGGATTAGAAGGAATTTGAGTTGCTCTTCAAATTCAGGAAGTTTGTCCATTGCTTCATACTTTTCCTGCTTCGCCATTTCTACAAATTCTTTATCAGAACCGTCGGCGATGATCTCGTCAGATTCTGCGATCGTATCAAGCGCGCCTTTATATTCATCAAATACTTTCACGATCTTTCCCAGATCGCTGTATTCTTTGTTGAGTGTGGAATATCTTTTTTGGTCAGTGATCACATCTGGTTGGATGATAAGATCCGCGACCTCATTATATCGTTGTTTTATCGCTTCCAGTTTTGGAATTAATGACTTGGACATATTAAATTTTTAAAGTGCAAAGATACGGAATTAAGAATCAAGAAAAAAGAGGCAAGAATCAAGACTTGAGATTCAAGATAAAGTTTGATTCCGATATTTTATGAACCACAAAGACACAAGGTTTTTATACAAGGCTTACTAAGCTATTTTAAATATTGAAAATCTATCTGTTCTTTGTAAATTCCTTTGTGTCTTTGTGGTTAAAAAAAGAAAAATCCACTCTTAGAAAGAATGGATTTAAATATATATTGTTTCGCTTTGAGTGCAATCTCTCACGAAAAGAAAATTGCCAAATTAATGGTGGTGACCGTGGCTTACTGGTTTTTCACCTGCAGGTCTTTGGTAGATCACCTCTACACCTTCCTGCTCATAAAGCTTTTTGTATCTGATTTTTTCCGGGTCGAAGTTCTTGTTGATCTTCCCAAAATATTCCGCTACACCTTCTGTCAACCAAAGTGGTACGATGAATCCGAAGAACATCAAAATACACCAAAATCCACAAATCATCATTGTGAAGAAATAAATGGTCCAAAGGAATTGGTAAACCGGCCAGAATGCTGATAACATCATAATGCTATATATTTTTAGCAAAAGTAGATGATTTTACTAAAACTCACAAAATTTCTGACTTGATTTTTTTCATTTTGCTGAACTTTTAGTTTTTAGTAATTTCGTAAGGTTGTAAAAATCAATGTCAAGTTGATGGGAAAAGTTGAATAAAAAGACCAAACCCCTAGCCCCGATTGCAGCGGTTACCCCGGAACTGGCCTTGGGAAAGCCTTGGCGTGAGGAGTAATAGCGGAAAGCGGGAAATAGCTCCAAATAAAAAATGAAGAATTACTGTTCGACACAGCTAATAAATTTCTAAAAATAATAAATATAAAATAATGAGTTTCAGAATCGAAAAAGACACAATGGGCGACGTGCAAGTGCCTGCAGATAAATTTTGGGGTGCACAGACGGAGCGTTCCAGAAATAATTTCAAAATCGGGCCGGAAGGAAGTATGCCTCGCGAGATCATCGATGCATTTGCTTATCTAAAGAAGGCCGCTGCTTACACGAATGCAGAATTAGGCGTTCTTGACAATGAAAAAAGAGACCTCATCGGGAAAGTTTGTGAAGAAATCCTTGAAGGTAAATTGTATGACCAATTTCCACTTGTAATCTGGCAAACTGGTTCCGGAACGCAATCCAATATGAACGTGAACGAAGTGGTTGCCAACAGATCCCACGTTTTAAACGGCGGAAATCTGGGTGAAAAAACTTTTGTTCACCCGAATGATGATGTGAACAAATCTCAGTCTTCCAACGACACTTATCCGACGGCAATGCACATCGCGGCTTACACGAAAGTGGTGAAAGAAACTTTGCCGGCTTTAGAAAAATTGAGAAATACACTGGACGAAAAAGCGAAGAAATTCCAGAACATTGTGAAAATCGGAAGAACGCACCTGATGGATGCAACGCCGTTGACACTTGGACAGGAATTTTCCGGTTATGTTGCGCAGTTGGATTACGCAAAAAAAGCAATCAACAATACTTTGGATCACTTGAAAGAATTGGCTCTTGGTGGAACTGCAGTTGGAACTGGACTGAACACACCGAAAGGTTATGATGTTTTGGTGGCAAAATATATTGCAGACTTCACAGGACTTCCATTTGTAACGGCTCCGAATAAATTTGAAGCTTTGGCAGCACACGACGGCATTGTTGAATCTCACGGTGCTTTGAAACAGTTGGCAGTTTCTCTTTATAAAATTGCTCAGGACATTAGATTGTTGGCTTCAGGGCCAAGATCGGGAATTGGCGAAATTCACATTCCGGAGAACGAGCCAGGTTCATCTATTATGCCTGGAAAAGTGAATCCTACTCAAAACGAAGCGATTACGATGGTTTGTGCGCAAGTTCTTGGAAACGATACAACAATTTCTTTTGCAGGAACGCAAGGAAATTATGAACTGAATGTTTTCAAACCAGTGATGGCTTACAATTTCTTGCAGTCTGCACAGTTGTTGGCGGATTCTATGATTTCATTCAATGACCATTGTGCAGTTGGAATTGAGCCAAACGAACCAAGAATCAAAGAATTGGTTGACAAATCTTTGATGTTGGTGACAGCGCTTAATACGCACATCGGTTACGAAAATGCAGCGAAAATTGCTAAAACTGCGCACAAAAACGGCACAACTTTGAAAGAAGAAGCTGTAAACCTTGGACTTTTGACAGCAGAACAGTTTGACGAATGGGTGAAACCAGAAGATATGGTTGGAAGCTTAAAATAGATATTAGCTTTTAGAAGTTAGATATTAGAATAAAATCCTCAGAAAATTTCTCTGAGGATTTTTTATTTTCTTAAATTTCGTTTATGAATATTGATACAATTCTTGACCAAATATTTCCACTTCCAGAACACTCAAAATCAGTTTTAAAGACTTTGATCTCTGAGATCGAGTTTCCGAAGGACAGCATTATCATAAAAGCTGGAAAAGTGGAAAAGACCATTTATTTTATTAAGAAAGGAATTGTAAGAGCTTTCGTTCCTCAAGAAAATCAAGATGTTACATTTTGGTTTGGTAAGGAAGGTGATGTGGTTTTGCCAATGAAAAGTTATGTCGGGAACGATAAGAATTATGAAAACATTCAACTTTTGGAGGATTCGATTTTGTATCGACTGGAAATTTCATCACTCCGGAAACTTTTCGAAACTGATATTCACATCGCGAACTGGGGAAGAAAATTGGCTGAAAAAGAATTGGTAAAAACCGAAGAACTTTTTATTTCGAGACAGTTCCGGACGGCGAGTCAGCGTTACTTGGAACTTTTGAGCGAGCAACCAGAAATTATTCAACGGGTTCAGTTGGGTTACATTGCTTCTTATCTGGGAATCACGCAAGTTAGCCTGAGCAGGATAAGAAGTGAAATTTGATTTATTTTTTAACATTTGTAAAAAAATTTGAAGCATTAGATTCGGAACTTTGCACAATTAAAATTAATAAATAAAATGAACTGGATTTTTTTAATTCTTGGTGGTCTTTTTGAAGTCGGATTCACCTCTTGTCTGGGAAAAGCCAAAGAAACATCGGGCACAGAATCCTACATTTGGTACGCAGGATTCGGAATTTCTCTGGTTGCAAGTATGCTTCTGCTAATCAAAGCGACACAGACACTTCCTTTAGGAACAGCTTATGCAGTCTGGACAGGAATTGGCGCTGTGGGAACGGTTTTGGTTGGGATTTTTATATTCAAAGAACCGGCGACATTTTGGCGATTGTTCTTTATTTTCACTTTGATTGCTTCTATTGTTGGACTGAAAGCGGTTTCTTCACATTGATATAAAAGCCTCAGAAATTCTGAGGCTTTTTATTTTTTCAAAAATTTTTTATTTGATGAATTTTTTAGTCGTCGTTTTCCCGTTTTCGAAAGTGATTTTAATGAAATAATTTCCTTTTGTCAAACTTGAAACATCAACTGTATTTTCTTTAGTCTCAGAAATTTTCTGTCCTGTGATCGATAAAACTTCAACAGATTTCAAAGCGTTTTCTGTATTGATTTTGATGAATTTATCCGCTGGATTCGGTCCAAATGAGAAATCAATTTTATTAAAATCATTTACAGCCAAAGAATTATTGGACTTGTTCACACATCTTACAGAATATCCAAAACTCTTTGCATCACCACCAAAACCTGTTGTACTGGATGCTGCTGCTCCTAAATAAACGTAACGGTAAAAATTAGGATTAGCACTTGCAGACTTGGTCCAGATGTAAGCACGAGTTCCTTCAAAAGCCCATCCTGCATCTTTACGAGCGCCAGCTCCAGCGATTTTAAGATTACTTTCAAAACCTCTTACGATTCCGCCAGTTGTAGAGCCGGCAGGTCTTGGGAAGATGTTTTCTTTTGTCATTACAAGGTCCCAGTCAGCTTCAGATGGCATTTCCCAATTGTCACCGATGGCTTTACAAGGATCGATTCCATTGTGTTCTGTAACTTCAGAAAGGTTTTTTGCAGACCAGCTGTCATTCTGTTCAGGATTGGCGAACCAGCCTGTGTAATTAGAGTTCCAAGGCGAACCACCACCAATGTAGAAAGTTGAATTTCCAGTTCCCAGACCAACCGGATTATTTGGCGTTGGGTAAGCTTCGCTGGTTTGGGAAGTTTTCAATTGGTGTCCGTCATCCCAACGTCCGAATTGGAAATAATCGCCACGAGCACCTTCATCACCGATGCTTGTTGCAACGTTTGAGCTTCCAAGGTTTTGCTGCAACCACTCGTTTCCGTCAGCAGCTCTTACAGTTTTGTAATAAACCGTTTGATTTTGATAAGTCAGATTTACACAACCGTTATTTCCAACTGTAGCGCCTGCGGTTTGAGGTGTGCAGTTTTGCGCTTTGAAGTTTACAACAACTGCAAACAATCCTAAACAAAGATATTTATTAAGCATATAATTAAATTTTTTACAAACATATTTATTTAGAATTAATAAAAATAACAAAATGATTTATATCATAATCGATGTTTTAGAGATTTTTCTTTACAAGATTGATTTAGAGTTAATTTAATGTAAAATTTGAATTTGATAATTTGAAATCATAATCGGTATTTATTGAACTAATAAAAAAATGGCGATCCAATCTGAACCGCCAACTTAAAAAAACTAGATATAAAACAGAAGTTTTACCACGCTTTCACAGCGCCTCCTTTGAAGGTCTGTTTGGCAACGGATTCTACTTCCGGAGATTGATATGCTTTCACGAATTTTTTGATTCGTTCATCGTTTTTATTGTCTTCTCGGGAAACAATTAAGTTGGCATAAGGTGAATCTTTATCTTCAGTAAACAAACCTTCTTTTTCAGGATCAAGTCCGGCTTGTGCTGCAAAATTGTTATTAATGATTGCCAGAACTACTTCTTTATCTTCAAGAACTCTTGGGATTTGAGGTGCTTCCAATTCCAGAATTCTGAAGTTTTTCGGATTTTCTGTGATGTCAGCAACTTTTGGTAATAGACCTATGCCTTCTTTTAATTTGATCAAACCTTGTTTTTGAAGTAACAATAAAGATCTTCCGCCATTCGTTGGATCATTTGGGATCACGATGGTTTGTCCTGGTTTCAGTTCGGAAATTGATTTGATCTTTTTAGAATAAGCCACGATTGGGTAAACAAATGTTTTTCCTACAACCGCTAACTTGTAACCTCTTTGTCTGGATTGTTCTTCCAAATACGGCAAATGTTGAAATGCGTTGGCATCCACATCACCTTGGCTCAAAGCTTCATTCGGAACCACATAATCATTGAAGGAAACCAATTCTACATCCAAACCGTACTTTGCTTTGGCAACTTTTTTAGCTTCTTCTGCCAAGCCTTGTTCAGGTCCGGAAGCGATTCCAACTTTTAAAACGTTTGGATTTGACTCCTTTTTATTACAGGCTGATAATGTGATGACAGCAAATGCTAAAGCAATTATTTTTAATTTATTCATTTTTAAATTTTTATCTGTGATTGAATTTTTTCGAAAGGAAATCTCCCGCAATTTGAATGATGAATACAAGAATAATTAATAATACAAGCACGGAATTCATCACCGCAAAATCATACCCGATGTATCCATATTGATAACCAACCTGTCCCAATCCACCAGCACCGACGGCGCCACCCATTGCAGAATAACCAACAAGCGTTATTAAAGTGATACTGACATTATTGATAAGAGAAGGCAAAGCTTCAGGCAAAAGAACTTTTCTGATAATTTGCAAAGGTTTTGCACCCATAGATCTTGCAGCTTCTATCAATCCAGATGGAATTTCTAGCAAACTATTTTCTACCAATCTCGCAATAAATGGAGCAGAACCAACACTCAACGGAACCAATGCTGCTGCAACACCAATCGATGTTCCGACAATCGTTCTAGTGAATGGAATCATCCAGACAATTAAAATAATAAAAGGAATCGAACGGAAAATATTGACTATAATTGATACGATTTGATGTGATATCTTATTTTCTAATAATTGTCCTTTCCTTGTCAGAAACAGAAAAATTCCCGTCGGCAAACCTAAAACAAATCCAAAAAAACCAGAAACCAAAGTCATTACAATCGTTTCTATTGTCCCCTGAAATAACAAATTGATAATACTATCCGACATAACCTAAAATTTCTGTGTTAGAATATTCATTTTCCAAATAAGCCAAAGCCTCGTTGATATTTTCGCCTTGCAATTCCACAAGCAAAACGCCAAAACTCAGGTTGCCAACGTATTCCAGTTGTGCACTAATAACCTTGGCTTTAACCCGAAATTTCTCAAACAGATTGCTGATGACAAAACTCTGATCATTACTTCCGTTTAACATAAATTTCACCAGCGGATTATTATTTTCACTGTCAATATTACTTAAGGAATTTTGATAAACTAAGGGCAATTCTATATTCAGAGAAGATTGGATAAAACCTTTTGTAATTTCCTGTTGAGGATTGGTAAAGATCTGTTCTACATTGCCTTGTTCCACTAGTTTTCCATGATCGATGACCGCTACTTTATCACAAATTGTTTTGATCACTTCCATTTGGTGCGTAATAAGTAGGATTGTCAGGTTCAACTTTTGATTGATAGATTTCAGCAATTTCAAAATCGATTTTGTGGTTGCTGGATCCAGCGCACTTGTCGCTTCATCACAGAGCAAAACTTTCGGATCATTCGCCAGAGCTCTTGCAATTGCAACTCTCTGTTTTTGTCCTCCGGAAAGATTGGCGGGATAATCTTTCGTTTTTTCCTTAAGTCCAACCAACTCCAAAAGCGAGTTCACTTTTTCCTTGATTTCGGACTTAGATTTTCCTTCCAATTCCAACGGAAAAGCGACATTTTCAAAAACAGTTCTGGAAGATAACAAATTGAAATGCTGAAAAATCATAGCAATCTTTCTGCGTTCCAAAGTCAATTGAGATTCAGATAAACTTGTCAATTCTACATTATCGACAATCACTTTTCCCTCATTTGGTTTTTCCAAGAGGTTTACACAACGGATCAGCGTACTTTTTCCCGCACCGGAAGTACCTATAACGCCGAAGATTTCCCCTTTTTTAACACACAGGGAAACATCCGACAACGCTTGGATGGTTTTATTTTTAGTAGTAAAACGTTTGTAAACGTTCAGCAGTTCAATCATTTTTTTATTCATTAATTAAAAAAGAAAAACCTTTCAAATGAGATTATGAAAGGTTTTCAAAATAAACACACTATTTCTTCTTCATATAAATCTTATGCAACAAACAAATTTCAGCATTGTCATAGTGTCTTAAAAAAGCCTTTGCAAAACTATAAAATCCAATTCATACCAAACAAGTATAATTTAGATTAAATGACAAATGTCAGTTTCTGATTAAAGTCAACAATAAGATTTGGGCAGCTTTATCTGCCTATAGTTTATCCTGATTTTGTCGAAGGGCTCCAATCTGTTCTCTCTGAGGTTCTCGAAGAGTACGCTCAAGTTGCTGCAGATTCGCTGTTTCAATCTAACCTCTAATTTCTAAAGTCTAACTTCTAATATCTATCATCATTTTTCTTACATTTACTGAAATTAATTTCCAGAATGGTTCTAAGCAGGATTTGGTCGGCCTTCATCATTATTGCAATTGCGGTGGCATCCATAAAATATTTCAGTTCCGAAAATTACAGTCAGATCTTCAACGATATGGTTGTTGGAAAAGGCGGCGACACAATCAAGATTTCTGAAAAACCGTTGGCTCAGTTTTCTCCTGATATTCAAAAATCTCTGCAGACAAATCCTGCTTTTGAAGACAATCACATTCATTACAAAATGGATTCACTTCAAAATGTAAAAACTTACAGGGTTGCAGAAACCGACGGCGTGATTGGAACTAGCCAAAATGCAGTCGAAATTTGCTTAAAACTTATTGGAATTATGGCGCTCTTTATGGGCTTTATGAGTATTGCTGAAAAAGCTGGAGGAATCAATTTCCTCAGTCGATTGATTCAGCCATTCTTCTCAAAATTATTTCCGGAAATTCCAAAAAACCATAAGTCATTTGGACATATGATGTTGAATTTCAGCGCCAATTTATTAGGATTAGACAACGCTGCAACACCTTTCGGACTCAAGGCAATGGAAAGTCTCCAAACTTTGAATCCTGACAAAGACAAAGCCAGTAATTCCCAAATTATGTTTCTTTGTCTTCACGCCAGCGGACTCACGTTGATTCCGGTTTCTATTATTGCCATTCGCTCGTCAATGGGTTCAGAAACACCAACGGATATTTTTCTTCCGTGTATGATTGCGACGTTTTGCGCAACTCTGGCAGCAATGACGATTGTTTCTATCAGACAAAGAATCAATCTTTTCCAACCCATAGTTTTGGCTTACGTTGGCGGGATTTCTGCAATTATTGCTTTGCTTGTAATTTACTTAGTTCAATTGAGCAAAGACGAGTTGGATTCTTTCAGTAAAGTGATGAGCAACGGAATTATTCTATTAATTTTCTTTGCAATTGTCCTTGGCGCAGTTTACAAAAAAATCAACATTTTCGATGCGTTTATAGACGGCGCAAAAGAAGGGTTTACAGTTTGTGTGAAGATTATTCCATATTTGGTTGGGATGTTAATCGCTATTTCATTGTTGAGAACAAGTGGCGTTTTTGATGTTATTATCGATGGAATGAAATGGATTTCCAGCGCTTCACATCTCGACACCAGATTTGTGGACGGATTACCAACCGCTTTGATAAAACCACTTTCAGGATCCGGAGCTCGTGGAATGATGGTGGATACAATGAAGACTTTCGGAGCGGACAGTTTCGCGGGGAAATTATCAGCCATTTTGCAAGGAAGCTCTGACACCACTTTTTATGTGATCGCAGTCTATTTCGGTTCGGTTGGAATTAAAAACACAAGATATACAGTTGGTTCGATGCTTTTGGCGGATTTAGTTGGTGTAGTCGTTTCGGTAATATTGGCGTATTTATTTTTTGGTTAATGATTTGCCAGACTAAAATCTACAACCAGTCAACTAAAACCTAAATCAATGATTCAAGATAAAGATTTTACATTAAGATTAATTCGACAATTAACCCAGGCATTAGAAAAATTGCTTCTCGGAAAACCGGAAGAAAGTCTGATGCAAAAAGAACTCGATTTCGATTCTTTGATGAAGGATATTTTTAAAATAGATTTTCTGGAATTATCACTTAAGCCAAAGGAAGAATTGATTGAAATGGTAAAACTTCGGGAAACCAAAGACCACGCAGATTATTATGAAATGCTGGGCAATGTTTTTATGTTCCATTACAGGATAGAGAAAAATTTAGATTTTGCAGACAAAGCCAAAACATTCTATGAATTATATCTGCAAACCAGCGGGATTTTTGCATTGCCAATTATCAATAGAATCAACGAGTTAAAAGCAGTTTTAAAATAAATTCAAAATGTTAAATGTAGTTTTAGTAGAACCAGAAATCCCCAATAATACGGGAAATATCGGTCGTTTATGTGTAGGAACAGAAAGTAAACTGCATTTGATTCATCCACTTGGATTTGTAATAAATGATGCAAATTTAAAACGATCAGGATTAGATTATTGGGTTCATCTTGACGTTACAGAATACCAAAATGTTGAGGATTGGATGAATCAAATTCCAGATAAATCCAGAGTTTTTCTAATGAGTTCGCACGCCAACAATTCTATCTATGAAAATGAGTTTCAGGATGGAGATTGGCTCGTTTTTGGAAAGGAAAGCTGTGGTTTGAGCCAGGAAGTTTTGGGTTTGTTCGGCAATCATTTGACCATTCCAATGTCTAAGTTGATCCGAAGTTTTAATATTGCCAATTCAGTCGCATTCGTTGTAGGCGAGGCCAAAAGGCAAATCGCATTGAAGTAAAGAATCAAATATTAAAAATATTTTCAACAAACTTTATTAATAATTTGACACCAGTGTTAAAATAATTTAATTTTGACCAATTCAGTGGGATTAAAATAAAAAAATAATTCTTTTATTTGTATTTTTGCGCGTTATCGAGAGAGCATTATGATTTTTAAAACTAAAAAAGACACGAAATATAGTTACGTAGAAGCGGGTGAAGGCCATCCGATGGTGCTTCTACACGGACTAATGGGAGGTTTGAGCAACTTCGATAAAATGATTAAATTTTATTCGGACAAAGGCTATCAGGTCTTCGTTCCGCAATTGCCAATCTATGATTTACCAATTCTGAACACCAATCTGACTTCTATTTCGAAGTTTGTAGCCAAATTTATCACAGATGTAATTGGTAAACCAGTTACAATTGTAGGGAATTCTATGGGCGGTCATATAGGTTTGATTTTGACAACATCTCGCCCGGAATTGGTTAAAAATCTTGTCTTGACAGGAAGTTCTGGTTTATACGAAAGAACGTTTGGAGATAGTTTTCCAAGAAAAAGCGATAAAGATTACATCAAGAAAAAAACCCAAGACGTTTTCTACGACCCGATTGTAGCGACAGATGAATTGGTAGATGAGGTTTTCGCTGTTGTGAATGACAGAATGAAAGGCATCAAAACCGTGATGCTGGCGAGAAGTGCCATCAAACATAATATGTTGAACGACCTTCCGAAAATCACCTGTCCAACCTGCATCATTTGGGGAAAACAGGATAATGTGACACCGCCGGAAGTAGCAGAAGATATGCACAAACTGATCCCGAACTCAGAATTGCACTGGATTGACAAATGTGGTCACGCTGCAATGATGGAAAAACCCAATGAGTTCAACGAGATTCTTTATACTTGGCTGCAGAAAGTAATGTAAGCCTTTAAAAATCAATAAAAACTTTTCAAACCATTAAGAATTTGAATTATTTTAAATAAATTGGATTCTTAATGGTTTTTAAATTATAAAAATATGGTAATCAAAACCGCAGAATTTGTAAAAAGCAGTCAGAAATGGCAGGATTGTCCCGAGCCGACAATGCCGGAATATGCTTTCATCGGACGTTCCAATGTTGGAAAATCTTCTCTCATCAACGCAATGATGAATCACAAAGACCTTGCAAAAACATCGCAAACTCCAGGAAAAACCCAGTTAATCAATAATTTTTTGGTTAATGAATCTTGGTCGCTAACTGATCTTCCTGGTTATGGTTATGCGCGGGTTTCCAAAAGTCTTAGAAAGGATTTTGAGAAACTAATTACCAATTACATTTTGAACAGAAAGAATCTGGTTAATCTTTTTGTTTTGGTTGATGCCCGCCATACGCCGCAGAAAATTGATATGGAGTTTATGCAATGGCTTGGCGAAAGCAGCGTTCCGTTTTCCATAGTTTTCACAAAAGCGGATAAACTGAAATCTGGCGGAGCAGACAGAAATTTAGAAATTTATAAAAACGAAATGCTGCAAACCTGGGAAGAACTGCCTGATATCTATGTGACATCTGCTGAAAAGAAAACCGGAACCGATGAGATTTTGAAATTCATAGAACAGACCAATGCATTTTTGGCTAAAAATAAAATCAGATTCGATGATTGATGTAGATTGGAAAATCAAAACATTTTCTGAACTTGATACTACGGAACTTTACGAAATCATCAAAGCCAGAATCAATGTTTTTGTGGTGGAACAAGATTGCCCTTATCCAGATTTGGATGATTATGACCAAAAAGCAATTCATCTTTGGGCAGAGAAAGAGGGTGAAGTTTTGGCTTATTGCAGAATTTTTGACAAAGGCATAAAATATCCCGAAACATCCATCGGAAGGGTTATTACAACGGAAAATGGCAGAGGAACAGGTTTAGGAAAACAATTGATTTCTTACGCAGTCGATGTGATTGAGAATAGATTCAGGACTTCTGAGGTTAGAATTTCTGCTCAGGATTATTTGCTGAAATTTTATTCAGGATTTGGTTTTCAGGAAACTGAGAAGAAATATTTGGAAGATAATATTCCGCATACAGAAATGTTCAGGACATAAAAAAGAGCCTTAAGTTTTGCTTTAGACTCTTTCTGAAAATGTAAGTATCCTTAATTTGTGTTTTTACGGTTATTAATCTGTGGCAAAATTAGATATATAATTTCATATTTCTTTACGGGAAAACCGTAAAATTCAAAAAATTTACTGTTTCAAATTATTCCCATATTTTTGCTGGAAGCAATCAATTCTTCAGTGTTTTTCACATTAAAAATTAATTTCATTGTATTAATTCTTTTTTCTACACTACTCAAACTGTTGGGATAAATATTCTGTTCCTGCAGCTTCTTTGGAATGTTTTTCTGTAGAATTCCGTCTGATAATAATTTGAGTAAAAGAATATCGTAGTTGCTGATTTCTAAAGTGTTGGCACTTTTTTCAGGAAGTTTTATATCGTGAGAGATGTAAGTATTGCTATTGTAAACGTTTTCTATGGCTTTTTTTAATTCTTTAGAGTCAGAGCGTGCTTTCCGAACAAAAGCATTGATGCTTAATTCCTTGAATAACAAATCTATAATGCCCAGTCTGTGTTCTGCAGAAAAAACAATTATTTTGAGCTCAGGTGCAATTTCTCTGCAGGCTTTTATCAATTCCCGACCATTTTTTATCAGCTGTTTTCTGTCGTCTTCTTCGAAAGAGAGATCCGTAATCAACATTTCGTAAGGCTCAGATTTCAATGTTTTTTTGAGATAATCGAAAGCATCATCACAGTAATAAACATTATCCACGTTTGAAATTTTTAATTCTTCCAAAACCTTTTGCACAGAAAAATTACTGCTTTCGTGATCTTCTGCAATTAATATTTTACCGAACATTTTTGTTAAATTTTGATTGATAGTTGTAAACCTGACTCACTTTCTATAATCTCCAGTTTCCCATTGATTTCCTTTAATCTGGATTTTATATTCGTGAATCCATTTTTTTCTGCAAAATTTTCATTAATACCAATTCCATTATCTATATATTTGATTTCGTGAGAATTATTATCATTAATGAATCTTAAAATAACCAGAGACGCTTGGCTGTGTTTTTTCATATTAACCAAAAGTTCTCTGATAATTTGGAACAATTCGTCTTGTGAAATTTGAGTGATTTCAGACCAAAAATCCTCATCATTTCCAATAATGATAATCTTGGTTTTTTCATTATCAAATGAACTAATCAATGCCGAAATCCTTGCGCTGAATTCCTGCTTGAGTTCGTTGTCGTAAGACAGATTACGCGACTTTTCGTACATCAGTTCCAGCTTGTCCAAGATTTTTTCTTTAGGCAGGTCATTTTGATTTTCAATCGTGGTCATCACTTCATAAATCCCGTTGGCAACCACATCGTGAACTTTTTTGGAGAAATCTAACCGTTGTTCCTGAAGTTTGTTGTTGGCTTCCCACAAAAGTCTCTCTCTTCTTTTTTTCAGCCAAAAGTAAGTGACAATTACAATTAATATAAAAAAGAAAATCAGAAGCCCAATGATGATATTCTGTATCTGAACCCGATATTCATGAGCCGTGTGCTCTTTTTGCAGAATCAGATTTTCAGATTTTGATTTTTCACTTTCAAACCGAATCAGGGCAAACTGGTTTTTTGCTTTATTTTGAGTATTAATCAAACTATCCTGTATGCTGGAATAATCATCAAAATATTTTTGAGATTGTTTGCCATCAGAAAGTTTTATCAGATTTTGTAAAGCTTCCAATTGATCTGCGGGATAATTCAATTTCTGAGCAAGCTGCAGCATTTTTTCAGCATACAATCTTGATGAATCTGCATTTTTATTAAAATAATATGCAGACAAATAAGCAAATGCTGCATCTCTTGTCCATTCGTCTTCAAAGTTTTCACTTAGTTTTTCTGCAAGAAGATAGTTTTGGACAGGATTATAATTTTTGTCTTCAAACCACTTGGATCTGGAAAAATTCAGTAATAACCGTGGATAGAATTCACTTTTAGAACCAACACTGTCCAGAAGTCTGTCGTAGAGTTTGACGGCTTTTTTATAATTTTTTTCATTATGAAAAACAATTGCGAGATTATTCGCCAGAGACATTTTATCAATCGGATCTTCTGTAAATAGAAAAGCTTTATCATAAAAACGTTTCGAATCTTCATAATTTTTAAGATTATTAGAAGCAACACCCAAATTATTGTAGTTGCAAAACAAAAAATTATGATGGGTTGTGTCTTTTTCCTTTAAAAACTGATCTGCCAATAAGCTGGTCTCAATACTTCCAAAATTATCTCCTTCCTTTTCCTGAATAATAGCCATATTTACAAAGCATTTCGCCATCCCAAAACTGTCATTTCTTTTGAGGAAAAGTTCTTTTGCTTTGTCGAGATAGAAGAAAGAGCTGTCAGAATCTTTATCCATAAAGACAAATGCTTTTTCGTAGAAGGGATTAATTTGTGTTTTTGACAGGGTTAATTTCTGCTCATGTTTTTCAGAACATCCAATTAATATTAATATCAAAAGACAAAAGAGAAATCTCTGCAATTTTACAATTTATCCGAAATTTAAGGAAAATAACAACAATCGTATAATAATTAATTCTAAAGCCACCGTTAATCATTATTTTTGTTAAACATTCGATTATCATTAATGTCTATTAAAACCTTAGAGCAATATCTTCCTGAGAATACTTTTCCTTTTCTGAAAAAATGGTTTTCGGATTATTATATTCATATCAAGATTACCAAAAACAGGAATAGCAAGCTCGGAGATTACAGAAAATTGCCGGACAAATCTCATCAGATTACAGTGAATTCTACGCTGGACAAGCAACTTTTCTTTTTTGTATTGACGCACGAACTCGCTCATCTTATTGCATTTGAGAAATTTAATTTCAGAATAAGTGCTCACGGAAAAGAATGGAAAAATACATTTGCCGAGATGCTTTTAGAAAGTATTGATATTTATACAGATGATTTGAAACCAATCATTTTAAAATTTTCAAAAAATCCCAAAGCCAACTTTATGGCGAGTCCAGAATTAGTCCGCTATTTTCATATCGAAAATCCTGAGGATAATTTTGTTTTTGTTGAGGATTTATTAATTAATGATGAATTTCAATATAAAGGAGATAAATACAAGTTATTAGAAAAAAAGAAAAAGTTATATCTTTGCATTCACTTAAAAAACTCAAAAAAGTATCTTTTCCGGGCATTGGCAAAGGTTGAAAAAAATAATTTTAAATGAAGAACAATAATTATTGCGTCATAATGGCGGGTGGTATCGGAAGTAGATTTTGGCCAATGAGCACCCAAAAATTTCCAAAGCAATTTCACGATATATTAGGAACAGGACGGACGATGATTCAGCAGACTTTTGACAGAATCAATCAGTTAATCCCAAAAGAAAATATATATGTCATTACAAATCAGGAGTATGTAGAACTTACACAGCAACAGCTTCCTGATCTTCCTTTTAATAATATTGTTGGGGAACCAGCAATGAAAAATACTTCTGCTTGTAATCTTTATATGGCTAAAAAGATTGAGGC
>Ga0308157_10004440_pt1 | contig 18641 bp, 16 predicted proteins | sample PhyBR1_FD_201035 | JGI IMG/M metagenome (GOLD analysis project Ga0308157, IMG submission 201035) | Phyllosphere microbial communities from UC Gill Tract Community Farm, Albany, California, United States - DLSLB.R1 | ecosystem: Host-associated > Plants > Phyllosphere > Unclassified | place: USA...
ACCAATGGGTACACCACGCCGGCCTGAGCCTATCAGTTAGAGCAGCGTGGAGGCTGCTCGATCCACGATCCATCGAGTTGCTTCGGTGCCACGCACGGCGCTAGCCGGCACAGCAACTTCGTTGACCTCATGGGCTGCGGCAGCCAAGGCGGGGGCCTTATCTGCGCCAGCAACAATCAGCCACACTTCACGCGCGGTATTGATGGTGCCCATGGTCAGTGAGACACGATGCGGTGGTGGCTTGGGGGAGTCGTGAACCGCAATGGCACCAAGCTCATCCGAACGGGTGTGGTTCGGGAACAGCGAGGCGACATGTGAGTCTGGACCCATGCCCAACATCAAAACATCGAACACCGGAGAAGCAGCTCCTACGGAGGCTTCGGCGGCTAGCAACCGCGTGTAGGCAACTGCTGCCTCTTCAGCGGTTTCGTACTGATCAGTGGAGCCCATAGCGTGCACGGTGGCACGGTCCAGCCCCAACTCATCCAGCGCTGCAAACAGTGGCTCGGCCTGGAGTACGTTGCGATCCGCACTGTCGGCAGCGACAAAACGCTCATCACCCCACCAGAAGTGCACTGCAGACCAGTTCACCGAAGCTTTGGCTGGGTTCTGCGCCACAGCTACCAGTGCCGCGATGCCTAGGGTGCCACCGGTAACCACGATGTGGGCCACCCCGCGTGCACTGACCGCATCGGTGATCGAGGTGATCAGCCGAGCAGCGATGGCATGAGCGGTCGCCGAGACATCGTCATGAATGGTGATTTGCCTAGCGATCACTGGGAACAACGCTCCTGAGCTGAGTCATTTCCAGTCCCTTGGTGATCACGTCACCAAAGACCTCGTCAGCATCCAAGCGACGCATTTCTTCGGCCAAGCAGTCGGCGACCGACCGGCGTGGCAGCGAAATGCGCTGAGGAGCTGAACCTGGCAGGTACAGATGAGCTACCGCGCCGGAAGGACGCGAAAGCTCAACATCGCCGGATTCACGGCTCAGCCGCACGCTGGAGAGGCCACCGGTGGTGTTATCTGCAGCAATGGCGACCGGGACATTGAGGGTCATGGTCAGCCAAGCGGCCAGTAACGCGGTGGATGGCGAATTCTCTGCGCCCTTCACGGTGACGCTGGTCAGATCCTCGGTGCCCACCAAATCGATGATGCTCGCCAGCTGTCCGCGCCAGTAGGTCAGGCGGGTCCAAGCTAGGTCGGTATCGCCGGCTTGGTAGCTGGATGCACGGCCGTATAGCGAGGAGACCGGATCGGACTCTTCGGCTGAATCGGTAATGCGACGGTGAGCCAACTTACCCAAAGCGGTCGCGTAAGGGTCCGCTGGAACACCATGCGGCCACCAAGCCACAATCGGTGCGTCAGGCAGCAACAGGGCCGAGATCAGAGCCTCGTCAGCAACCACGTCAGGACCGAAAGTACGCATGACGATAACTTCGGATGCACCGGCGTCTCCGCCAACACGGATCTGCACATCGAGGCGGTTCTTTGCGCTGGTATTGCCACGAACCACAACGATGATGCGGCATGGGTGCTCGCGACTAGCCAGGTTGGCCGCCTCGATAGCGTTTTCCGCGAAGCCTTCGCGGGTGATGACCACCAAGGTCAGCACACGGGAGAGTGCCACCACGCCATGGGTTCGACGTGAAGAAATCAGCTTCTTGGCCACCTTGGAAGTGGTGGTATCGGGAAGATCGATCATCATGGGCGTCGCCACGTCCTTCCATCTTTGGCCATTAGCTCATCGCTGCTGGCTGGTCCCCAGGAGCCCGGCGCGTACGGGTCAGGCTGGCTAGGCTGTGAAGCCCAGTACTCCTCGAACGGATCAAGGATTCGCCAGGACTGCTCGACCTCTTCATGACGGGGGAATAGTGGTGGTTCGCCCAAAAGTACATCCAAGATCAGACGCTCGTAAGCTTCTGGGGATGACTCGGTGAACGCGTTACCGTAGCCGAAGTCCATGGTGACATCGCGAATCTCCATCTGGGTGCCAGGCACCTTCGACGCAATACGGATGGTGGCACCTTCATCTGGCTGCACACGGATCACGAAGGCGTTCTGACCGAACTCGTCGGAATCATGATCGCCGAAGAGCAGATTCGGGGCCTTCTTGAACACCACGGCGATTTCGGTGACGCGGCGGCCCAAACGCTTACCTGCGCGCAGGTAGAACGGTACCCCATCCCAGCGACGGGTCTTGATGTTCAAACGAACGGCCGCATAGGTTTCGGTCTTGGACTTCGGGTTGAAGCCTTCCTCGTCAAGGAAGCCAACTACTTCTTCTGCACCCTGCCAGCCTGAGGTGTACTGACCGCGGGCACTAGCTGCGCCAAGATCCTCGGGCAGTTCCACCGCCGAGAGTACCTTTTCCTTCTCGCTACGCAAGTGATCGGCATTGAAGGAGATTGGCTCCTCCATCGCAGTCAGTGCCAGCAACTGGAGTAGGTGATTCTGGATGACATCGCGGGCAGCACCCACGCCGTCATAGTAGCTGGCACGTCCACCAATGCCGATATCCTCGGCCATGGTGATCTGTACGTGGTCCACATATTTGTTGTTCCACAGTGGCTCAAACATCTGGTTACCAAAGCGCAGAGCCAATAGGTTTTGTACGGTCTCCTTGCCCAGGTAGTGGTCGATGCGGAAGACCTGGTCTGCTGGGAAAACGGACTCCACGATTTCGTTCAGTTCGCGGGCGCTTTGCAGGTTGTGACCAAATGGCTTTTCGATGACCACACGTTCCCAACCTGGGTTGGAATCATTGGCCAAGTGGTGCTCTGAGAGCTTCTGGCAAACAATTTCGAACCAGCTTGGTGGGATCGAGAGGTAGAAGGCGTGGTTACGTCCGGTGGAACGCGATTCCGCGAGTTCATCCAGAGTTTCAGCGAGCTTCCGATAAGCGTCGTCATCATCGAAGGCACCGGAAATAAAACGCATTCCGGAGGCCAGCTGGGCGAACACCGTCTCGTTAAACGGAGTACGGGAGCTGGCGAGGATCCATTCGCGTGCCTGAGCGGTGAAGTCTTCAGCGCTCCAGTCGCGACGGCCGAAGCCGACGATGGCAAAGTTTGGGGGGAGAAGTCCGCGGTTAGCCAGGTCGTAGACCGCTGGCATCAGTTTTTTGCGGGCGAGGTCGCCGGTGATTCCGAAGAACACCAGCGCGCCCGGACCGGCGATGCGGTTAAGTCGCCGGTCGCGAGCGTCGCGTAGTGGGTTGTTCATTCGTGCCTTACTTCGCAGCCTCTAGCAGGGCGGCGATGCCGGCTGCGCGGTCCGTGAGGTTCACGCGCAGCACAGGGCGGTTATGTTCATCATCCGAGAGCACTGCACCGTCGCCAATTGCTTGGGCAGTGATCAGTGAACCGAAGGTGTAAGGGCGATCTGGGATTTCCAAGTCGTCCTTGTGATCCGCGGTGATCTGCAGGAATACACCCTGTGCCGGTCCACCCTTGTGGTACTGACCGGTGGAGTGCAAGAAGCGCGGGCCCCAACCGAAGGTAACCGGACGGCCGGTCTTTTCGGCGAAGAGGTCACGCAGTTGCTCTAACTGCTGATCCGAAAGACGGTTCAGGTAAGCCTGAATTGCGAAGTAACCATCTTCTGGCAACTGCGCGGTGAGCTGATCCAGAGCCTCTGCCAGGGTGCTGGCGGTGGTGCCGTACAACTGCACCGCACCGTCGGTGGCATCCGGCGCCGTTTGCGCTGGAGCGTCGAGCATCGAGCGTGCTGCAACCTTAGCGGCTTCAACATCTGGCTGGTCAAATGGGCTGATGCCCAGCAGGTAACCGGCAATGGCGGTGGCGTACTCGAAGATCATGAAGGAGGTGCCCAACGGTGCACTAATGTGCACGGCGGTGGCGTCCTCATCAAGTTCTTCTGGAAGCTCTTCGTAAACGAACAGCGGCAGTACGTCGGAAGCAACGTCCTTCAGCTCGGGTGCACCTACATGTGCGGCTACAGGCAGAACGCCCTTGCCGGACTTACCGGTGGATTCTGCGATGAGCTGTTCTGCCCAGTCGCCGAAGCCTGGCAGTGCCTGGCCCACGCAGGAGATCAGTAGCTTGTCACGGCCTGCGGTGGCCATTGCGGCGCCGAGGTGCAACGCGATGTTGTCCTCATCGTCGGCGGCCAAGATGTCGCTGATCAGCCCTGCTTCTTCAACCAATGCTTCGATGTCCGCACCGGCAAGACCCGAAGGTACCAGGCCGAAGGCGGTCAATGCGGAGTAGCGGCCACCCACATGTGGGTCGGCGTTGAAAACTGCGCGTACGCCCTCTGCCTTGTCCATCGGCGAACCTGGATCGGTGACCAGCACCAGACGGGTTGCTGGATCAATTCCGGCAGCGTTGAACGCTGCGGTGAAGGCACGACGCTGCGAGTCGGTTTCCACGGTGGAGCCGGACTTGGAGGAAACGACCACTACGGTGCGCTGAAGATCGGTTTCCACGATGTCCTTGACCATCGAAGGGTCGGTGGTGTCGCAGATGACCAGTTCGATCTCGTCATTGGCGGCGATGACTTCTGGAGCCAGCGAGGAGCCGCCCATGCCACAAAGGACAATGCGGGTCAGGTTTTCCTTCACCAGTTCTTCACGCAGTGCCAAGATTTCTGGAATCAGTTTTGCTGCCGCCTGGAAAGGGTTCACCCAGCCAAGGCGGATCGCCGATTCTGCTTCAGCCTCTGGACCCCAGATGGTGGCGTCGCCGGCGGTAATGCGGCTGGCAATCTTCTCTTCGATTAGCTGTGGAAGCAGCTGGTCAACAGAGGCGAGTGCCGCACCGGTAGTAACCAGTCCAAGTTCCATTTACTTGGCTCCCTTCAGAGCCACTGACATGTCTTCGAGCAACTCGTTCCAAGCAACCTCGAACTTGTCGACGCCTTCAACCTCAAGCAGGTTAACAACCTCGTTGTAGTCGATGCCCTGGGCGGCCAGCTTGTCCAGTACGTGGTTAGCTGCTTCGTAGCTACCCGAGATGGTGTCGCCGCGAACCTCGGCCTCAGCAGCAGTAGCGTCAAGGGTCTTTTCTGGCATGGTGTTCACGGTGTTGGCAGCAACCAACTCGGTGACGTACAAGGTCGATGGGTACGCAGGGTCCTTCACACCGGTCGAGGCCCACAGCGGACGCTGAACGTTGGCGCCAGCGGCAGCCAGCACCTCGTAGCGTGCCGAAGCGAAGGTCTCTTCGAAGACCTGGTAGGCCAAGCGTGCGTTCGCTACGCCAGCCTGGCCGCGCAATGCGGTGGCTGCGTCGGTACCGATAGCTTCAAGACGCTTGTCGATTTCGGAGTCAACACGGGAAACGAAGAAGGAAGCGACCGAATGGATCTTGGACAGATCCAAGCCCTTGGCGTGAGCCTTCTCCAGACCGATCAGGTACGCGTTGATTACTTCGCGGTAGCGTTCCAGCGAGAAGATCAGGGTCACGTTGACCGAAATGCCTTCGGCGATGGTCTCGGTGATAGCTTCCAGACCTTCGAGGGTGGCTGGAATCTTGATCAGGACGTTTTCGCGGTTAACCCGCTCGTACAGGGCTTTGGCCTGTGCGATGGTTGGTGCGGTTTCGTGAGCTAGACGAGGATCAACCTCGATGGACACGCGGCCGTCGAAGCCCTTGGAGGACTCGTAGACACCCTTGAACAGGTCGCAAGCGGCAGCTACGTCGTCGCTGGTGATCTCGGTGATCGCATCTTCAACGGACTTTTCGCGCTGCTCGGCGATGGCTTCGCCGTAGACCTCAGCCTTGGACAGTGAAGCGGCGAAGATGGCTGGGTTGGTGGTAACGCCAACAACGTTCTTCTCTTCGATCAGCTTGGCCAGCGAGCCGCTGGTCAGTCGTTCGCGGGAAAGGTCATCAAGCCAGATGGAAACGCCGGCGTCGGACAGGGCCTGGGTATTTGGGTTGCTCATAATGTGTACTTCAGTTCCTTACTTTGCGGCGTTCTGTACGGAGGTTTCGGCAGCGGCAACAACGGCCGCGGTGGTGATACCGAACTCGGAGTACAGCTTCTTGTAATCGGCGGAAGCGCCGAAGTGGTCTAGGGAGATGATCTCGCCATGTGCACCGACCAGCTCGCGCCAGCCCTGGGCTACACCAGCTTCAACCGACACGCGCGCGGTGATTGCTGCTGGCAGAACCTCTTCACGGTAGGCAGCATCCTGCTTGGCGAACCACTCAAGGGAAGGCAGGGAAACTACGCGGGCTGCGATGTTCTTTGCGGCTAGTTCTTCGCGCGCCTCAACTGCCAGTTCTACCTCGGAACCGGTAGCGAGCAAGATGACATCCGGGGTAACCTCGGCGCCGTCGCGAACAGCTTCAGCCAGGATGTAACCACCCTTCAAGGTGCCTTCTGCGCCACGGAAGCCTGCAGCTTCACGGTCGTAGATTGGCAGGTTCTGACGGGAGAGAACGATACCCGATGGGGTGTCGGTCAGTTCCAGCATGCCGCGCCATGCGTAGGCAACTTCGTTGGCATCCGCTGGGCGAACTACGTCGAAGTTAGGGATGACGCGCAAGCTGGCAAGCTGCTCAACTGGCTGGTGGGTTGGGCCGTCTTCGCCCAGACCGATGGAGTCGTGGGTCCATACGAAGATCGATGGAACACCCATCAGTGCAGCCAAGCGGATTGCTGGGCGCTGGTAGTCCGAGAAGATCAGGAAGGTGCCGGAGAATGCACGGGTAGGGCTTGAAAGCACAATGCCGTTCACAATCGAGGCAGCAGCATGTTCGCGGATACCGAAGTGCAGGACACGACCGTATGGGCTTGCATCCCACGAAGCGGTGGAGCGACGCTGCGGCGCGAAGGACTTCGCGGTATCGATGGTGGTGTTGTTCGAACCTGCGAGGTCAGCCGAGCCGCCCCAAAGTTCTGGCAATTCATCAGCGATAGCGTTGATAACCTTGCCCGATGCCGAGCGGGTCGCCATGGTGGAACCTGGCTCGAATACTGGAAGCTTTTCGGTCCAGCCTTCTGGAAGCTTGCCAGCCTGCAGGCGCTCAAGCAGAGCAGCCTCTTCTGGGTTAGCGCTCTTCCAAGTGTTGAAGTCCGCGTTCCATGATTCGTGAAGTTCTGCACCGCGGGTAACTACTTCGCGTGCGTGATCCAGTACTTCCTGATCGATGTGGAAGTTCTTTGCTGGGTCGAAGCCCAGAACTTCCTTCAGGCCTGCGACTTCTTCGGTTCCGAGCTTGGAGCCGTGGATGCCGCCGGTGTTCTGCTTGGTTGGTGCTGGCCAGCCGATCACGGTGCGCAGGGCGATGATCGATGGGCGGGAGGTCTCGGCCTTGGCAGCGCGGATGGCCTCGTCCAGTGCCTTAAGGTCTTCAACATATTCGCCGGTGACAGTCCAGTCAACGCGCTGGGTGTGCCAGCCGTAGGAGTCGTAGCGACCCAGAACATCTTCGGTGAAGGCGATGTCGGTGTCGTTCTCAATGGAGATCTTATTGTCATCGTAAATTACGACGAGGTTGCCAAGTTCCTGGTGACCGGCCAGCGACGATGCCTCTGAGGTGACACCTTCCTGAAGGTCGCCATCGGAAGCGATGACATACACGGTGTGATCAAACGGGCTGGTGCCAGCTTCGGCAGCTGGGTCCAGCAGGCCACGCATGCGGCGCTGCGAGTAAGCGAAACCAACGGCGGAGGCCAGACCCTGACCCAGTGGTCCGGTGGTGATCTCTACACCGGCAGTGTGGCCCACTTCTGGGTGACCTGGAGTCTTTGCGCCCCAAGTACGCAGTGCTTCGATGTCTTCCATCTCTAGGCCGTAGCCGGAGAGGAACAGCTGTAGGTACAAGGTCAAGGAAGTGTGACCTGGGGAGAGGACGAAGCGGTCGCGGCCGATCCAGTTTGGATCCTTAGGGTCGTGACGCAAGTGCTTCTGGAAAATCAAGTAGGCGGCCGGTGCCAAGCTCATGGCGGTACCCGGGTGGCCATTGCCAACTTTTTCAACAGCGTCGGCTGCCAAGACACGTGCGGTGTCGATGGCCTTACGATCCAACTCAGTCAGTGAAAACTCTTCTACTAAGGATTCAGTCGCCACAGTGGCGTTCCTTCCATTCAGGCTTGGACGGGAGCTATTTCCCGCTGACACGCAATACGCCGTCGCCTCCTATAGATTCCTGATGCTTTGCGGCTCAAGAAGTTCTAGGTTGCGACGGCGCAATCTCACTCAACTCTATCGCGAAAACAGAGGTTCGCGTGTTGGTTATAGCAAGATGACGTCCAACTTTATTTCCGCAGGGTAACGGTGGATTCACCACAGATAAATTTCGTTCGCCTGATTGCTTTGGATTGCGGCGGTGTTTCATTCGTCACAACGCAGTTCGTGGGGCTGGATTTAACCTCCAGACAACAAACTGTCACCGAGCCGGCGAATCCAATAAGACAAAGACTGGACTTTGTTATCAGTTGTAGTACATAAGTTAAATGTCGTATTCGCCGTTTGAGTTCCGAGAATCAATGACTCGGCAGCGAGAAGTTTCAAAAATCTAACAATCGAAAACCTAGTTTGCGTGCCTGGTTGCCGCGCTAAGGGGCGCGGAGTTCAAATATTGAGACTTCATGACGCGCCTGCTTCCCCGACCAGTCACCAAAAATCACCTCACGATCAACATCCGTCCGGTGTACCGATGCTGATACCCATCTCAACAGGAGTGTTGATCGAGATCACCAAGAATTGGACAGGAACCACGCGCTAAGGAGTTTCAAAGAATTTCTATCGGGCGTAGAATGAGTGTGTCTATCTTGTACCCGTGAAGAACTGAGTGCGTTTAATTGAAGACTCAAAGTGTCGCCGGAGCATCAGTGTCGCGCGCCTCGCGTCAGCCTGGTGAAAGCGCCGGAGACTATGTGAAGCGCAAGGCCAGCGCTTATTTGGCGTTGACTAAGCCTCGTGTTATCGAGTTGCTGCTGGTGAGCACCTTCCCGACCATGATTTTCGCCGAGCGTGGCATGCCGCCGTTGTGGTTAATGATCTCCACTCTCGTTGGCGGTGCTATGGCAGCCGGCGCTTCAGGCGCATTCAACTGCTATATCGACCGTGATATGGACAAGCTGATGAAGCGCACCAAGGGGCGCCCGCTTGTTACAGGAGATCTCACGCCAAAAGAGGCTTTGATTTTCTCGTGGGTTCTGGCGATTGCATCTCTCGTTGTTCTATGGTTTGGCACCAATCCGCTGACCACTGCATTGGGCCTCGCTGCAATTCTTCTTTACGTCGTCTTCTACACGATGATCTTGAAGCGTCGAACGGCCCAGAATATAGTCTGGGGTGGTATTGCCGGTTGCATGCCTGTGTTGATCGCCTGGGCGGCAGTTACTGAAAAGGTAGAGTGGCCAGCTGTCATTCTCTTTTTGGTGATTTTCTTGTGGACGCCACCGCATTACTGGCCTCTGTCCATGAAGTATGCGGATGATTACAACGCTGCCTCGGTTCCTATGCTCGGCGCTATAGCCAATGCTCGTCGAGTTTCAGTCCAGGTCGTTCTGTACGCGTGGGCCACGGTTGTTTGTTCGTTGCTATTGGTCCCACTGGGTCACGCTGGCATTCTCTACACGGCCATTGCGGGCGGAGCCGGCATCTGGTTCATTGTTGAGTCGCACGTTCTTTATCGCGAAGCCCGGGACGAACATAAGCCTGCGGTGGTCAACCGTAAGGCTATGAAGGTCTTCCATATCTCCATTACCTACCTGACGATTGTCTTCTTGGCGTTGGCATTTGATCCTTTTGTTGGAAGCCCACTGTTCGGCTAGATCGCGACTAGTTCGCACTTCTCTAAAAACCCTCGTGCTCATTCTTTCGAATGAGTGCGAGGGTTTTTGTGTTTGGGATCGTCGTTGTTGGTTCGAAGGTTCACGCGGGTTCTGAGTCGTAGAACTATGAGATCTCTTGGTTGAAAGACGTTCATGGTTAGAGCTTGTCATTGAGTCATGCTATGCAAGCCTTGTTATGCAAGGTAAAATATTTTCTATGTTTGAACAGCGCGAAAAGATCGCTACCAACATACGCAAGGGTGTACTTGAGTACTGCGTGTTGGGATCGCTGTCCAGCGGGGACAAATATGGGCTGGAGCTCGCAGAACAGCTCACAGAGCTGAACCTGACGGCGGGTGAAGGTAGCTTGTATCCCTTGCTGGCGCGAATGAAGGCGGCGGGACTAGTAGAAACCCAATGGCATGAAGGCGGAACCGGTAGGAAGCGAAAGTACTATTCGATCACGGCCCACGGACACCAGATGCTCAATGAGTTCCGTGCAGTATGGACCGAGATAGCAGGGCAGGTTGAACAAATACTTGGAGGGCAAAATGGCGAAGGTAATTGAGACACCGAGCGTAGAGGAGTATCTCCGCGAGTTAAATCATCTTCTTCGCCATGTTCCGGTTCAGCTAAGGCACGAGCTCGTGGCCGATATCGCCGAGCACATTGACGAGGGTCGCGAACAAGGCCGCAGTGATCGCGAGATAGTGACCGCGCTAGGTAATGCTGAGTCTGTGGCGGCCCCGGTGCTGGAAGAAGTTCTTCTGCGCGGTGCGGCACCGACAATGAAGCGCAACCGCCGGGTGCTAGGTATCGTCGCGATTGTTACGGGACTTTTTGCAGCGATCGTTTCGCGCTCTTCAGATTCCACTGTCATCAACATGACCTTTGGCCCCACAGAAATGCAGGGCGCAAGCATCAACTATGGGTATTCAGATATTTTTGCAGCGAGCCAGTTGCTCATATTTATCTCTTTAGGGCTGATGGTCGCCGCGTCCGCAGTAATGAGGCCGAGGATAGCGCGTAGCTACAGCGTTGCAGCCGCCGTCGTAATGACGGTTGTGGTGATCATCTGTGGCACTGGGTTGGGGATGTTCTTTGTTCCATCGATGGTGGCTGCCTGGTTGTTAGCCGGGGTCAACAACCTAAAAATGGGTGCGGATCAAAGGGATCGGCGTTCAAGAACAGTGAGAATAGTCGGGGGCATTGCGTTGTTGCTTCCATCGAGTCTGGCCGTTGCCGGTATTTTGTCGGGTTCGGTCCTAGGGGTAGGCCCATATATCTTCGTGGCCCTTGGGCTTGCCTGCAGTGTCGGCTACCTCAAATCATTCCGATTCGCGCAGTGGCTGGCATGTATCACCGGTGGTTTGCTCATGGTCATGGCGATCATAGATCAAGGTATGCTGATGGCAGCTTTTTGGCTTGGTGGCATCATGTACTTTTTCTTTGGTTTGTACGGCCTCTTGTGGTTCAGTGACCGGCGTGCCGTTTCGACCACAGTCTTGCAGTGAGCTCAGGCGGTCATTTATTTTCAACTACACTTCGGGCAGCCATGCAATACGCATGGCCGCCCGAAGTGTAGTTGGACAGTTATTAGTTCTGGACGCGCTTGTACTTTGGAAGCAAGGTCGCCCGGTCCCATACGTCGCCACTGGCAACTAGGAGCAGGCTCGCGCCAAGCATATGAAGTAGGACCAACCCGATAGGTAGTCCGGTGAAATGCTGGACATAACCGATGGCGGCCTGAAGGGCGATAACTGCTACAAGCCACAGCACCGGAGCGCGCAAGTGGCGATCCGCTGTAGACCGTGAAATCAGTACTAACAACGCAATCGTGGCAAGCACCAAAAGGTAGACAGGAGCGGTGTGCATGCGTGTCACGAGCAGTGGATCAAACATATGACGAGGTGCTGTGGCATCACCAGCGTGAGGGCCGGTACCTGTGACGATGGTCCCCAGAATGACCGAAATGATCGAGAAGATCCAAGCCGCGATTGAAACCTGACGGATGGTCCTTGTTGTTGTTGGAAAGGACAGCCTCTTGAGTTCAGTTCTTGTCCTGTTGACCAGCAAGGTTGCCAGCGTAACCAAGGTTCCAGAGAGTAAGAAGTGCAACGAAACAATCCATGGATTCAAGCCGGTAAGCACGGTAATTCCACCGATGACGCCTTGAGCCGGGATACCTAGGAGAAGTACGAGTCCCAATTTGAAGATGGTTGGGTGGCTGCGTCGCATTGACCAAACCGAAACAATGAATGCGATGGCAATGAACAGCAATACAAAAGTCAACGTGCGGTTCGCAAACTCGATAATGCCGTGAATGCCCATCGCCGGAACCGGAGTCATAGACCCGGGAACGCAGTTCGGCCAGCTTGAGCATCCCAAACCAGACTTAGTAAGTCGCACAGCGCCACCGGTGACGATGATGCCGATCTGTGAGATCAGCGATGCGATCGCCAGACCGTGCACGAGAGGTGTGACTTTCGTGGGCAACTTCTCGGCCCAGCTTGATGCGGCTAGGTCAGAGGACATGGGAATCTCCCTTAGAGGTTGGGATGGTGGGTTAGTTCCACTTGAATAGTTTGATCGCTGCAAAGGACGCGGCTGCGGACCACAGAACTAGGAAAATCAAGCCGGCGATGCTGAAGTGCCCTGAAATGAGTGCATCGCGCATCGCGTCACCTAGCGCGGCAGAGGGCAACGCGTTAAGCGTGGGTTGGATCCAGTCTGGTGCCATGCTCAGCGGATAGAGAACTCCACCGGCACCGGCCAAGAGGATCCAAGCCAGATTGGTGATGGCAAGTGTCGCTTCTGGCCGTACGGTCCCTGCAATGAGCAATCCCAATGAGGTGAATGCTGCCGCGCCAAGTAGCAAGAACAAGATCGCTGGAACTATACCCACTAGATTTGGTTCCCAGCCCATGAACAGACCTACGACACTGATCAAAATGACCTGGATGACCAAAACAGTCAAAACAGCGATTACCTTGCCGAAGATCAGACCGGCTTTGCCCAGGGGAGTAGTAGAGAACATCTTGAGTACGCCATAACGACGGTCAAAGCCTGTACCGATGCCCTGACCGGTAAACGCTGTAGAGATGACACATAGTGCCAATACTCCAGGAACTGCTGCGTCAATGCTTCGTTCAGCTACACCGTTGAGCAGGTCGGTGACGCTCAATACGATCAAGGCGATCAGTGGCATTACTACTGCCAGGATCAGCTGCTCGCCGTTGCTGAGCATTTGAATGGACTCGTACTTGCCCTGAGCAAGAATACGTTTGAGTGGGGACGTGGCGTTCGACGCTATAACTTGCTGGCTCATGCCCGTTCCTCCTTCTGTGCGAATTCGAGGAACACGTCTTCCAAGCTGCGCGACTGAAGGTTCAGCTGTGTCGGCAAGATGTTTTCCTTGACCCACCAGGTAGTGAGCCAGTTCAGGTGCTCGGGGGAGTTAACGCCGTCTAGACGGTATTCACCGGCCGAAGTTTCTGAAAGATGCAGACCCGTTGGGGGTTCTGGAAGTACCAAGCCTGCAGGTCCTGCAAAGGCAATTGGGCGAGTGTCCTGATCTTCGGCGGCTCGCTCGATTAGTTCTGCCACGGTGCCTTGAGCCACAGTGCAGCCCTTGTCGATGATGTAGACGTAGTCACTCAACCGCTGGGCATCATCCATGAGATGGGTAGTGAGAATGATCGCCTTGCCAGCATCACGCAACTCGGTGATCAAATCGAAAACTACTTGGCGGGACTGCGGGTCCAACCCCGCGCTAGGCTCATCGAGGAAAAGGACTTCGGGATCGCCTGCCAGAGCAATAGCCATGGCAACGCGCTGCTTCTGACCGCCGGAGAGGCGACGAATGGTGCGCGTTCCGAAGGATTCAAGATCCAGGCGTGTGATCAACGAATCAATGTCGATAGGGTTCTTATATAAGGAAGCTACGTGACGCAGCAATGGAATTGGGCGCATGGATGGTGGAAGCCCACCATCTTGAAGCATGACCCCAACGCGTGAGCGCAGGTCCGGGTTATCGCCGTAAGGATCTTGCCCCAGCAGTTCTACCGTTCCACCGTTTGGCTGCAATAATCCCTGAGCACAGGCAAGCGTTGTAGATTTACCTGCGCCGTTTGCCCCGAGCAATGTGGTGACTTGGCCGGGATAAGCCTTCAGAGACACCGATTCAAGGACGCGCAACATGCGGTTGTCTAAGGCCGGTACGGGCCCTAGATCTTTGGCCAGTTCATTGATGATCAGACTGGGAGTATGGGAAGACACCCAAACATTCTACGACATGTCGAAGTTGGAATTTTGAGGACCATGTCACCATCACTCGCAGTTCTTGACTACCAGCGAGAGAATGAGTATCGCAGTACGGATCAATAGGGACCCAGTAGCGTGGTGGGCAAGCTCTCACTTAGTAAGCCCTTCCTTACTAGACCTAGAGCAAAAATTTACGCATGATTGTGTTGTGTATTCATCAAATTTAGACTCAGCTAATAGCTCCACTGCCGAAACAGTTGGTGCAGTTGGGGATACCGAAGAACGCACGCGCGATCGTGTTCTCTACGCAGTGCTAGAGGACGGACCTGTGAGTGCGGCGGAGCTTGGCAACAAGCTTGGTTTCACTCCAGCAGCAGTTCGCCGACACCTTGACGCGCTCTCGAAGTCGGGACTTGTCGAAGTGAAATTGGTGGCAAACCAGAAGACTGGCGCCGGGCGCCCATCGCGGCGTTACGTGCTTTCGCACCGTGGCCAGGCGAAACTCGGAAACGACTATCTGGAAATCGCCACTGATGCACTAAAGATGCTTGGTAACGCAGCCGGAGATGAGGCGATTCGCACCTTTGCGAAAAATCGCTTCGCCGAAATGGAGACCCGATACGCCAAGGCGCTCATCGGAGTCGAAGGACTGGAGGCACGAGCCGAGGTGCTAAGCAATCTCCTTAGCGCCGATGGGTTCGTGGGGTACAGCCGAAAAGTAGATACAAAAGTGGCAACCGCTTTGATGCACAGCGTTCAGCTGTGTCAGGGGCACTGCCCGATACAAGACTTGGCACGTGAGTTTCCGGTGTTTTGCGACATCGAAACCGAAATGTTCGCCCGACTAATAGGAGTCGACGTTCGACGATTGTCGACCCTTGCTGGCGGCGGCCACGTGTGCACGACCCACATCCCCGTGGGGCGTGAAAAGGCGCCAATGCGCGCCGAGAAGAGAACTCGAATTCAGTTCACGAAGCAGGAGAGGCCGCGATGACGGATCAGATTGCACAGGAGTCAGCAGACCCAGGTGTAATTTCCGAAATTCTGGAGAAGAACCCCGAACTCCACGGAATCGGCAATTACGAATATGGCTGGTCAGATAAGAACGACGCGGGTGCTAACGCTCGCCGCGGCGTTGACAAGGATGTAGTGGCGAATATTTCGTCACTGAAGTCCGAGCCAGAATGGATGCTCGACCGCCGCCAGAAGGCGCTGAAGTACTTCGATCGCAAGCCAATGCCAACCTGGGGTCCAGACCTCTCGGGCATTGACTTCGACAACATCAAGTACTTCGTGCGTTCCACCGAGAAGCAGGCTGCTACTTGGGATGAGCTTCCAGAAGACATCAAGAACACCTACGACAAGTTGGGTATTCCTGAGGCTGAAAAGCAGCGCCTGGTTTCCGGCGTTGCCGCTCAGTACGAGTCTGAGGTTGTTTACCACCAGTTGCGTGAAGACCTTGAAGCTCAGGGCGTGATCTTCCTTGATACCGATACCGGTCTGAAGGAACACCCAGAGATCTTCGAAGAGTACTTCGGTTCGGTTATCCCTGCTGGCGATAACAAGTTCGCTTCGCTGAACACCGCCGTTTGGTCTGGTGGATCCTTCGTTTACGTTCCTAAGGGCGTACACGTAGAAATTCCACTGCAGGCCTACTTCCGTATCAATACGGAGAACATGGGTCAGTTCGAACGCACCCTGATCATCGCCGATGAGGGCTCGTACGTTCACTACATTGAGGGTTGCACCGCCCCGATCTACCAGTCGGACTCGCTGCACTCGGCCGTTGTGGAAATCATCGTGAAGAAGAACGCCCGCGTTCGCTACACGACGATCCAGAACTGGTCGAACAACGTGTACAACCTGGTGACCAAGCGCGCCGTCTGTGAAGAAGGCGCAACCATGGAATGGGTCGATGGCAACATCGGTTCCAAGGTCACCATGAAGTACCCAGCGGTTTACCTGGTTGGCGAGCACGCTAAGGGCGAGACCTTGTCCATCGCTTTCGCCGGCGAGGGCCAGCACCAGGACACCGGTTCCAAGATGGTTCACATCGCTCCGAACACTTCCTCGGCCATTGTGGCCAAGTCGGTGGCTCGTAACGGTGGACGCTCGGCTTACCGTGGTCTGGTTCAGGTTCAGGAAGGTGCCAAGGGCACCAAGAACTCGGTGGTTTGTGACGCACTGCTGGTTGACCAGATTTCGCGTTCAGATACCTACCCATACATTGACGTTCGTGAAGACGATGTCACCATGGGCCACGAGGCTACCGTTTCACGTGTTTCCGAAGAGCAGCTGTTCTACCTGATGTCCCGCGGCATGGCCGAGGACGAAGCCATGGCGATGATCGTGCGTGGCTTCGTTGAGCCAATTGCTCGCGAGCTTCCTATGGAATACGCGCTGGAACTGAACCGCCTTATTGAACTTCAGATGGAAGGATCGGTCGGTTAAGAATGTCGGAGACCACCACCCACATCCCAGACGAGAAGGTACGCATTGGCGCACCATCCATCCCTGGTTTCACCGAAGAGGGCGAAGACCTTTCGCCAATCAACGACAATGACAACTCGCCACTAGGCGGTGCGTCTACCAAGGCACACAGCCACGGTGGCGGAGTCGAAACTCCTGATTCTTCACGTGCCGGTCGTTTGACCAGCACCAACGTTGAGGATTTCGCCAAGTTGACCGGTCGCGAAGAGGACTGGCGTTTCACCCCGCTGAAGCGCCTGTTGGGTCTGCACAGTGAGGATCTCACCGGTGCTGCTCCAAAGGTTGAACTCACCGGAAACGACATCGCTCAGCTTTCTGTTGTGTCCTCCGATGACGCTCTGAACGGTGTTGCGCACACTCCCGATGATCGTGTTTCTGCCAATGCTTGGAAGTTTGCTTCCCAGACTCAGGTAGTGACCATTCCAAAGAATGCTGAGGGCGCGAACGCTAGCCTTCGCATCACCGGCGAGTCACTGGTTCCTGCAGCCCAGCACCTGATCATTGTTGCTGAAGAGAACTCGGAAGCTACCGTGATCTTGGACCACGTTGGTTCGGCAGTGCTGGCGCAGAACGTCGAATTTGATGTTCGAGCCAACGCTCGCTTGACCGTGGTTTCACTTCAGGCTTGGGAAGATGACGCAGTGCACGCTTCCTCACAGCAGGCAGTGGTGGCCCAGGGTGCTTCGTTCAAGCACATCGCCGTATCCTTCGGTGGTGACCTGGTTCGCGTGAACCCATCGGCTCGCTTTGCTGGCGAACGTGCGGAGATTGAGCTTTACGGCTTGTACTTCGCAGATGCTGGTCAGCACCTTGAGCACCGTCTGTTCGTTGACCACGCAGTTCCTAACTGCAAGTCCAACGTGCTGTACAAGGGTGCGTTGCAGGGCAAGGACGCACACACCGTTTGGGTTGGCGACGTGCTGATTCAGAAGGCAGCTGTGGGCACCGATTCCTACGAAGCTAACCGCAACTTGGTATTGACCGACGGTGCACGTGCTGACTCGGTTCCTAACCTGGAAATCGAAACTGGTCTGATTGATGGTGCTGGACACGCATCGACCACCGGCCGCTTCGATGACGAACACCTGTTCTACCTGATGGCCCGCGGTATCGATGAAAAGACCGCACGCCGCTTGGTAGTCCGTGGTTTCTTGAACGAAATCGTTCAGCAAATCGGCGACGAAGCTCTTCAGGAGCGCCTGACCGAGACCATCGAAGAAGAACTGGCTGCTACCGAGAACTAGGTAGTGCTCGCTTCACCAGCTTTTTAGCCTCAGAGCTTTTTAGAAAGAAACGGAACGACGTATGTCTACTCTGGAAATCAAAGACCTGCACGTCTCGATTGAAACCGAGCAGGGCGAGAAGGAAATTCTCAAGGGTGTAACCCTCACCATTAACACCGGCGAGACCCACGCAATCATGGGTCCTAACGGTTCAGGCAAGTCGACCTTGGCTTCGACCATTGCCGGCCACCCACGCTACACCGTCACCTCCGGTTCCATCACCCTCGATGGTGAAGATGTACTGGAGATGAGCGTTGACGAGCGCGCCAAGGCTGGCTTGTTCTTGGCTATGCAGTACCCAGTTGAGGTACCAGGCGTAACCATGACCAACTTCCTGCGTACCGCCAAGACCGCCATCGACGGAGAAGCTCCGAAGCTGCGTACCTGGACCAAGGACGTCAAGGAAGCATTCAGCAAGCTGAAGATCGATGCAGACTTCGCTGGCCGTAACGTCAACGAAGGCTTCTCCGGTGGCGAGAAGAAGCGCGTTGAGATCCTTCAGCTTGAGCTGTTCAAGCCTAAGTTTGCAATTCTCGACGAGACCGACTCGGGCCTTGACGTTGACGCGCTGAAGATCGTATCCGAGGGCGTTAACCGCGCTCAGGATGAGAACGAGATGGGTACTCTTTTGATCACCCACTACACCCGTATCCTGCGCTACATCAAGCCACAGTTCGTCCACGTATTTGTGGATGGTCACGTAGCAGAACAGGGCGGCCCGGAACTTGCCGACCGTCTGGAAGAAGAAGGCTACGACCGTTACCTGAACGTCAAGGCCTAAGGGTATTTTTCATGAGTGAATCAACCGAACAGAGCCAGGGAGCCGTCTCGACTCCACTGGAAGACGTT
>Ga0308157_10004441_pt1 | contig 18639 bp, 15 predicted proteins | sample PhyBR1_FD_201035 | JGI IMG/M metagenome (GOLD analysis project Ga0308157, IMG submission 201035) | Phyllosphere microbial communities from UC Gill Tract Community Farm, Albany, California, United States - DLSLB.R1 | ecosystem: Host-associated > Plants > Phyllosphere > Unclassified | place: USA...
ACTACAATAGAAATGTTCATTTCAAGAGTTAAATTTTAGGTTAAAAAATGTGCTGTAACCCTGTTTGAAATATTCTTTTTTTGAATTATCAAATATATGATAAAAGCAATTAGGAATAATCCAAGTAGTTGAATTACAGTGTGATAAATTTTGTTTGGTAATTTTTGTAGGATGTATTAATCCAAATAAATATGGAAATAATTTCAAAACGATAAAATAAGAAATGAATAAATATATTACGATTACACCGTGGAAGCTACTATTATAGCATCCGTACTTCGGGAGAAGTAGTAGGTGTCATTATCCTGGAGATAATTGTTATATATGTTTCTGTTTTTTTCATCGGTGCAAAAATACAATTATTTTTTATTAGCAGATTCATTTTTTTTTGTAAAAGTCATATTTTTAACAAATCATAAGGGTTTTGTGGAAAAAAAAATAAAATTAACTTTAAAACACTGTTTTCTAATTGTATTTTGTTTTTATAAACAATTAAAAAGAGATTTTGATTTTATTATCAAAACGCATGGTTTTTGCATACTTTAAGAAATATAAAACTCAAGTTTTTTTATACTTTTGCAGCCTTTATTATTTTATATTTAGAAAGTTTTTAAAGTAACTAAACATACAAGCGATGCTGAAAAAAGAAACAAATAAGAGATTATTCATTCGAAAAGGAATTAAAATTGTTTTTGTTGTGGTTCTGGTGATTTTGGCTCAACAGTTTTTCTTTAAAAATAAAACAATTGGAAACGAAATAAAGCCATTAGTTGAAAATTACAATAAAGCTTGTCCGATGATGATTAGTGAGGATATTTGTATGGAAAGCGTTAATTCATTGCCTGACAATACTGTTCAATATGATTTTACTTTGGTTCATGTTAAAAAAGAAACAATTGATGTCAAGGCTTTAAAAAAATCTGTTGAGAAAGAGATTTTGAGCACTTCAAAAACAAATCCGAGTCTTGAAGCTTTTAGAAATAATAATTCAACCGTAGTTTATATCTACAGGGATAAGGATCAAAAGAATTTATTTAAGGTTGTTTTGACTCCTGAAATGTATTAAAATTTAGCAAAAACTATCTTTTATTATAAAATATTTGACTTTAAGGATATTAAAGATGTTTTAAATATATTGTATAATACTTTGTAAATAAGCTTGTTGTGGTTTGTAGATGCTAATATTCTTCAATGCTTAATTTAGCATCTATGATAAAAGTCAGTGTCTGACTGTTTTGATGTTTTTAAATTTGCAAATAAAATGTTAATAATAATAAGTTAATCCAAATTTATAGGTTCGGCTTATTATTTTTTGTAAATTAGAAAGATCATGATAAAAAGAGGATTATTATTTCTACTATTTATAAGCGCCTTTTCAGCTTATAGTCAAACTAAAAGCAAAAATCTGACACCACTTCAAAAATTAGAAGAGGGAAACAAAAGATTTACTGCTGGAAAACCTATGCATCCAGACGAAACTCTCGAAAGACTTAGAGAACTAAAAAAAGGTCAGCATCCATTTGCAATAGTGGTAAGCTGTTCTGATTCCAGGGTCCCTGCTGAACTCGTTTTTGATCAAGGTCTTGGAGATATTTTTTCTATCCGGACAGCTGGAAATGTTATTGGTGACTACGAATTAGGAAGCATCGAATATGCTGTCGAGCATTTGGATTGCAAATTAATTGTCGTGATGGGCCATAAAGGATGTGGTGCTGTCAAGGCATTTACAGATTCAAAAGGAAATTATGACCAACCAGATCATATTAAAAGTATAGTCGAATACATAGCAAATGAGCAGGAAGAGAAAAAATTAGTTACTGATAATACATTGACTTATGACAAAGCTATTGATGCAAATGTTGAACACGGAGTTACTTTCTTAAAAACTTCAGAGCCTATTTTGAAAGAGCGCTTTGATCAAAAGAAAGTCTCAATTGTTGGAGCTTTGTATAATATTGAAACAGGCAAAGTTGTGTTTCAAAATCTAAAATAGTTAACTAATAAAGAAGTCTTTCTTGAGTCATTAAAGGAAGATATATTACAAAATAGAAAATACCTCGTAATGAAAAAGTACTTTATATATTGTGCAATAGCTTTATTGCCAGCTTTAACTTTCGGACAAGTAGAAAAACCAGCAGCTCAACATACAGAAAATATAGGACAAGAACCTTTAATTTCCTCTTCCAAATTATCTTTATTAAAAGATTTGGATATCATTTTTAATACTCGAATGGGTTTTGATAATTATTTTGTTGATGGAGAACATGTGAATTCACTTTTCGCTATGAATCAATTTCGATTGGAAGTGAAAGGGAAAATTCATGACAAAATTTTCTTTAGATTTAGAAATAGATATACTAAAATCGCCGACCCTAATACTGTTGATAATGTGATAAGAGGTGTAGATATGGCTTATGTGACCATTGATGTAGCTCCGCAAACAAAACTTAGTGTAGGTAAAATGATTGGAAATTGGGGCGGTTACGAATTATTAATGAATCCGATTGAAATTTTGTCCTATAATACAATTAATAATTATGCTGATAATTTTTTGGTAGGTGCCTCTGTTGCTTATGCTTTAGAAGATAAAAAAAACAGTTTTACTCTTCAAGTGTTGAATTCAAGAACAAAGACCTTTGATGCACAATATGGAGCGACTGTCCCACCTGGAATAGAGCAAACAGAAATGCCTCTTGTGGCGGTTGGTAATTGGAAAGGACGCTTGTTCAATAATAAATTAGAAACGACTTACAGTTATAGTTTCTTTAATGATGCAAAAAATACTACCGGAAATTATATTTCTTTAGGAAATAAAATCAACCTTAACAAGTTCGTACTATATTATGATTTTCAATATAGTCAGGAAGATTTGGATAGGAAAGGAGTGGTTAGCAATATTATAAAAAGCCCAACGAATGTTTATGCGGCCGAAGATGTAAAATATGTAGAAAATTGGATTAGAGCCGAATATGCAATTCACCCCAAAGTAAGTTTATTGCTTTCGATGATGAATAGCAATGCATATTGGGATGGAAATCCTGATCCTAATCACAATAATAATTTACTGAAATCTTATAGTGTTATTCCAACAGTTGAATATTCTCCTTTTGCCGATTTTAACATGAAGTTTTTTGTTGGTTACGTTGCTAAGAAAAATAATTATTCAAGCTATGTCAAAAATACTTTTAACGCAGTTGACGGTACAACAGGCCAAATTAGTGTTGGTATAATTGCGCCATTGCTCGTTTTGTAAATTTATTGATTCATAAAAAAAAGCAACTCAATTAAGGGTTGCTTTTTTTGTTATATTAAAGTTGTTATTTTCTAAATTGATTTTTTGTTATAACCGAATTGATTTTATTTTTTAAATCTTCTCCTGTATCATAAACCATTTGTTCGCTGGTCGGAAATGGAACGATTTTTTTATCAAAATAAGCGTAATAATTATCATCAGCAGCTCTACGATCGCCTTTGTAAGTAGAGTAAATGTTTTCGAAGACAAACTCACTAGCAATTGGAAAAGATTCCAATGGTTGTTTCGAGTTGTTGTCAATAAAATCCACTTTTGCAGTAATCTGGCAAGATTTCAATTGACGAACTTCATAAATTCTTACTGTTGCATTGATTAAATTGTCAATCATAACTGGCTTCCCTTGTCGATCTAAAATAACATTTCCATTGGCATCTAACTGTTTTTTTTGCCCATCTACAATTTGGCGTTCTTTCACAAATTCTTTTTCTTTGATTTGTTCAGGTGAAATTGAAATTGACTTAAAATTGATAAACATTCCATAGTCGTAATAGATATCTTTTTGCTTTACACTATGGTAAACAGTCCATTTATCATTCAATTTATAACTTTTGAAATCCAGTAAATCATTTTGCAATTGGACAGGAATGATCATATTTGTTTCGTTTTGAGTGTAAACCATTACAAAATCAGTTCCTTTGAATTGAGCTTCGTCCATGATTTTGGAAACGTCTTTGTAGTTTGGATTTATCTTGTCCAAATAGGCTAAATCATCATAAACCCTGCGGTAATTCATTTTGTTTTTGGTAAGCATCAAGGCTTTTGCGTTTGTGTATAAATAATTAGACAAAGCATTTTTGCTGCTAATAATCCCGTCGGTGTAATTATCAAATGGAAAAATGGCATCGCGTCCTTCCTTGATTAATTTTAGCGGTAGCAATGGTTTAATTTTTTCCTGACGATCATTAAGAGTTAAATATGTATTGTATAGTTTTTCAAAATCTCTTGGATTGTTCTCTTTTTTTAAAAAACTGATCGTGCTTAAATCACGTTCTTTAGCTTTAGCGAAAGCCTCTTCGAGCAAATAAATATAGTCCTGTTTTCCCTTTTTGTCTTTATTGGTTCTTAAATTTGAAAGCGCAATATCTATAGCGGCATCATAATTTCCAGAAGTTAAATTGTTTTGGGTTTGTTTTACACCGCATGAACTTAGTAGGATGAAAAAGGTAATTAGTAAAGTAATGTTTTTCATTTTTATGGGGGATAATGAATTTAAAGAGTGTAGGTTTTAATTATTTTCTGCAAACTTAGGTGATTAACCTAAATATATTTCAAAAAAAAACCGACAAAGATAAATTGTCGGTTAGTACAGAAGAAATTAGTTTATTGTCTTACAAAAGGAGGTAGTAATTTACTTGAACACTCTCCAAAACCAATACGAACTTGTCCGTTTTGGCTGTATCCTTTCATAATGACCGTATCGCCATCGTTTATAAATTTGCGTTCGGTACCATTATTTAGTTTCAAAGGATTTTTTCCACCCCACGTTAATTCTAGCATTGAGCCATAGCTGTCAGGAGTTGGTCCGGAGATTGTTCCTGAACCCATCATGTCTCCAGAATTAACACGGCAACCATTAGAAGTATGATGCGCTAATTGCTGACTCATTGTCCAATACAGATATTTAAAGTTAGTTTTGGAAACAACAGTTGGCTCAGTATTTTCAGGACAAATGGCTACTTCAAGGTTTATATCAAAAGTGTGTTTTCCTTTTTGTTGCAAATAAGGAAATGGTGTTGGTTCCTGTTTTGGTCCTTTAGTTCTAAAAGGTTCCAAAGCATCCATTGTGATTATCCAAGGAGAGATAGAAGTCGCAAAACTCTTGGCTAAAAACGGTCCAAGAGGAACATATTCCCACTTTTGAATATCGCGAGCGCTCCAGTCATTCATTAAAACCATTCCGAAAATAAAGTCTTCGCTTTCGCTAATCGGAATTGTTTCTCCCATAATATTGCAATCAGTAGTGATGAAGGCAGTTTCCAATTCAAAATCTACTGATCTAGATGGTCCGAAAACAGGAGAGGTTTCGCCATTTGGAAGAATTTGTCCCATTGGCCTGTGAACAGGAATTCCTGATGGAATTATTGAAGAACTTCTACCGTGGTAACCTATTGGAATATGAAGCCAGTTTGGCAGTAAAGCATTTTCTTCATCTCTGAACATTTTTCCAACATTTGTTGCATGTTCTTTACTGGAATAAAAATCAGTATAATCGCCGATTAATACAGGAAGCTGCATTTCTACATCTTCCATTTTAAAAATTACTATATCTCTGTGATTGTTATTATCTCTTAATTCTGGATTTATTTCATCAAAAATATCAGCGATTCTATTTCGCACCAACCTCCAAGTTTTTTGACCATCCGAAATGAAATCATTCAAAGTGTCCTGCATGAACATGTCGTCTGTCAATTCGATTCCTTCAAAATAATTTAATTGTTGTAAAGCGCCTAAGTCTATTGCGAAATCACCAATTCTAGTTCCTACCGTAACGATATTTTCTTTAGTAAGGAAAACTCCAAACGGAATGTTTTGTATTGGGAAATCACTGTCAGGTTGTACTTCTAACCATGATTTTCTTGAAGTATCGTTGGCTGTTATTCGCATGATAATGTTAATTGTTTGTTGAAAATTACTTGTCAAATATATTATAATCTTACAGTTAAACAAACGTTTTTTTGTATTTTTGCGACAAATTAACGAAAATCAAAGAAATGCAACGCGACACACAAATTTTTGACCTTATTTTAGAAGAGCAAGACAGACAAATTCACGGATTAGAGCTTATTGCTTCTGAAAACTTCGTAAGTGACGATGTTATCGAAGCAGCTGGATCTGTTTTAACTAATAAATATGCTGAGGGATATCCTGGCAAAAGATACTACGGAGGTTGCGAAGTAGTGGATGTAATTGAGCAAATTGCTATTGACAGAGCCAAAGAATTATTTGGTGCTGAATATGCAAATGTGCAGCCACACTCAGGTTCACAAGCTAATACTGCTGTGTTTTTTGCTTGTTTAAAACCAGGAGACAAAATTTTAGGTTTCGATTTATCACACGGAGGGCATTTAACTCACGGTTCACCAGTAAACTTCTCTGGACGTTTGTATAATCCAGTATTTTACGGTGTAGATAAAGAAACTGGTCGTTTAGATTATGATAAAATTCAAGAAATTGCTACAAAAGAACAGCCAAAATTAATCATCGCAGGAGCTTCGGCTTATTCTCGTGATATGGATTTTGAGCGTTTTAGAGTAATTGCTGATAGTGTTGGAGCTATTTTGATGGCAGATATTTCTCATCCAGCTGGGCTTATCGCGAAAGGTTTGATGAATGACCCAATTCCACATTGTCATATTGTGACTACAACTACTCACAAAACATTACGTGGGCCACGTGGAGGTTTGATCATGATGGGTAAGGATTTTGAAAACCCTTGGGGATTAACTACTCCAAAAGGTGAAATCAGAATGATGTCTTCATTATTAGATTTGGCTGTTTTCCCAGGAAATCAAGGTGGGCCATTAATGCACATTATTGCTGCAAAAGCGGTTGCTTTTGGTGAAGCTTTACAAGATGAATTCTTTACTTATGCTTTACAATTGCAAAAAAATGCAAACGCAATGGCTGATGCTTTTGTAAAAAGAGGATACGATATTATTTCTGGAGGAACTGACAACCACATGATGTTGATCGACCTTAGAAACAAAAGAATTTCTGGAAAAGAAGCTGAAAACGCTTTGGTAAAAGCAGAAATCACAGTAAATAAAAACATGGTTCCTTTTGACGATAAATCACCATTTGTAACTTCAGGAATCCGTGTCGGGACTGCAGCAATCACAACTCGTGGTCTTGTTGAAGAAGATATGGAAACGATAGTTGCTTTGATCGATAAAGTATTAACAAATCATACTAATGAAGAAGTTATCGAAGAAGTAGCTAATGAAGTAAACGAAATGATGAGCGAAAGAGCGATTTTCGTTTTCTAATTTAGTTTAAAAGTTTAAAGTTTAGAAGTTTAAGGTTTTGTGTATGTTTAATTGCATTGCAAGACTTTAAACTTTTTTCATTTTAAACGACTTTAGATTTTTTAAACAATTTTAAACCTTAAACTTTAAGACTTAAAAAAAATGGGCGTATTACGATTACAACTGCCAACTGACCCAAGGTGGGTTAATATTGTTGAGAAAAACATAGAAGAAATCCTTACGGATCACGCTTGGTGCGAACAAAAAGCGGCTACCAATGCCATTACAATTATTACTAATAATTCGGAGCATCAGGATTTGGTGAAGGATTTATTGGCTTTGGCCAAAGAAGAAATTGATCATTTTGAGCAAGTACATAATATTATCATCAAGCGTGGCCTAAAATTAGGTCGTGAACGCAAAGACGATTATGTAAATGAATTGTATTTGTATATGAAAAAGAGCGGCGATGGAAGCAGAGTTTCAGGTTTGGTAGAGCGATTGTTATTTTCAGCTATGATTGAAGCCAGAAGTTGTGAACGTTTCAAAGTATTGTCTGAAAATATCAAAGACGAAGAATTAGCTGTTTTTTATCGAGAATTAATGGAAAGTGAAGCAGGACATTACACGACATTTATCACTTACGCCAGAAAATATGGTGTTGGAATTGATGTTGAAAAACGCTGGAGAGAATGGTTAGCTTATGAAGAATCAATCATTGCTAATTACGGAAAAGGAGAAACAATTCACGGTTAATAATTTGCGCTAAGCAGTGATGTTTTATTAGCAAAAGTAGTTTATAGTTTCCTTAAGACAAGTTTGCTGTCAAAAAATTACCTTTACACAAAATAAAAATACAGAGAAATGAGAATAGAATCTGATTTAAAATTAGGGTTTAAAGATGTAATGATTAGGCCTAAAAGATCGACTTTAAAAAGTAGATCCGAAGTATCTTTAGAAAGAAATTATACATTTTTACACAGTACAAGTAGTTGGACAGGAATTCCAATTATGGCGGCGAATATGGACACCGTTGGAACTTTTGAAATTGCAACAGTTTTGGCCGAACAAAAATTATTTACAGCGATCCACAAACATTATACACCACAAGAATGGAATGATTTTTTGAAAAACGCCTCTCCGGATATCTATAATTATATTGCTATAAGTACAGGAACAGGAAAACAAGATTTTTTAAAAATTAGCGAAATCATTGATGCAAATCCATTGCTTAGATTTATTTGTATTGATGTTGCCAATGGATATTCTGAACATTTTGTAAAGTTTTTGAAGCAAACGCGTAAACAATTTCCAGACAAAGTTATTATTGCTGGAAATGTAGTTACTGGCGAAATGGTTGAAGAACTATTGTTAGCCGGAGCTGATATTGTAAAGGTTGGAATTGGACCCGGTTCAGTTTGTACGACTCGTGTAAAAACGGGTGTTGGTTATCCACAACTTTCAGCAATTATTGAATGTGCTGATGCTGCTCACGGTTTAGGTGGACATATCATCAGCGATGGTGGTTGTACGACTCCCGGCGATGTTGCTAAAGCTTTTGGAGCAGGTTCTGATTTTGTAATGTTAGGCGGAATGTTATCCGGGCACGAAGAAAGTGGCGGAGAACTTATAGAGATTGATGGTGAGAAATTCAAGCAATTTTACGGCATGAGTTCTACCACGGCAATGGATAAACACGTTGGAGGTGTTGCAGAATACAGAGCAAGTGAAGGAAAAACTGTTCAGGTTCCTTTTAAAGGAAAAGTGATAAATACGGTCTTGGATATTTTAGGAGGGTTACGAAGTACTTGTACTTACGTTGGAGCTTCAAGATTGAAAGAATTGACTAAAAGAACCACTTTTATTAGAGTGAGTGAACAAGAAAATCGCATTTTTAACGATTAATAGCGATCAAATATTAATATAGTTTAGTTAACAGACAAAATATTTCGCAAAGCTGCACAAAGTATTCTCAGAGATTCGCAAAGTTTTTCGAGTAAATTTTAAAAAAACTGGGCAAGTTTGTTCAGTCAATGCAGAAACTTTGTGTATCTCTATGTTTTTCTTTGAGAATCTTTGTGAAATAGCTTCAAAGTGAGAGTAACTAAACAGTATTGGAATATAAATAAAAAAGTATCTCGATTTTTCGGGGTACTTTTTTTTGTACTATATTGGTACAATACAGAATATTACATTTTATAAAATTAAAAGATTTTAAAGATATATGGTTACAATTACACAGGCAACTTTTGCAGATATTAAGATAATTCAAGACATCGCTTATCAAACCTGGCCACTTGCTTACGGCGAAATTCTCTCGAAAGAACAGTTAGATTACATGTTGGGAGCTTTTTATAATGACGAAACCATAAAAGACAGCATCACCAATAAGGGAAATCATTTCATTTTAGCTAAAGAAAATGAGAATGTCCTAGGTTTTGCTTCTTATGAGCATCATTACGATCAAAAGCAACAGACTAAAATTCATAAAATCTATCTTTTGCCAGAAACTCAAGGCAAAGGAATTGGGAAAAAACTAATTGATTTTATTGCGGTTACTGCTAAAGAAAATGGTTCCGCTTCACTTTTATTAAATGTAAATCGATTTAATAAAGCGTTGTTTTTTTATCAAAAATTAGGTTTCGAAATCATTTCTGAGATTGATATTGAAATAGGAAACGGCTATCTGATGGAAGATTATGTGTTGGAAAAGCAATTGAATTAATGGTGCTGTAGTTTGACTTTTTTACCAAATTCAAGGCAAGTAGTACCTAATTCAAAAACTCCGAATTTCTTAGGAATAGTGCATTTACATTTGCCTAATAAAAAATGTATTATTCACTAAAAAATTAAAATTATGAGATATTTTATTTACTTATTCCTGCTAATTTATTCGATGAGTATTGCTCAGTCTGCAAAGAAAAATGAGCATATTAAAAAGGGAAATGCTGTTGTGCTAAACAAAACAGATATTCGATTAGAAAATGGTTTCCTAAGGCTTAAGGAAGAGAAAAGCAATAAAGAATCATCATATTTTGAGGTATTTGGAGAAAGAGTTACTATTAAAATAACAAATGAAAACCGATATCTAATAAAGAGTTCACAGATATACAATTATAGGCCTTTAGTAAATATTGAAAATATTGAAATTCAAGTTTTAAAAAATAATAAAATAGATAAAAATTGGACTTTAGTTACAGAAACAAAACGTTATAAAGAGAATAAATATTCTTCGCTTACTAAAAAAGGCTTCATTGAAAATGGTTATATTCCTTATACAGATTCCTTGATTGATGGCGATAAAGTTGTTGTTTTATTTAGAAAAAAAGGTAAGGAAATCTTTTTAAAATTGGATCTTGAAAAGAAAGAAAGTGCTAGAAAGCCTTTTGTAATCATGACAATTAACGCTGATTTAAAAAAAGAGATAAGTTTTGAAAAATTCGTTCAGGAAACAACAGATGAATTACGGGAAAATAAATATTTGGATACAGATAAATCAAATAATTTATATAAAGATTGGCCTGATGGATATTCGTCTAGGGTTATAGGAAACACAAACAGACATTTTAAAAACGAAAAATATTGTTTGATTTTTAGAAAACCTAATGGCAAAAAAAGAACTTATGATAGTTTTGAATACCGTACCAGTATAAATTCAAAAACGGGTGAGTGGATAAATTCAAATGGTATTATTTTCTTAAATTTAAAAGATCCAGGAACCGAATATACACTTGAAGTTCGGTACAAAGATGATTCCAAACATGTTGAAGTTTATAAATGTTATACAGAACCAGAATGGTACCAAACGATTTGGTTTAAGATTACGTGTGGAGTAATTCTTTTATTGATTTTTTCTGTTTTTTATATTTTTTGGATGAAGAAACAAAACGACAGAAAACGTTTAGAAGAGAAGTCCAAACTCAAAATGCTTTCTGCACAGCTCAATCCACATTTTGTATTTAATGCTTTGGGTTCTATTCAAGGATTATTAAATGATAATCAAATAGAAAAAGCAAATCAATATTTGGTAGGTTTTAGTTCATTATTAAGAAATACGCTTGCTTCTAGCGAAAATGAAATTCATAGTGTTGAAAATGAATTAAAAAGTATCAACAATTATGTTGAGTTGGAGCAGTTGCGGAATCCTTTCAAATATAATTTCTCGATTGATGAAAATATAAATATTTATGAAACTGAAATTATTCCTCTTTTAATTCAGCCTTTAATAGAAAATGCAATTAAACATGGAATTTCAAATAAAGCAAATGCCGAATTAACTATTTCTATTTCAAAAAATGAAGACGATTTAATTTTTGAAATAACAGATAATGGAAAAGGTTTTGATATTTTAGCAGAACAAAAAGGGTTTGGATTGAAACTGGTAAAAGACAGGATTTCGTTATTTAATCAATCTTCTAAGAAAAAGAAAATTGAATTAGACATACAAAGTAATACATCAGGAACAAAAAGTACCGTTTGCTACAAAAACTGGCTTAAAAATGATTAAAGGAATTATCATAGACGACGAACCGCATAATGTTATTAATCTGCAAAGATTGTTAGAGAAATATTGCCCCGAGATAGCAATAGTCGGTTCATCGTCTGATGCTAATGAAGGAATATCACTCATTAAAAACAATCATCCAGATTTGGTATTCTTAGATATTCAAATGCCGGAGAAAGATGGGTTTCAGCTTTTGCAAGAACTTGATTCGTATGATTTTGAAGTGATTTTTGTGACTGCATATAGTCAATATGGAATTCAGGCGATTAAATTTTCGGCTATAGATTATCTTTTAAAACCAATTGATATCGAAGAATTAAAAAAAGCAGTTAGCAAAACAGCAGAAAAATTAAAAGATAAAAATCAAAACTTGCAATTGAAAAACCTCCTATACCATTTGCAGGAAAACAAAAACAATTCCGAGCATCGCATCGCCATTTCGTCTCTTAAAGAAACCCGTTTTGTATACGTAAAAAACATTATTCGCTGTGAAAGTCAGAACAGTTATACTTTATTTTTTATAGATGAAGGAGAGACTATTATTTCCACTGTACCACTTTATGAATATGATGAAATGTTGAATATTTATGGATTTATACGTTGTCATCAATCGCATTTAATAAACAAGAAATATGTGAAGAGTTTGCGCAAAGAAGATGGTTATTCTTTGATGCTTTACGATCAATCCATTATTCCCGTTTCAAGGCAAAAGAAAGATTTGGTAAAGAAGATGTTAGTTTAGATTAATTACCAATTTTACAAAAAAACGAAGCAATTATGTTTCGTTTTTTTTATTACGAGTAATCAAGGTTCTAAAATATTAGTTAAATTTTAATTGTAATATATTGATTTACAAATAAGTGTGTAATTTTAAGTTGCAGTTTACTAAGTTTATAATTTAAAAACAACACATTATGGAAAATTCACACATCTATCCTGGAGCGCACACATTGAGTGCCTATATCGCAATTAAAGGATGCAACGAAGCAATTGAATTCTATAAAAAAGCTTTCGGAGCTATAGAGCACGGGAAACTATTACATCCCGATGGGAAAGTTGCTCACGCAGAAATTTTCATAGAAGGATCACTATTAATGCTTTCTGAAGAAAATGAAAATTGGAAGAACATAAGTCCTACAACTCTCGGTGGAAATCCTCTGACTTTTGGATTATATGTTAAAGATGCTGATGAAGTATTTCAAAAAGCAGTCGATGCGGGTGCTACTGTTGTGATGCCTGTCAAAGATGAATTTTATGGGGATAGAGCTGGACAAGTATTAGATCCGTATGGTTATAAATGGATGATTGCCACTCATAAAGAAGATATTAGTTTTGACGAAATGCAAAAACGATTCGACAAAATGTTTGAGCAATAAAAGCGAGAATTAAAATTATTGTTCGAGCATTAATTCACTATAATTTCATGTTTATAAAGAAGTCCTTTTAAGCCATCTGATGAAAAGATGGCTTTTTTTAATTTAGTAGTTTTTGGATCTATTGTATAATTATGACTCGTTTTAAAATTGGCTTTATTAGCTGTTGCTTTTGCAAATTCGGCGCGGTACAAATCACAATTTTCAAAAAGAACTTCAGTCAAATCGGTGGCCATAAAATCTACAGCTATTAAACTGCAATTGATAAACGGTGTTGCTTTAATTTTTAAGGCATAAAATTTTGAAAAATCAAGAACACAATTGTCAAAACGAACTTCAAAAATAAGCTTACTGCACATCGCAAAATTGACCTCTTTGATTTCGCAATCATTAAATGTTACAGTTCTCAAAGCAACATGATTGATTTTGGCTTCGCTAAAAATACAATCATTAAAAACGCAATCGATAAAAGTTACATCTATAAAATTACAGGCAGAAAACGTGCAATGATTAAAAGTACAACGCTCAAATTCTTTGAAATTGACTTCATTTACTTCATAAACATGATCGTTGTATTCTAAATCGAAGAAATATTCAGGCATGAAAGGATTTTGATTTTCGTTTTAACAAAGTAACGAATTTATCAAACTTATCATAGAATAGAATTCAATATTATTATCCTTTTATATTTTTAATTAAAATGTTATTTTTGAGTCTATTCGAAAAATCCTATGAAAAATTATATCTTAATTTTAGTTGCTTTTGTATTATTAGCTTGTCAAAATAGTTCCGAGAAGCTTACCAAAATATTCGATTTACCCAAAAAATTAACAGAAGTTTCTGGAATCGTGTATTCTGAAAATGACAATCTGTTTTGGGTTTTGGAAGATAGCGGAAATCCAAGTGTGATTTATGGTTTGGATACTCAGGAAGGAAAAATTCAAAGAAAATTGGCTATAACCGACGCACGAAATGGTGATTGGGAAGATATTACGAAAGATGAAGCTGGTAATTTATATATTGGTGATTTTGGAAATAATGCCAATAAAAGAAAGGATTTATGCATCTATAAAATTGATAAAAATGCCTTAACTAAAGGCGAAACCACACCAGCTTATAAAGTTTCATTTTCCTATCCAGAGCAAAAGGAATTTCCTCCCAAAAAATCAGGGTTATTTTTTGATGCAGAAAGTTTTTTTGAGTATAAAGGCAATTTTTATCTTTTTACAAAAAATAGAAGCAAAGGTTATGATGGAACTGTTTTCGTTTACAAAATTCCAAATGTTGCGGGAACTCATAAGGCGTCGTTAGTTGGCAAATTCAAAACATGCGACAACTTTCGTCATTGCGTAATTACAAGTGCAGCAATAAGTCCTGATGCCACCAAAATTGTCTTTTTGGCCCACGACAAAGTCTTTTTATTCGAGAATTATAAAGAAGGTGATTTTCTAAATGGAACTCAATCAGAATTTAAATTAAATAATTTCTCCCAAAAAGAAGCGATCTGTTTTATAGACAACAAAACCCTGATCATCGCAGAAGAAAAAGGAAATTTATCGAAAGCCAACGTGTATGAAATAACTTTGGATAAATTAAAATCCGTACCCTAAACCTACAGCAACTCTGGCTTTGTCATCATTACTTTTAAAGTAAGTTATTCTTCCGGTAATTACATTTAGGCCATTAATCCAGATTCCGCCACCCAAAGACTGATGCCATTTTTGGGAATCTTCGCCATCGAGCCAAACTCTTCCGTAGTCAAAACCAGCTAATATTCCGAAAGACATTGGAACAATACTTTTCTTTATTTTACCAATATTCCAGCGCAAATCGGTACTTTGATAATACGAAGATTTACCCAAAAAGCGTTCGTTTCTAAAACCTCTTAAATCATAATCTCCCCCCAAAGTTGCGCCTTGATAAAACTCAAAATTATTATTGAACAATACTTTTGATTTCAAAATAGTAGCCAAAACAAACTGTCCATCAGGATCAATTTTATGATTAAAATTTAGTTTTGCTTCAACTGTTGGAAAGTTAGTTTTTGCATCTCCAATATTCATTTTCCAGCTTCCAGCTAATGAAAAGCCAAATCCCATAGTTGGAAGAGAAGGCACGTCATAATTTTCAAAACTGTATCTAATAGCTGCTCCCGCATATTGCTGATTGTCAAAAACTCTTGGATCTACAACGCCTGGAATGTTGACATATCGGTCGGTGGTTTCTTCGACTTTTATTTTTTCAAAAATGGTGATAAAGTTGATTTCGCCTCCAAATCTTCCAGTTCTTTTTAACGATGGTAAAGCATTTAAAGTACGAAGTCGTACTCTGTTGTAATCCATTCCGTAAATATCGTCATTGTTTACGGTTTCATTTCCGTAGCCAAAAAAGTTGATAGAGAAATTTGGACTGGTAAATTTAGACTCAATCTCAAAACTCCATTTGCTCGAAGTTAATGGAATTACACCATTATAAATAAATTCATAACCTTTCGTAGCAAACAAATAGTTGGCTCTTAAAACATGCCTTTGACTGTACGGATTTTGAATAAATTTATTCACGGTATAAATACCAACAAAACCTAATTTCACGCCATCATCCGGATTATAACCCCCAAAAGGAAATCCAGCCATGGTATTATATTTCACTTTTTCGTAGTTGTACAAATTAGTTTCGTAATCATCATTTAAGAAAGTCTTTGCTTTTTTGTCCAAAACATAGCTATTAGGCTTGGTTTTGAAATCATATATTTTGAGTTTTTCACCATTTTCAACAGTATAAGAGTCATGGTTTTGTCCTCCAATTAGTTTAATGTTATGCTCAGATTTGGTATTACCTTTTACTTCAAATAAATCATCATCGTCTAAACCGTAAATCCAGATATTTTTGGTTTTTTTATCGTTGAATTGTTTCGTATAAAGCAATTCATCGCCTTTGTCCTTAATCCTGTAAACTGCGACTTCGGTATTAGTTTTTGAGATATGGTTAATTATAAATTTGTCTTTTTTGTCAGTTCCAACAATCAAAACTGTTTTTTGTAACACATTATAATACTCTTGAGCGTACTCCTGAAGTTTCGTTTTTCTAATTTTTAATTTACGTTTAATGTCTTCAATCGTTTTGTCCTGAACTTCTTTGGGTAACGACGCAAAAGCATTGTCAATTTCTGTGTCCGAAAGATGTTCCTGAATGTATTTTGCTTGGTCTAGCCATTCCTTTTCGTTGGCTGTTTTCAAGAAAGCAATATCTTGAGGATAAGGTTCGCGATTAAGCCATTTTACATTATAAATATCTTTAGAAAACGTTTGTTGATGGCGAAGTGCCGGCATTTTCATTAGGAAAAAAAGCAATGCTCCATCATATTTCGTAAAAGCCTGATCGCGGTCTCTTGGGATAGGTTTGTAGATTATTTTTCCGTTTTCGTGATATTCACCCCAACGCCATTGGTCACTGTGTCTGTCCCAATCTCCAATAAGCATATCGAATAATCTCGCTTTAATGTATTCCTGCTCATCGATGGTGTATTTTTCATCTTTTCTAATATTTTTCAATACATCATCAGTACTAAGAATATCAAGTGGTTTGCCCAAACTTTTCACGTTTTTTTGACTGCTGCCAACTTGCTCTTCGACTAAGTACAGTTCGTTTCCGAAATTATAATTATAGCCTTTCAATGCGTTTTCTTTTGGAATATAATACAACTGTGGATTGGTATGAGATACGCCAATTTTATCAGCTAAATTGCCAACTGCAAGGGGAGTGTAAGGATGAGAAGTGGTGTAAAAATCAAATAAAAAATCCTCTGCATAGGTGTCATGAAATTGATTCAGAACAAATTGATCTTTGAAAACTACTGATTGCAGAAAACGAGACGAACTCTTTTTTAAAGCACGCATTGCATACTCTTTTCCAGTTGCATCCACAAGTCGCAATGATTTTGATTGATGTCCACCGCCTTCGCGTACAGGTTTTACTCCACCAAAAAGTGTATCTAATGTCGCTGTTTTGGCATCAATTGGCAAGCTGTAATATTTTCTATAATGTTGACCAAAAAGAAATTTATGAAAAATACTTTTCTGGGTCATTTCTTTGGTATAAATAGAGGCTGTAGTTCTTTCAGGAAAACGAATCGGGAGATTAAGCGGCGGAACTGTATCTCTTGATCTTATGATTGTTTGTTCAAAAAGTAATTTTTCTTTATGGTTTTCATTTCCATAAAAAGCCACATCGGCTTTACCATTTTTATAAAAATTTAATTTTACATAACCATTTCTGCCATATGAAAAATCATAGGGATTAACAGCCTTTGCAGCTTCTGATTTTGAACCTGCGCCACTAATAATTTGACGAATATTATTTTTGTATATAAATTGTAAATTATGATCGTGACCCGATACAACAATGACATTATTTTTATCTTGTAATAGTGTTTTTATTCTTTTTGTAAAATTGATATACACTTTGTTTTGAATATCCTGTGGACTAACGCCAGAAGTTTTTCGGATTAAATTCATAACCGAACCCACGACTGGCAACGGGATTTTTTTTTCTAACGGAAAAAGTTCTTTTTCTACAGCATATTGTCCGCCATGAGATCCGTTTGTCCATAAGGGATGATGCATGGCGAGAACTATTGTCTTTTCTTGATTTTTACTCAATAAACTTTCTAATTCATCATAAAAATCTTCACGTGTTTTGATGGTACAATCATCGTTCATCGTGGGAATTTTGTCCCAATCTTCCAAAAACCATTGGCTGTCAATGGTAATTAACGTGACCATTTCACTAATTTTTAATTCTTCTATACCACAATTTTTTTGAGGAAGAAAAGCTTTTTTATCATTCAAATAATTAGTGACAAATTTTGCTTCTTTTTCCAATCCTTTAATTCCGCTGTACCAATCATGATTTCCAGCAATAAAGATAGTTTTCCCTTTGAAGTTTTTAGATAATTGTAGCTGATTGGTCAGTTTTGTTTTGGCCAAATCTTGCTCTGATTGAGCGTTAGTATCAGGAAACCCTTTTGGATAAATATTATCACCAAGAAACAAAAGAGTACTTTTTTTATTGGCTTTTTCCAATCGGTTTTCAAGGAGTTGGAGTGTTTCCTTAGCTTTTGGTTCATCAGCATTTCCTGCATCGCCAACCAGATATAAAGTATGTCTAATTTGTGTAGAATCTGGTTCGTTTTCTGCGGTTGGTTTCGCTATTTCCTTCCCATATTGGGCATGATGAGTAGCGCATGATTGAAGCAATAAAATGAATAAGACAAAAACAAAAAATAGAATATGTTTTTTTATAAAGTAATTTTTTAAGATCATGATTTATAGATGGTTAAATATCTGTTTGGTGGTAAACAGTTTAAAGGTAGTAATTTATGTACCGAACTAAATACGAAAGTGTGATTTTTAAAACTTTTGAACGAAGTTCTATAAATAAAGGACTTTAATGATATAAAACTGAGATATTGATTTTTATTAAATG
>Ga0308157_10004444_pt1 | contig 18620 bp, 21 predicted proteins | sample PhyBR1_FD_201035 | JGI IMG/M metagenome (GOLD analysis project Ga0308157, IMG submission 201035) | Phyllosphere microbial communities from UC Gill Tract Community Farm, Albany, California, United States - DLSLB.R1 | ecosystem: Host-associated > Plants > Phyllosphere > Unclassified | place: USA...
TGGTTGCGGACGGCCACTACCTGAACGTGTCGGTAGACGCGATCAAGATGGGCAACAGCGCAGCATCGTTCGGTTCGGTCGCAATGAACCAGATCGACATGCGCGGCACCACCGTCTGGATCTTCGCGCACTAATCCAGGCTAGTCCGCGCTGGCTCGCAGGGTCTGTAGCTTGGCCTGAAAAGTCAGCGCGGCATGCTGGACGCTGGCGACAGCGTAGCCCTAAGATGGTTACGCAGCATTGAAAAAAACACAAAATACCTAGACCAAAAACCTCACGGAGACGACCACATGCAATTCATCAAAACCGCAGCAGCAGCAGCCCTGGCAACCCTGGCTTTCTCGGCATCGGCCATGACCCCGATCCAGGACGCGGAACTGAGCACCGTCAGCGGCCAGGACGGCGTGTCGATCGCCGCCAATCTGAACATCAAGATTGATTCCTTCGTCTACACCGACACCGACGCGCTGGACGCGAACGGCATGGGTGGCGGTTCGGTCAGCTTCAACGGCATCAAAGTTAACGGCCTGATCGCCGCCAACATCGACATCCTGTCGAAGAACTCGTTCCTGGCCGCTGCCGGCGCCGCTGGCGTGACCAACCCAGGCACCTTCTACAACCCAGCCACCGGCGGCGACGTCGTACAGATCGCCATTCCACAAAGCGTGGTTGCGGACGGCCACTACCTGAACGTGTCGGTAGACGCGATCAAGATGGGCAACAGCGCAGCATCGTTCGGTTCGGTCGCAATGAACCAGATCGACATGCGCGGCACCACCGTCTGGATCTTCGCTCACTAATCAGCTGAGCTTCAACAGCCGCCGCGGCGGCTGTTGATCCCCACATCATGAACTCCTTCCATTCCCTGCGTTCGCTGTGGCTGTGCGCGGCTTTGGCCTGCTGCACGCTGACGGCATCGGCGCAAATGCAGCCGCTGAGCGAAGAAGAGCTGTCCAACACCCGTGGGCAGGGTCTGGTCGCGCTCACCAACACCAGCCTGGGCGGCTACGACTTCAGCAAGATCGCGCTGGACGCGGACATCTCGCTGAGTGCCAACCTGCGCAATATGCGCCTGGGCGAATACACCTACGGAGCGCGCAACGGCAGCGGCGCCGACATCGACATCGGCCTGATGCAGTTCGGCCGCAGCGACGGCACCGACGCGCAGCGCCTGGTCCACATCAGCAATCCCTATTTCGAATTTGTTTACAAGAACGCGGCCGACGGCGCCTCGCGCGAGGCGGTCGGCATGCGTTTTGGTTTTGAGGGCATCAGCGGCGACATCGGCTTGAAGGTCAACAGCCTGTCGGGCTCGATGCGGGTGACGGGCGTGGCGGCTGACGGCAGCGCCGTGCTGCTCGATTCGCACACCGATACGCTGGGCGGCAAGCGCTGGGATGGCGCGTGTACCGCGCCTTGTTTGTCTCTGGCGCAGCTCGGTGGTGTGACGGCGGGCGATGCGGCCGGGCCGAGCCGCGATTTCTGGATCTCCGTGTTGAAGACCGGCGTGCAATTCCCGAGCGCGGCCGGCGTGCCGGCGTCCGACGCGGCGCAGGCCGGCATCTGGATGAACTGGCGCGACAAGCTGCAGGCGCTCAACACCTCCGGCCTGGTACCGCCCAACCTGCCGAAGGGCCGCTGATGACGGCCGTGCGCGCTGCCGTGCTGGCGTTGTTGGCCGCCGTGTGCGCGCCGGCGCTGGCGATGGAGCCTTTGAACGACGCGGCGCTGTCGTCGGTGCGCGGGCGCGACGGCGTCAGCTTCGACCTGAACGGCTTCGCCATGAGCGGCGACGCGCGTGTCAGCTATACCACGCCGGTTGGCTCCAGTCTGTACGTGGAAAAATTCAGCGCTTCGCGCAGCGACAATCCGCTGCCGTTTTCCGATCCCTACAAGCTGGACATCGTGGCCGGCGCGCCGGGCCTGGCTGACGTTATCAATATCGCTTTTCCCTTGAACACCAATGCCGACCAGCGCTGGCAGGCCGCCTACGATTGGGGCGTGACGGCGGACGGCGTCACGCGCGAGCAGGGCAGTGTGGTGGTCAAGGATCTGGTGTTCACCGGTGGCGGGCTGCAGTTTTCCACGCCGCAGGTCAATGATGGCGTGGCGTTTGGCGCCGCGCTGCGCATGGACATCGGCCAGCTGTCGTTCCAGCCGCGCGGGCGCACCGATGCCACCGAGGCGATGGTGCTGAGCGGCGTGCACATCGGCGGCGTGGACGGCAATGGCGTGTTCAACAATACGCCGTGGATGCTGGCCAATGTGGCCTCGCAGCCGGCGGTGATCAACGCCCTGACCGACGAGACGGGACCGCGGCTGCATATCGGCATCGACTGGCCGGATGCGCGCTACGGCAGCGGCGTGGCGCCGGCGGGGGGGATCGTGGTCGACAATATTTCGTTTGTGAGTCCTGGGCAGCCGACGGTGGATTTGGGATCGTCGCGCATCGGATCGGTGCAGATCCAGTATCTCGACATCAAGTTCAAGCACTGATGGCGCGCGCACTGTTTCTCTCGATGATGCTGGCGGCGGGCCTGGCGCAGGCCGGGAGCCTGCAGGCGCTTGACGACAAGGAGTTGTCGCAGGTGAGCGGGCAGGACGGCATCAGCTTCGCGGCGCACGTGTCGCTGAACGATCCGACGCTGGTGGGGGCGGTCAGTGATAGCCGCTTGTCGTTGGGCTTCAATGGAGACGGCCAGAACCGTTACATCGTGTTCAAGAACGTGCGCGGCGTGGTGGACATGTTCGCCGTCAGCCTTGGCGTGCAGACCCGGCCGGATGGTGGCGGCGACTACATCGCCATCGGCCTGCCGGGATACGTACGCTACACCAACTTCGGCTTCGAATCGCTGAGTGTGCAGACCGATCCGAACGCCCCGGTCACCGGCAACCTGGGCAGTCTCAACATCAACGGCGTGGTATCGCTGCAAGGCCAAGTCCGCCTCTGGTCGCACTAACCTGTGGGGTCAAGTCTAACCATTGGGGTCAAGTCTGACATTCGGACACGAGCTCTACCGTAGCTCGACTGGGGCCAAGTCTGGCATTCGGACACGAGCTGTGCCGTAGCGGATGCTACGGCACAGCTCGTGTCCGAATGCCAGACTTGACCCCAATTTTATTCGGTGGCGAAGATGCAGAGGGCGGTCAGGGGGAAGGCGAGGCCGGCCCATAGGACGCCGGTCCAGCCGTGCGCGGCGAACATCCAGCCGCCCAGCGATGAGCCTAACGCTCCACCCATGAAGAAGAGGGCCATGTAGAGGCCGTTCAGGCGGCTGCGGATTTCCGCCGGTAGCGCGAAGATGGCACGTTGGCCCGTCACGAGATTGGCTGAGACGCCCATGTCGAGCACGATCGAGGTCAGGACCAGTACGCCAAGTTCGAGCAGGCGGTTGCCGTGGATGAGTAGCGGCATCGCGAACGCCAGCGCGCCCAGCGTTAGCGCGATGGCGGTGTTGGAGCGGCTTTTGCCCTGGTCGGCGCGGCGGCCGGCGATCGGCGAGGCGATGGCGCCGGCCACGCCCACCAGCGCGAAGATGGCGACGCCGGTCTGGCTCAGCTGGAAGCGCGGGCCGGTCAGCTCCAGCGAGACGCAGGTCCAGAACAGGCTGAAGGCGCCGAACATGCAGGCCTGATACGCGGCCCGCCGGCGCAGGATCGGCGTGGTCTTGAGCAGGTGCCACATCGAACCCAGCAATGCGAAATAGTGCATGCCCGATCCTGGATGGCGCTGCGGCAGCCGTGCGCGCAGTAGAAAGGCGAGCGCGGCGGTGCCGAGCGCGGAGATGACGAAGATCGCGTGCCAACTCAACGCGTCGGCCACCAGGCTGGCCACCGGCCGGGCCAGCATGATGCCCATCAGCAGGCCACTCATGACTTTGCCCACGGTCTGGCCGCGCGTTTCCGGCCGCGACATGTGGGCGGCGAACGGTACCACGATCTGCGCCGCCACCGAGCCCAGCCCGATGCTGAAGGATGCAAGCAGGAACAAGGAGGCGCTGCGCGTGAACGAGGCCGCCAGCAGGGCGGCCGACGTGGTCAGCAGGGCGATGAAGATCAGGCGGCGGTTTTCCAGCAGGTCGCCCAGCGGGACGATGAACATCAGGCCGAGGCAGTAGCCGATCTGCGTCAGCGTGACGATCAGGCCGGCGGCGCCGGGATCGAGGCCGGTGGCGCGGCTGATCGGGCCGATCAGCGTTTGCGCGTAGTACAGGTTTGCGACGATGAGCCCGGTCGCGGTGGCGAACAGCCAGACCATGCCTGGTGAGATGTCGTGCTGGGCGTGGGACTGGCTCACGTGTGCTCCTTCAATTTGCGGCCGGTAATTTTACCGGCGAACGCAAATTGCTGCTGAGCGTGGCCCGTTTTGCCTACAGCCCCGCTTGCGCGCGCACCAGCGCTTGCCGCGCCTCGGCCGTGATTTCGTAGGAGCGCAGGCGCTGCGCGTGGTCGTAGATCTGCGAGGTGATCATCAGTTCGTCGGCGCCGGTGCGGGCGATGAATTCCTGCAGCTGGCGCTGCACGGTGGGCGCCGCGCCGATGGCCGAGCACAACAGCACGGAGTCGATCAGCGCCCGTTCCTGCGGCCCCAGCGATTGCAGATAGCCGGCCTGCGGCGGTGGCAGGCGGGCGGGACGGCCGCTGCGCAGGTTGACGAAGGCTTGCTGCATCGACGTGGCGCGGTAGTGCGCTTCCTCGTCGGTGTCGGCGGCAAACACGTTGAAGCCGAGCATGACGTGCGGCTTGGTAAGCTGGGCCGACGGCTGGAAATTGCTGCGGTACAGGTCGATGGCCTGCATCATCATCTGCGGCGCGAAGTGCGAGGCGAACGCAAACGGCAGGCCCATGTGCGCGGCCAGCTGGGCGCCGAAGGTGCTCGATCCTAGAATCCACAGCGGCACCTTGGCGCCTTTGCCGGGCACGGCCAGCACGCGCTGGCGCGGCGTGTCGGACAGATAATCTTGCAGCTCCAGCACATCTTGCGGGAAGGCGTCGGCGTCGCTGTCGAGGTTGCGGCGCAGGGCGCGCGCGGTGGTCTGGTCGGAGCCGGGTGCGCGGCCCAGGCCGAGGTCGATCCGGCCAGGGAACAGCGCTTCCAGCGTGCCGAATTGTTCGGCGATCACCAACGGCGCATGGTTGGGCAGCATGATGCCGCCGGCGCCGACCCGGATGGTCGAGGTGCCGCCGGCCACGTGGGCCATGACGACGGCGGTGGCGGCGCTGGCGATGCCCGGCATGCCGTGGTGCTCGGCCAGCCAGTAGCGCTGGTAGCCCCAGCGTTCGGCATGCTGCGCCAGGTCCAGCGTGTTGCGGAACGATGCGGATGGCGTGCTGCCTTCGGCGATCGGGGAGAGGTCGAGGATGGAAAATGGAATCATGGGTGTCGGTCCGGCTGTTAGCGTTAATCAATAAAGCCCATGGAACAGGTGTGGGTATAACCCTTCCATATGGAGCGACAAGCATACACAGAACGGCCCGGGCGCGCTGGCGGCGGCCTGATTACGCGGGTCTTACCAATCTTGCTTTAAATAAGGCGTATTAATTCGCTAATCACTGAGCATATAGGCATTGTTTTCGTTATTTAGCTGCTATTTAGTGTGTTTATTTCGCTGAAGTTTAGCCTCCGGATTTAAAAAAATATTTTCCAGCGCATTCACTTGATTTACCATTGGAAACAGTAACGCGCCTCGCATTACACCCTCCCATATTCCGTTTTATTTGTTCGATGGCATGCCCTGCTATCGCGGGGAAACTCATGCCTAAGAAACTTGTTATTCTTTTCACGTTGTTGGTCGCTTGCTGCCAGGCGCTGTTTGCCGCCGGCCTGAGCGAGCCGGCCTCGGTCGCGCATCGCGGCCAGTTGTACCGGGTTACGCATGAGGGCAAGACCAGTTATTTGTTCGGTACCATCCACGTCGGCAGGGACGGCAGCTATCCGCTGGACCCGGTGGTGACGCGCGCGCTGCTGGACTCGAAGGCGCTGGTGATCGAGCTCGATATCCGCCAGGACGCGCCGTTCCAGCTGGCGCTGGCGCGCCACGGCCGCTACCCGGAAGGCGATTCGGTGCAACATCATCTGTCGCCGGCCACGCTGCGCCTGACCGTGCAGGCGCTGGCACGGGCTGGCTTGTCGCTGCAATCTGTGCAGCAGTACAAGCCCTGGCTGATCGCCAACCTGCTGATCGGCGCGGAGATGGAGGTGCATGGCTACCAGCGCAGCCAGGCCGTCGAATATGCGCTGCTGGCGGCGGCCAAGAGCCAGGACAAGAAGGTGCGCGAGCTGGAAAGCGCCGAATATCAGCTCGGGCTGTTCGATACGCTGGACGAGCGCCAGCAGGAGCAGTATCTGCTGGAGAACCTGGCCGATCTGGCCGACGGCGATTCGCTGAAGAAATCCACCGCACTGATCGACGCCTGGAACTCCGCCGACGCGCCCCGTATCCACGCCGTCTGGCAGTCCGCCACCAGCGGCGACTCGATTTCCGCCGGCTTCATGAATCGCGTGCTGCTAGGCAAGCGCAATCCTGAAATGGCCAGCAATATCGAGCGCATCATGCAGCAGGACCAAGTCGCCTTCGTTGGCGTGGGTCTGCTGCATCTGGTGGGCGATGATGGCGTGCCGCAATTGCTCAAGCGGCGAGGCTACCAGGTCGAACAGCTGTACTAGTAGCTGCTCAAGGTGCCGTTGCTGTACCGCACGCGGTCGCCGATCTTGTAGCTGGGCATGGAATCGACCACCACCATCTGGCTGCTGCCATCGTCCAGGCGCACGGTGACGCGGTAGACTTTATCGGTGGGCATGCCGACGCTGCCGCCCGCCGCCGCCGCGCCCACCGCGCCCACGCCCACATCCTGCCGCTGCATCTGGTCGATCGCCTGTACCACGCCGTAGGATGTTTGCGCGCTCTGGCTGCTGCTGGCCGTGGTACCGCTGCCAGCCATGCCGCTGCTGGTCATGGTGCCGGTGGTGCTGCTCTGGTTACTCTGACTGCTGGGGCTGCTGCTTGGACTGCTACTGCTGGGCGTGTAGCTGGACGTGCCGCTGGGCGTATTGCCGCTGGTGCCGCTACTACCGCTGGGTTCGCTGTTACGTTCCGCGGCGCAACCTGCCAGCGCCAGGATAAGCAGCGCGATGGTGCTGTTTCTGGTCATATTCATATCATCCTCCTCGATGTTCACTCAACAAAATGACTAGCCATTTGATTAAGAGGCAGGAGTAGCGGTTTTGTTCCCCGACATCCGATCGCGATTGATATACATCAATTGAAGCATGCTACTCGCACGCAATAATTGTTCGGTATCACTCTAAAGGACATCGATATGTTGACACGCGTGACAGACATTATTATCGAAGATTTAATTAATTCAACCTGTGGAGAGGCGTCGGACCCGCGCAGCAGGCATTTAATGACGCATCTATTGCACGAATTGGTACGCGTGGCCAAGTTGGAGCAATTGCAGCAGATGCGGATGGACGTCGAACTGGCCATCGGCGCGCCTGGGGAGCGCGCCGGCGATATCAGTTTGACGGCTGGATGCGGTAGCGGGTCCAGAGGGCCCACATGAACAGCGCGGTGAGCACGGCGGCATTGCCGTCGACCAGCCAGTCGGACACGGCGCCATGGCGGTACGGGAAGAAGCTTTGCACGTACTCGTCGAGCGCGCCCATCAGGGCGATGGTCAGTACCGCCTTGCCGGCGCGCAGGCGGGCGCTGCCTGTGCCGCCGGTGAAGATCAGGAAGGTCAGGCCGGCGTAGGCGATGGAATGCAATATCAGGCCCGAGGCGACTTGGCCGATGTCCTGGCGGGCGCCGGGCAGCGAGCCGAGCACCAGTATCAGCAGGTACAGGATGATGGCGGTCCAGTAGCGAAGTCGGGCGTGGGAATTGGTCAGGAGAAGGTGCTTGATCATGACCCGGACAATACCATGCGGCGAAAAAAAGGGGGAGTGGTGCACCGGAGGCCCGGTGCACCTTTCTTCCGTCATGCCTATCGGTTGCATGTACTGAAGATGTGACCAGTATAGGGGGCGAATATGACGCGGTAATGACAGGGAGCAAAAAAAAGCCCGCTGGTTAAAGCGGGCTTAAAACTATTTTCTTGGAGGAGAATAGTGGAGACAGGTGTAATTATGGGGGCAGGGCAGATATGTGTCTAATTGTTGTTTCAGATACCAGACATCAATATTTCGCATAACTGTTTAATTGACCGGCACCGTGTAGTTCAATGCCAGCCGGCCGCCGTCCACATACAGGGTCTGGCCGGTCATGTAGCTGGCGTCGTCGCTGGCCAGGAAGGCGGCGATGGAAGCCACTTCCTCCGGCTCGCCGCAGCGGCCCATCGGCGTGCGCGACAGGATGGTGTGGCGTGCTTCCGGGCTGGCCATCACGGCCTGCTTGGCCAGTTCGGTCAGGATGGTGCCGGGGCCGATGCCGTTGACGCGGATGCCGTGCGTGACCAGGTTGAGCGACATCACCTTGGTCAGCTGGTTGATCGCACCCTTGGACACCACGTACGGCACCTGGTTCGGAATCGCCAGCTCGGCGTTCACGCTGGACATGTTGATGATGCAGCCGCTGCGCTGCTTGACCATCTCGCGCGCGACCGCCTGACCGCACAGGAACATGGATTTCAGGTTGATGCGCAGCACGCGGTCGAAATCGTCCTCGGTCAGGTCGAGGAAATCGGCGGCGTGGGTGACGCCGGCGTTGTTGATCAGGATGTCGATGCGGCCGAATGCGGCCAGCGTGGCGGCCACCAGCGCGTCGACGTCGCATTTCTGGCTGACATCGGCGGCGAAGAAGCGCGCCTGGTCGCCCAGCGTGGCGGCGGCGGACGCGCCTTCCGGCTTGATGTCGACCAGCATGACCTTGGCGCCTTCGGCCACCAGGCGCTGCGCGCAAGCCAAGCCTATGCCTTGGGTGGCGCCGGTCACGATCGCGACTTTGTTCGAGAGTTTCATAGGTTTTTGCTTTCTAAGGAGTGAGGATCAAATTTTAACAGCCCGCCGCAGGCGCGTTACAATAGAGGGTTTGCAATAAATTCGAGGGGTGCGTCGTGACTTTCATCAACAAATTATCTGCCGCTTGGGCGGCCAACGACTCCCTGCTGTGCGTGGGCCTGGATCCGGACATGGCCAAGCTGCCGGCCCAGTTTCAGAACGACCCGCAAGGCATCTACCATTTCTGCCGCGAGATCATCGACGCGACCGCCGACCTGGCGTGCTCGTTCAAGCCGCAGATCGCCTACTTCGCCGCGCTGAGCGCGGAAGACCAGCTGGAAAAAATCTGCCACTACGTGCGCGACAACTATCCGCACATGCCGCTGATCCTGGACGCCAAGCGCGGCGACATCGGCGCCACCGCGCGCCAGTACGCGCGCGAAGCCTACGACCGCTACGGCGCCGACGCGGTGACCGTCAACCCCTACATGGGTTCGGATTCGGTGGAGCCGTACATGGAGTGGAGCGACCGCGGCGTGATCATCCTGTGCCGCACGTCGAACGCGGGCGGTTCGGACCTGCAGTTCCTCAACGTCGACGGCAAGCCGCTGTACCAGCACGTGGCGCGCCTGGTGGCGGACAAGTGGAACGCCAACGGCCAGTGCGCGCTGGTGGTGGGCGCCACCTTCCCGGAAGAACTGGCGCAGGTAAGGGCGATCGTCGGCGACATGCCGCTGCTGGTGCCGGGCATCGGCGCGCAGGGCGGCGACATCGAGGCCACGGTCAAGTCGGGCCGCACCTACGACGGCACCGGCATGATGATCAACTCGTCGCGCGCCATCCTGTACGCGCCGCCGCAAGCCGGTGAAGACTTCGCCGCCGCCGCCCGCCGTGTGGCGCTGGAAACGCGCGACGCCATCAACCAGCACCGCGCCTAAGCCACCTAAGCCAACTTAGTGCGCTGGAGCGATCAGCTCCACGTACTCGTACAGCTCGGCCAGGATCTGTTCGGCGCGCTCATCGGCATCCTGTTGCAGATGATCGATCTCGCCGAAGAACTGGTCGATGCTGCGCGCACCGCCCGCGCCTTCGTAGAAGCGCGCCGCGCGGTGCTGTTCCCAATGCTCCATCTCGCCTTCGGACAGGGTTTCGGGGAAGTTGCGCGCGCGGTAGCGGAACAGCAGCTCCAGCAGGCGCGGATCGCTGAACGACGGCGACGCCGTGGCCAGCCTGGCCGGCGTTTCCTTGCGCAGCGTGTCGAGCATGCGGCGGTCTTCCTTGCCGACGAAGCCGTTGTACAGGTCCTCGTCCACATCCAGCTCCTCGCCGGCTGGACGGTAGAACACCTGCTCCCAAATCGCATCCATGTTGCGCCCGGCCGCGGCTAGCGCGGCGTAGGCCTTGCCTTGCTCCAGGTCGATGCCCCACTTGGCCGCCATCGCCGGCGACAGCGTCTTCAGGTTGGACACCAGCATCGGCGATTTGTTCAGGTGGATGCTCTTGATCGGCAAGCGCGTCATGCCTTCCGGCAGCGCGTCGCTGCGGCTGAAGATGCGGGTGCGGATGGTGTCGGCGTCCAGCGTGAACAGCTCGCTCGGATCGTAGGTGCAATCCCAGACGATCACCTCGTTCTTGTTGGTCGGATGCGTGGCCAGCGGCCACACCAGCGCGATGCAGCCGCGCTCGGCCGGGAACATGCCGGACACGTGCAGGAACGGCGCGCGCAGCTGCGGCGCCAGGTGCATGCCGATCTCGTCGGCCACGCGGTCCTTCTTGTGCAGCGCCAGGCAGAAGTCGAACAGCTTGGGCTGCTTCTGCTTGATCAGGCGCGCCAGCGCGATGGTGGCGCGCACGTCCGACAGCGCGTCGTGCGCGGCCTCGTGCAGCAGGCCGTTGGCCTTGGCCAGGTGCTCCAGCTTGAAGCTGGGCTTGCCGTCCTCGCGCATCGGCCATTCGATGCCTTCCGGGCGCAGCGCGTAGGTCATGCGCACCACGTCCAGCAGGTCCCAGCGGCCGCACTGGTTCTGCCACTCGCGCGCGTACGGATCGATCAGGTTGCGCCAGAACATGAAGCGGGTGATCTCGTCGTCGAAGCGGATGGTGTTGTAGCCCACGCCGATGGTGCCCGGCTTGGAAAACGCCTGCTCGATGGTGGCGGCGAATTTGTGCTCGGGCACGCCCCATTCCAGGCATTGCTGCGGCGTGATGCCGGTGATCAGGCACGATTGCGGATCCGGCAGGAAATCATTGGCCGGCTTGCAATACAGCATGATCGGGTCGCCGATCTCGTTCAGGTCGGCGTCGGTGCGGATCGCGGCGAATTGCGCCGGGCGGTCGCGGCGCGCCTGGGCGCCAAAGGTTTCGTAGTCGTGCCAGAGAAAGGTCTGTGTGGTCATAGGGTGCGGTCAAGTTATTCGTTATTGCGCCGATAATATGGGATATCCCTCATCAGGAGCTAGATCATGGCGACTCCAGTATCGGCAACTCCGGGCAGCTCGGCTGCCACTTCCAGCATTCCAGCCGCGGCCAAGGACGACGGCAACATGTCGGTCGCGGCAAAGGCCAAGGCGCAGCTCAATGTATCTATCGTACAAGCTTCCTTGACGGTATCGCTGAATTCTTCCAACGAACCGTTGTCGGTCTTACTGAAAACGGCGCTGACCGGCATCAACGAGGCGCTCAAGGACGATTTCGGCGACAACGCCATCCAGAACGCCGTGTCGCAGGATAATACGCCGGAAGGCACGGCGAGCCGCATTGTATCGCTGTCGACCGCGTTTTACGATGCTTTCAAACAGCAACACCCCGGCGAGGACGGCGATGCGGTGCTCAACAAGTTCATGGAGACGCTACAAAAAGGCGTGGACCAGGGCTTCAAGGAAGCGCGCGGCGTGCTGGACGGGCTGAAGGTGTTGAACGGCGATGTGGCCAGCAATATCGACAAGACGTACGAGCTGGTGCAGAAGGGCTATGCCGACTTCGCCGCCGCGCACAAGGCGCCACCAGCCACGGCCGAGACCAAGGGCGCCGCTTAAACCATCAGCGCTTGATGGGCCACGCGGTTGCGGCCCTGGTCCTTGGCGCGGTACAGCGCGCTGTCGGCGGCCGCGATCAGCGCCTGCTCGTCCTGGCCGATCTGCAGCGTCGCCACGCCGAACGAGGCGGTGATCTGCGGCAGCGGCACGCGCATGTCGGCGAACACCACCGCCTGCTGCATCCGTTCGCACAGGCGCTCGGCCACCGCCACCGCGACCTTGTCGCTGGTGTCCGGCAGCAGCACCATCATTTCCTCGCCGCCGTAGCGCACGGCGAAATCGGTCGGCCGCAGCGCGCTGCTGAGCACGTGGGCTGCTGTGCGCAGGGCCTGGTCGCCGGCCAGGTGGCCGTGGCTGTCGTTGAATTTCTTGAAGTGGTCGAGGTCGATCATGATCAGCGCCAGCGGCGCGTGCGAGCCTTGCGCGGTGGCCACCATGGTCGGCAGCAGGTCGTTGAGCCAGGCGCGGTTGTACAGCCCGGTCAGGCCGTCGATCATCGACAGCTGGCGGTAGAACTCGCCCAGCTTCTGGCGCCGGCGCAGCTGCGCGTTGGCGGCGCGGATACGGAAGGACAGCAGCCGCAGCAGGTTACGCGCCAGCACATTCGATTCGTCGATCAGCTTCCAGACGATGTCGGCCTCGATCACCAGCACTTCGCTTTGCTCCAGCGCGGTGATGCTCGACAGGTTGGCTTCCTCGTCCAACACCGATTGTTCGCCCACGCTTTCGCCCGGCAGTATCTTGCTGACGGTGCCGTCGGCCATGCCGGTGCGGGTGTCGGTGGCGACCGACAGCGACCCGCGCAGCACGATGTACAGGCGGGCGCGGCTGGACTCGGTGACCGCCTGGTCGGCTTCCAGTTGCATGATGGGGCAGGGCGCGAGCAGCTTGGCGATGGTGGTGTCGTCATCGGCGTTGCGCAGCAGCTGCAGGTCGCCGATCTGGTAGCGGGAGGCGCCGAATGTGCTGATTTGTTTCAAAATGGTCTTTCAGGATGCTGATGGGCAAGCACGGTAATCATAGCTGAACTGAACAGCGCCCTGTGTAAATTTCACCCCCGCAGTTGTTGCACGTTGTATCCGCGGATGCTTCAATGTCGCTTTGCTTACTCTGGATGACAATATGGACTATACCGACGCGGTCGGCACCACACACCGGGCTGATCCGGACGCGCGCATCGTCTCGCTGGTGCCGTCGATTACCGAGCTGCTGTGCGACCTGGGCCTGGCCGCGCAGCTGGTGGGGCGCACCGGTTTCTGCATCCATCCGGCCGATGTGGTGCGGGCCATTCCCAAGGTCGGCGGCACCAAGGATGTGAATATCGACAAGATCCGCAAGCTGGCGCCGACTCACCTGGTGGTCAATATCGACGAGAACGAAAAGCCGACCGTCGAACTGCTGGCTGAGTTTATTCCCAATATTGTCGTCACCCATCCGCTGCGCCCGCGCGACAACCTGGACCTGGCGCGCCTGATGGGCGGGGTGTTCTGCCGCGAGCAGGCCGCAGCCGACTGGTGCGCCGCGTTCGAGGCGGAATATGCCTTGCTGCGCGCGATGCCGCCGGGTCGCCCGCAGACGATGTTGTACTGTATCTGGCAAGATCCGTGGATGACGGTGTCGCGCGATACCTACATCGCGCGCATGCTGGAGGAAATCGGCTGGAGCGTGCCGGACCTGGGCGAGGTGCGTTATCCGCGCTTCGAGTGGTCGCCGGAATTGTTGGCGCAAGTGGATGGGGTGTTGCTGTCGAGCGAACCGTATCGTTTCACGGAAGCCCACGTTGACGCGCTGGAAAAACAGATCGGCAAGCCGGTGTTGCTGGTCGATGGGGAGATGATGTCGTGGTATGGCAGCCGGGCGCTGCAGGGACTGAAGTATTTGCGGGAGCTGGCACAGCGCTAGCTCCCGCCCCCATGTGAATTATTCGGTGTCTTCCGCGTCGGCTTCAGCCGGCACGGCGCCGTTGGCGTGACGCTTGTCCTTGTCGTGCAGGCGGCCCAGGGCGCTGTCGATGGCGCGCTTGAGTTTATCGGCCGAGCCGGCGATCGCCTGATGCAGCGTGGCGGCGTGATCGCTGACGGCGATCGGTTGATACCCGGTGACGCGGGCTTCCATCAGGCAGCGGTTGTCGCCGTCGGCCGATTTCTGAACCAGGTTGTCGCTCAGGTGCACTTCGACGCGGGTGATTTGTTCGCCGAAGCGGTGGAGGGCATTGCTCACGACCGTTTGTACATGTTCATCCAGACCGGCATGGCGGTCGATGGTTTTGTCGGCATTGATATTGATTTGCATACGCTTGCTCCTGTTTGTTGAACTGCAAAACAATATTACTCCTTTTCTGCTTAGGTTCGCGTTAAGTCGCTAACCATTGATGAGCGAAGCGGCAATATTGATCGACAGTCCGAGGATGGCCAGGTTGTAGAAGAAGCACAGCACCGACTGCGCCAGCACCACCTGGCGCATGGCGCGGCCGCATACGGTCACGTCCGAGGTCTGCACCGCCACCGAAATGGTGAACGAGAAATACAGGAAGTCCCAGTAGTTCGGGGTAGCGTTTTCCTCGGGGAATTGCAGCGGTTTTTCGCCGTCATTCTTGATGTAGTACAGATGGGCGTAATGCGAGCAGAACATGGTGCCGATCATGAACCATGACCCGGTCAGCGTCAGCACCACGAAGCCGTAGTGGTAGACCATGTCGGTCGGCGGCGAGTCCTTCAGCGCCGACAGTTGCGAGACGATGGCCACCAGGCTGATCATGATCACCAGCGACAGCATGGCCAGGATCACCGGCCCTTTCTCATCCTGGCGGCAGGCGGCGCGGCGGATATCGTGCTGGTCGGCACGCACCATCATCCAGGCCATCGACAGCAGATAGGCCCAGACGGTGACGTTCCACGCCGTCAGCAGACGCTGCAGCTGCGGCCAGGCGTCCGGCAGCAGCGGGCCGATGATGGCGCCCAGCGCGATCGCCAGGCTCAGGTGCGGACGGCTGTGGATGATGCCAGGCAGGGGTATGCGGAAGGTCATGATTTTTCCTCGTGGGGGAAGCGGTCCATGCGCGACAGGACGGGGAACAGCACCGCCCAGATGCCGGTCACGGCCAGCGTGGCGGCGCCGCCGAACAGCACGGCGCGGGTCAGGCCCATCCAGCCGGCGGTGAGGCCCGATTCGAATTCGCCCAGCTCGTTGGAGGCGCCGATGAAGACCGAGTTGACCGCGCTGACGCGCCCGCGGATCGCGTCCGGCGTTTCGTACTGCACCAGCAGGTGGCGCACGTAGACGCTGATCATGTCGCCGGCGCCCATCACGAACAGCGCGGTCAGCGCGACCAGGAAGGTGGAGGTGGCGCCCAGCACCAGCGTGCCGGCGCCGAACACGGCCACGCCGCCCAGCATCCACAGGCCGACCCGGCGCGTGATCGGGTAGAAGGCCAGCGCGATCGAGCAGACGGCGGCGCCGGCGCCGGGCGCGGTGCGCAGCAGGCCCAGGCCGGTCGGGCCGATGTGCAGCACGTCGTGCGCCAGCGCCGGCAGCAGCGCGGTGGCGCCGCCGAACAGCACGGCGAACAGGTCGAGCGAGATCGCGCCCAGCACCACCGGCTTGGACCAGACGAAGCGCAAGCCTTCCAGCACCGTGTGCCAGGTGGCGGGCTCGCGGTTGCTGGGCTGCTTGACCGATTTGACCATGCACATCAGGATCACCGCGGCCAGCAGCAGCGCCGAGGAAATCATATAAACCGTTTTCGGCCCGGCCAGGTAGAACAGGCCGCCCAGCGTGGGGCCGAGGATGACGGCGACATGAAAGCTCGACGAGCTCAGCGCCACGGCCTGGCTGAAGCGCTCGGGCGGCACCAGGTTGACCAGCATGGCTTGGGTGGCCGGCCCCATGAAGGCGCGCGCGCTGCCGAACAGCACCAGCACGGCGAACACCGGCCACACCGCGCTCAGGCCGGCGAAGGTGAAGGCCAGCAGCGCCAGGCCGCACAGCAGCTGCGCGCCCATCGCCAGCGCGATCAGCAGGCGGCGGTTGTAGCGATCGGCGGCGTGGCCGGCGATCAGGATCAGCAGCAGGAAGGGCGCGAACTGCGCCAGGCCGATCAGGCCGAGGTCGAACAGGTTGTGGGTCAGCGCGTACACCTGCCAGCCGATGGCGACGTTCTGCATCTGGACGGCCAGGGTGGCCAGGGTGCGGGCGGTGAGGTAGAGCGAGAAGTTACGGTGGCGCAGGACGCCGAAGCCGTTGGAGGAAGGTGCGGTGCTGTCGGACATTGTCGCTTTCAAGGAGCGGAGCCGGGGGCTCCGCCCCTTGGTCCGCTCCCGGTGGGGATGTTCAGGGCTGGTGGATGTCGGCTTCGGTGGTGAAGGCGTCGGCGTAGAATTCGTCTTCCGGTAATTGGCACTGGGCGACAAAATCGCGCTTGGCCGATTCCACCATGATGGGCGCGCCGCAGGCGTACACCTGGTGGCCGGACAGGTCGGGCAGGTCGGCCATGACGGCGGCGTGCACGAAGCCGGTGCGGCCGCTCCAGTGGTCTTCCGGCTGCGCCGACGAGATCACCGGCACGTAGGTGAAGTTCGGCAGGATCGCTTCCCACTGGCGGCACAGCGCGTCCATGTACAGGTCCTGCGGGCGGCGGCCGCCCCAGTACAAGGTCATCGGACGCTTCGAATCCTGCGCGCGCAGGTGCTCGATGATGGCCTTGATCGGCGCGAAGCCGGTGCCGGAGGCCAGCAGCACCATCGGCTTGTCGCTGTCCTCGCGCACGAAGAAGGTACCCATCGGGCCCTCGAAGCGCAGGATGTCGCGTTCCTTCATGGTGCTGAACACCTGGTCGGTGAACAGGCCGCCCGGCAGGTGGCGGATGTGCAGGCTCAGCGGCTGGTCCTGGTCCGGCGGCGAGGCCAGGCTGTAGCTGCGGCGCTTGCCGTCGCGCAGCATGAATTCGATGTACTGGCCGGCGCGGAACTTGAGCGTCTCGTTGGCCGGCAATTGCAGCGTCATCACGACCACGTCCGGCGCCAGTTTCTCCAGCGTCGCCACGCGCGACGGCATCTTGCGGATCGGATAGTCGTCGCTGCCGGCCACTTCGCGCACCTCGATCACCAGGTCTTGCTGCGCGGTGGCGCAGCAGAACAGCGAATAGCCGGCCGCTTCCTCGTCCTTGGTCAGCGCGCGTTCCTGGTGGGCCTTGTGCGTGACCGAGCCGGACAGCACTTTGCCCTTGCAGGAACTGCACGCGCCATTCTTGCAGCCGTAGGGCAGGCCGACGCCGGCGCGCATGGCCGCGGCCAGCACGGTTTCGTCTTCCTCGCAGCTGAATTGATGGCCGCTAGGCTGTACAGTGATTTGAAACGTCATACAATCCTTCAATGAAAAAACTTACTATTCAAAAATTCAAGTTGCCGCGCCTGTTGATCGTGGGCTGCGGCGACGTCGGCATGCGCCTGTTGCCGCTGCTGCGCCCGTATTTCCGCGTGTTCGCCACCACCAGCCAGCCGTCGCGTTGTGCCGAATTGCGCGCGTTGGGCGCGGTGCCACTGGTGGTCGACCTGGATCAGCCCGCCACGTTGCGGCGCCTGGCCGGCCTGGCCAGCCGCGTCGTGCACTTGGCGCCGCCGCCCGCCGAGGGCGCGCTGGACCGCCGCACGCGCAATCTGACCGCCATTTTACCTGAGCATGCCCGTCTGGTTTATGTCAGCACCACTGGCGTCTACGGCGATTGCGGCGGGGTGTTGTTTGACGAGAGCCGTCCGGTGGCGCCGAGCAACGCCCGCGCCGTGCGACGGGTGGACGCCGAGCAGGTGTTGCGCGGCTGGGCGCGCCGCGCCGGCGGCCATTTGTCCATCCTGCGGGTGCCGGGCATCTACGCCGCCGACCGCCTGCCGTTGAAGCGCCTGCAGGCCGGCACGCCGGCGCTGATCGAGGCGGACGACGTGTACACCAACCACATCCACGCGGACGACCTGGCCGCCATCATCGCCCGGGCGCTGTTCCGCGGCTTGCCCAACCGCGTGTATCACGCGGTGGACGACAGCGACATGAAAATGGCGGCGTATTTCGACGCGGTGGCGGACGCCCACCAGCTGCCGCGCCCGCCGCGCCTGCCGCGCGCGGAGTTGCGGCAGGCGGTGACGCCGGCCTTGCTGTCGTTTATGTCGGAATCGCGGCGCCTGAGCAACGGGCGCATCAAGCGCGAACTGGGCGTGCGCTTGCGCTACGCCACGGTGGCGCAGCTGTTGGAGGGGTGATCAGGCGCGCGGCGGACGTTTCTTCTGCTGCACGCGCTGTTGCTGCTTCTTCTGGGTCTGCACCTTGTTTTGCTTGGCTTCGTACAGGGCGACGGCGTCCTTGCGGGCCTGCTCCGGCGTGCGCATTTCCGGCACGTCGTCATGGGTGACGAAATATTCGGCATCCTGGGCGTCGACCACCAGCTTGATGGCGGCGGCGTCGTCGAGGTCATAGATTTCGTGGAGCAGGGTGGTTACTTCGTCGAGGAATTCTTCGTAGGTCATGGGTATGTGTAAAAGCAAGTAAAGACGGGGCGAAACTTGCACTTATGCAAGCCACTTCCGGGGTGTTTGTGCCAAAATGGCAACGCAATTTGTATGAGACATATCAATCAAGTTCGCACATGATACGATATT
>Ga0308157_10004445_pt1 | contig 18615 bp, 18 predicted proteins | sample PhyBR1_FD_201035 | JGI IMG/M metagenome (GOLD analysis project Ga0308157, IMG submission 201035) | Phyllosphere microbial communities from UC Gill Tract Community Farm, Albany, California, United States - DLSLB.R1 | ecosystem: Host-associated > Plants > Phyllosphere > Unclassified | place: USA...
ACCCGCCGAAACCTATTCGACCTCGCCCCACTTCTTCTCCGAGCTCGGCATCCCGAAGGGCACCAAGGGCCGACTGCCGCGCCAGCACCCCGAAAGCGAGGACGAGAAGTCCTCCGGTGAGCGCCAGGCCCGTGAGTCTGATCGTCGCGGTTCCGGCCGTGGCCGTTCGGATTCTCGCCAAGGCGGCTCATCCGACCGTCGTGACGCCACGTCCGCATCCGGCGAGGAGAGCCGCAAACCGCGCCGCCAGCGCAGCCGTCGCCGCACCCGCGGCGGCAAGCCGGTCAACCGCGCGCAGGGCGGCCAGGCGGGTCAGGGCGGTCACCCGGCCACCGACTCCAGCGAGGACTGACCTCTCCGCTGGCGAGACCTATTCTCCGTACCGTCTGCACGAAGGGCCCCGACCACTCGGTCGGGGCCCTTCGTGCATCCTGTATTCGACTCGAGCCCTGATCCCGTTCGATTCTGTGACCGATGATGTTCGCACGCTTCATCATCCATCACGCGCATGCGCTGCGTCCGCCGAATCCTCGGCCGATCTCAACCGCCGGATGAAGGCTGGCGCAGATCGGAGCCGGGCTCAGCCCTGGATGTAGTCGACGCCCCCCGGCCGTGATGCCGCACGCTCGAGCAGCTTCGCGAGCATATGGTCGGAGGTGACGTGCTCGCCGAGGCGGTTGGGTTTGCCCGTGCCGTGATAGTCGCTGGAGCCGGTGACGATGAGGTCGTGCTCATGCGCCAGACGTCGCATCGCCTCTCGCTCCTGCGGAGGGTTGTCCCTATGGTCGACCTCGAGTCCGTCGAGACCGGCGGCGATGAATTCGGTCATCGCCGAATCGGGCACGACCCGACCGCGCATGGCCGCGCGCGGATGGGCGAAGACCGAGACTCCCCCGGCCTCCCGAATCAGCCCGATCGCGGTGATCGGATCGATCGTCGGCAGGGACACATGATATTTTCCCTGGCTGGACAGAATCGACGAGAACGCTTCGGTGCGGGACTCGACGACGCCGGCCGCGACCAGCGCATCGGCGATATGCGGACGTCCGATCGTGGCGTCCTCTCCCGAGACGGAGAGCACCGCATCCATGTCGATCGGATAGTCTTCGGCCAATCGTTCGATGATGAGGTGGGTGCGATCGAGTCTCGCCCGCCTGGTCTCCTGCACGACCTCGGCCAGCCCCGTATCGTACGGGTCGTGGAGGTAGGAGAGCAGGTGCACGCTGATCCCCTCGTAGCGGCAGGAGATCTCCATTCCCCTCACCAGGCCGAGCCCGTAGACGCGGGCGGCATCTTCGGCAAGGGTCCAACCTGCAGTGGTGTCGTGATCGGTGAGTCCGACGACGTCGATGCCCTCCATCGAGGCTTCTGAGATGAGTTCGGACGGGGTCTGGGTCCCGTCCGAAAATGCGGTGTGCACGTGGAGATCGATGACCATGGTCACAGTCTATCTGCATCTGTCGTTCCGACTTCCACGTGTACACACCATGTCACTCCGCCCGTCTAGACTGGCGGCATGACAGAGCACAACTCAGATACCCCAGACTCGACTCAGGACCTCGCAGACCGCGTCAACAACCGCTCGCATCGCCCGAATTCCGCCGCCTTCCGCGACTTCGTCGCCTCCGGTTGGGATCGCACTCCCCTCAACGCCGAGGCTCTCGCCGCCGCCGGTTTCACCCCTGCCCGTCGGGACGCGGTCTCGGCGGCATTCCCCGGCGAACGGCTGGTCGTTCCCGCCGGCGGACTCAAGGTCCGCTCGAACGACACCGATTATCGCTTCCGCGCTCATTCCGCGTTCATCCACCTCACGGGTCTGGAAACCGACTCCGAACCCGACGCCGTGCTCGTCTTCGAACCCGAGGGCGACGGCCACGATGTGACGCTGTACTTCCGTCCCCGCGCCGGAGCCGATACGGAGGAGTTCTTCTCCGATTCCCGCTACGGAGAGTACTGGGTCGGACCGCGTGCCGATCTCGAAGCGATGTCCACCATGACCGGCATCGCAACTGAGAGCTCCGCCACTGTCGATGACGCCATCACGAAGGATCTCGGGGCCATCTCCGTGCGCCTCGTCCGACAGGCCGACGCCCGCATCGACGGAGTCATCGACCTGGCTCGCAGCCAGGTCCAGGCCGATCTCGAGACATCCGAGGCAGGCGACGCCGAACTGGCCCAGCTGCTCTCCGAGCTGCGCCTGATCAAGGACGACCACGAGATCGCGCAGCTGCGCGAAGCCGTCGCCATCACCCGCGCCGGTTTCGACAACGTGGTGGCAGCGCTGCCGAAGGCACTCGGACACCGTCGTGGTGAGCGTGTCGTCGAGACCGCGTTCGAGACCGCCGCTCGCTCCGACGGCAACGGGGTCGGCTACGACACGATCGCCGCCTCGGGCAACAATGCCTGCACCCTGCACTGGATCCGCAATGACGGTCAGGTCCGGGACGGTGACCTCATCCTCGTCGATGCCGGAGCCGAAGCCGATTCGCTCTACACCGCGGACATCACCCGCACCCTGCCCGTTTCGGGCACCTTCACTCCGGTGCAGGCGAAGATCTACGATGCCGTGCTCGATGCCTCCGATGCCGCGTTCGCTGTGGCCGCAGATCACCCCAACCGTCCTGTGAAGTTCCGTGAGGTCCACGAGGCGGCCATGGAGGTCATCGCGAAGCGTCTCGAAGAGTTCGGTGTGCTGCCGGTCTCCGCTGCCGTTTCGCTGTCACCGGAAGGACAGCAGCACCGTCGGTGGATGGTCCACGGCACCAGTCATCACCTCGGCCTCGACGTCCATGATTGTGCGCAGGCGAGAGCGGAGATGTACTTGGACGCGACCATCGAACCGGGAATGGTCTTCACCATCGAACCCGGACTGTACTTCAAGTCAGACGACCTGCTCCTGCCCGAGGAGTTCCGCGGTAACGGTGTCCGCATCGAGGACGACGTCCTCGTCACCGCCGACGGAGTGGAGAATCTCTCGGCCGACTTCCCCCGCACCCGCGCCGAGATCGAGGCCTGGGTGCAGAGCCGAGCCCAGGACCGCTGATGACCTCGGATACCGCACGCGGTTCGGGCTCCGAGGCACGACCCGGCCCGTTCCGCGGGCGCGGAGTCCTCGAGATCCCCGGTATCCGCCTCGGCCATGCCGGTGAGTTCACCGACAGCCGGCTGACCGGGATCACCACCGTGCTGCCACCGATCGGTTCGACCATCGGCGTCGATGTCCGCGGGGGCGGTCCCGCCACCCGTGAGACCGATGTCATCGCAACGGGAACACATTCCTATGGTGCCGATGCCATCGTCCTCACCGGCGGATCCGCATTCGGGCTGGGTGCCGTCTCCGGAGTCGTCGATACCCTCGCCGAGGCGGGGCTCGGATTCCCTGCTCCCGGACTTGCCGATGCGGTCATTCCGCTCGTTCCCGCCGCCGCGATCTTCGACCTCGGCCGCGGAAACGGTTCCGTGGCACCGCCGAGACCGGATGAAGGCGCCGAGGCGACACGAGCGGCGCTGTCCGGACGGACGGACGACGTCCGAGGCAGCATCGGGGCAGGCATCGGAGCCCGGTCCGGATTCCAGAGTGTGCGCGGAGGGCTCGGATCCTATGCCGTCCGGCTGCCCAGCGGAACCATGGTCGCGGCGCTCGTCGTGGCGAATTCGCTGGGAACGATCGGCACACCGTCGGGCGGTCTGTGGTTGGACCCGCTGCTGCGCTCGATCGGCCTCGATCTGCCGAAGGTGCTGAGTCTCCCCGACTCGGCAGCGCCGGTCCCGGGGACTGCTGCGAAGAACACGACGATTGCGATCGTCGCAACCGATGCACGCCTCGACTCGGCGCAAACCACGCGGATGGCATCGGGTGCGCACGCGGGCATCTCCCGAGCTGTGCGGCCCTCGCACACCCTCTTCGACGGCGACACGGTCTTCGGCATCGCCACCGGAGCGCAGGATCTGCCCTCCGATCGTGACGCCGCCACCCGAGAGCTCGTGATGATCTCCGCGGCGGCGGCCGATGCGCTGAGCTTGGCGATCCTCGACGCCCACGCTTCGGCGACACCCGTCGACAGCTCGTGGGGGCAGCCGCCGACGCTGAGCGAGATCGCACCGGATTTCACCTCGGAGTTCAACGCTCTCTGATCACGGAGACGGGGCCCGCCGTTCGGCGGGCCCCGCTCCTCTCAGTTCTCCGCAGCTTCCAAGCGCCATCATCCGACAGCCGCACGAAGCTGCAGCTCCTTCTTCAGCTGTCAGTCGTTGCGAGCCGACTGAGCCTCTTCGGAGTCGAGACCCTTCGGGTCTCGGACTTCCTTCTTCTGCTGAGCATCGAAGCCATCCTGACGCAGCAGCTTCTGCGATTCGGTCTTCGCGGCGGCCTCATCCTCGACCACGGTGAACCGGACCGACTCGGTGAAGTCACGACCGTAGCGGTCGGTTCCGGTCACCTCGGCGGTGTGGGTGCCCAGGTCGAGGTTCGAGGGGATCTCGGTCCGCCACAGGTGCGAGCTCGACTGGCCCACATTGCCGGAGGTGCGCAGATTCTGAGATGCCGTGTACGGATCGGTGTACTCCCAGCCCTTGGCCAGAGCTTCGCCCTTGCCCGGCTGAGTGTGCTCAGACCGCTTCGGTGCTTTGCCGTCGAAGCTGACCTCCACTCGTGCGTCCGAGGTGCCGGCGAGGAAGCTCGAGGTCAGCCAGGTCTCGCCCTGCTTGAGGTCCTCGCGGGTGACGACGCGTTCGGAGATCTCCTTCGGAGCGGTGCCCTTCTTGTCCGCGTCCTGCCAGTCCTGGGCTTTCTGCGCCCAGTCGCGCCACTCGGGCGAGTTCACGCCGAGCAGCAGCTGGTGGTCGTCGGATTCGTTGCGCACGGTGTAGCGTTCGCTGCGCGAAGCACCGTCGTATTCGAGGGTGAGCACGCCCGGTTCCGAAGCGTCCTGAGTGAATGAGTACGGCAGCCCGTCGGCGTTGAGGCCGCCGGAGTACCAGTCGCCGGAGACGGCACCGGCGACGATCTGCGTGTTCGGCAGCTTCTCGATCCCGGCTGCAGCCCATTCCTTCCTCGTCTCGCCTGCGACGAGGTTCTCCTGAGTGTGAGTGTGTCCGCCGACGGTCACGGCGTTCGGGTAGTCGGAGATGACGTCGTAGAAGTCCTTCGCGTTGTCGACGACGACCTCTTTGTGCGTGAGAATGGGCGCGTGGGTGGCGACGACGACCTGTGCGTTCTTCGGCACGTTCTTCAGATCGTTCTCCAGCCAAGTCAGTTGATCCTGACTGATCTTCTCCTTGTACTTCTTCTTGTTCGCCTTGCCCTCGTATTCGATGCTGTCGAGGACGACGAAGTGGGTTTTGCCGACGTCGTAGGAGAAGTAAGAGGGTCCGAACTGGTCACGGAAGGTGTCGAGGGCGTGAGCGTCGTCGACCGCGTCGTAGTCCTGGTCATGGTTGCCCGGGGCCACGCGCACGGGTCCGTTCATCTGGGAGTAGATATCGCGCAGTTCATCGTTGAGACTGAGGTCGTCACCGACGTTGTCCCCGAGCAGCAGCACTCCGCAGGCCCCATAATCACTGCGATCGGCAAGGTCACCGACGGCTCCGTCGCGGGCGTAGCCCATCTCTGTCTTGTCATAGGCCTGGGTGTCGGAGGCGATCGGGCAGTTCTGCTCGCCCTTTGCCGAGGCCTTCGACTCAACCATCGGGAAGTTCACGGCCTTCGGCGTGTCCCCTGTCGGTTCGATGCCGCCGTATTCGAGATCACCGGACCCTTCGGGCAGATGGTTGTAGCTGAACTGTGCGACCTTGTCCTCATCGACGGGAACCTGCCAGCCGGACGGCTGAGTGATGGAAACGGTCATGTTGTCCCGCACGGGCAGCTCGTAGCGGCCCTCGCCGTCGGTCTGGACGACGTCGACGCCGTTGGACACCGCGACTCCGGCCACTCCCTTCTCGTCGCCGTCGAGCTTCGAGTTCTCGTTCACGTCATCGAAGACCTGACCGGTGAACTTCTTCGGGTCGGCGGCCTTGCCGCGGTCGACCTGGACGTGGCCCTCGTAGAGTTCAGCCGGTGCGTCCGCGGCCGTCGCCGAGGTCGGCGAGAGAAGCGGAGCGAAGAGCGAGAGCGCGGCACAGGCTCCCAGGCCTGCGGCAGCGGTGCGCGGGCGGATTCGTCGTGTCTGCATGGATTTCTCCTGTATTCGACTATGGCGGGTTCTGCCGAGAAATGACCCTAGGGAGACGGGGCGACATCGAGATGAAGCAGACAGGACGGCTTGATGAATAGGAAAAGTGGGCGAGTGGAACCCGACGCCCACTGCGTTCACCGCCCGCGAATGTGATCTCGATTCAATTCGTGGAGGCGATCACTGAAAACTCCATGCACCACGTAGTCTGAGAACATGAGTGGTCCACCGAAAAGAGTTTTCGTCGCCCGACTCGTCTCCGCCCCCGTGTTCGACCCTCTCGGCGATCAGGTCGGCCGTGTCCGTGACGCCGTCGTCGTCTATCGTGCGACGATGCGGCAGTTCCCGCGAGTCATCGGCCTCGTCGTCGAAGTGCCGGGCCGTCGCCGCGTATTCGTGCCGATGGGCCGGGTCACCGCGATCGACTCCGGCCAGGTCATCACGACCGGCCTGGTGAATATGCGCCGCTTCGAACAGCGCGAATCCGAGACCCTGGTGATGAATGACCTGCTCGACCGACGGCTGCGTCTGCGCGAGGACAACTCACCGGTGCTCGTCGAGGACGTCGGCATCGAACAGCAGGTGAACAAGGACTGGGAGGTCACCAGGCTGTTCGTGCGTCGTGTGCCCGAACGCAGCGCCTTCGCCGCGTTCCGCCGCCGCGGCGAGACCAAGCAGATCGACTGGACGGATGCCGACCATCCTGTGGATTCCGAGGTCGATCAGGAAGCCACTCAGCTCATCGCCGCCTATCAGGACACGAAGCCTGCCGACCTCGCCGATGTGCTCTTCGAGATGAACGCCGCTCGCCGCCTCCAGGTGGCCCGTGCCCTCGATGACGAACGCCTTGCCGATGTCGTCGAGGAGCTGCCGGCCGAGACCCAGATCGAGATCCTCACCGGACTCGAAACCGAACGAGCCGTGACCGTGCTCGAAGAGATGGCTCCAGACGATGCGGCAGACCTCCTCGGCGAGCTCAGCGATGAACAGGCCGAACGATTCCTGACTCTGATGGAACCGGATGAGGCCGAAGATGTGCGTACGCTTCTGGCGTACGACGATGACACAGCCGGCGGTCTGATGACGACCGAACCGGTCATCCTCACCCCGGAAGCCACTGTCGCCGAGGCGCTGGCCCATGTCCGGCGGGAAGACCTGCCTGCGGCGCTGGCTGCCGCGGTCTTCGTCTGCAGGCAGCCGGTAGAGACCCCGACTGGCAAGTATCTGGGTCTCGTCCACATCCAGGAGATGCTGCGCCATCCGCCGCACGAGGCCGTGGGCATCATGCTCGACACCGAGGTCGAACCGCTGTCGCCGGAGACTCCGCTCGGCGAGGTGGCGAAGCTGCTGGCCGCGTACAATCTGGTGTCGGTGCCGATCACCGACGACAACGATCGCCTCGTCGGTGTGGTCACCGTCGATGACGTCCTCGACGAGCTGTTGCCCGAGGACTGGCGAACCACCGGTCGAGACGATCGCAGCAGGGGGTAGATATGGCCGTCGATGATTTCGAGATCCCGCGGTCGAGCAAGCGCCGACTGCCGAGCTTCACCGTCTCCCCCGAGACCTTCGGACGCGGAGCCGAGGCCTTCGCTCGGTTCATGGGCACTCCCGCGTTCCTCGTCGGGATGACGGTGTTCTGTGCGGTGTGGCTGCTGTGGAATACCCTGCTGCCGGAATCGTGGCAGTTCGACCCGCGATCGCTCAACTTCACCCTGTTGACCCTCATCCTGTCCCTTCAGGCCTCCTATGCCGCGCCGTTGATCCTGCTCGCGGAGAACCGCAGCACCGACCGGGACCGCGTCGAGTTCGAACACGATCGGCAGCGCGCCGAACGCAACCTGGCCGACACCGAGTACCTCGCACGAGAGGTGGCGGCGCTGCGCATCGCCATGCGCGAGGTCGCCACTCGTGACTTCATCCGCTCCGAGCTCAAGGATCTGCTCAAGGAGCTCGAGGAGGAGAGACAGGACGAAAACGGGACCGACAAGGTCGATCCCCGGGCCTCCGAAAAGCGCCGAGGCGGCCCTCGAGGCGGATGACGAGACGACCGCCGAAGCGGTAGTGTTGAGGGCCCGGGAGCACTGTTCCGGGAAGGAAAGGACGTGGGCATGACTGGTCCCTCTGAGGACGCCGTGAGAGAGGCGCTGACCGGGGTCATCGACCCTGAGATCCGCCGCAGCATCGTCGAACTCGATATGGTCGAGTCGATCGTGATCGAAGGCGGCAAGGTCACCGTCACAGTTCTCCTCACGATCGCCGGGTGCCCGCTGAAGGACACGATCACCAAAGACACCAAGGCTGCGGTGGCCGGTGTCGACGGGGTCGCCGAGGTGGCTGTCGTTCTGGGCACGATGACCCCCGAACAGCGCAAGGAGATGAAGGAGAAGCTGCAGGGCTCCGGCACCCGCGATATCCCCTTCAATCGCCCGGAATCGCTGACGAAGGTCTATGCCATCGCGTCCGGAAAAGGCGGAGTCGGAAAGTCGTCGGTGACCGCGAACCTCGCCGTGTCCCTGGCGGACAAGGGCCTGCGTGTCGGCATCGTCGATGCCGATATCTACGGCTTCTCCATCCCCGGTATGCTCGGTCTCTCCGGCAAGCCGACCCGAGTCGATGAGATGATCCTGCCCCAGGTCGCCCATGACGTGAAGGTGATGAGCATCGGCATGTTCGTCCCGCCGAGCCAGGCCGTCGTCTGGCGCGGTCCCATGCTCCATCGCGCTCTGCAGCAGTTTCTCACCGATGTGTTCTGGGGCGACCTCGACGTGCTGCTGCTGGATCTGCCTCCCGGCACAGGTGATATTGCGATCTCCGTGGCTCAGCTGCTGCCCGGATCCGAGCTCCTCGTCGTCACCACACCGCAGTCGGCGGCCGCCCAAGTCGCCGAACGTGCGGGATCCATCGCCACACAGACGAAGCAGACGTTGGCAGGAGTCATCGAGAACATGTCATGGATGGAGATGCCCGACGGCACTCGGATGGAGGTGTTCGGCTCCGGCGGAGGTGCCAGCGTGGCCGAGAACCTCGCCGCCGCCCTCGACCAGGAGGTTCCACTGCTCGCCCAGATCCCCTTGGACACTCGTCTGCGGGAAGGTTCGGACGCGGGTACCCCGGTCGTGCTCGGCGGTCCAGATTCGCCTGCGGCGAGGGCTTTCGACACCCTTGCGGAGTCGCTGCGGCGACGCAGTCGCGGCCTGTCCGGCAGGTCCTTGGGACTGAGCCCGGTCTGAGTCGGTGTCTCCTCTCTCCCCTCGCGATACCCTCGTCTACTCTGCCTTCGTCGGCCTCAGTGCTCTGACCACTCTCGTCCTCTTGGCCGGAGCTGTCGTCACTGCTCTTCGAGATGACCCCACCCCCGGACGGCCGGTGGAATCCGCGCAGCGAACGATCGCCGCCGAGAACCGGGACGCTCTCTCCGCAGTGCTGCGCAGCTACGCGCTCGTCTCAGACGAACGCACGCCGCGACTGGACGTCCACACCTTCGGTCTGCCCACGGCCGCCTCGTTGAATGCGGCGATCGAAGAACATGTGCTGTCTCTCATCGACGGTTCCGGAGGCTTCGCCGACCGCGCTGCCTTCGACCCCGTTCAGACAGCCCCTGTCCACAGGTGGCCGGCGACGGCTTTCACACCAGCCCAGACCAGCATCGATGACGCTCCTGCGTCTCGAGTCGACCCGCGTGCTGTGGACATCAGCACTCGGGTGTTGGCAAGCGGCGGGAAATTCGTCGTGACCGCAATCGATGTTCAGTCGCCGCATCCGCAGACAAGGCTGCTGCTGACCGATCTCGCCCACGACAGCACAGTCAATGCCCGCCGGCTCTTCGCCGCACCGGTCGACCCGGCCGCCGTCGGAGCCGATGACACCGGCACGCTGACGATCAATGACGATGCCGTCTCCGACACCGATCTGTCCTCCATCGGCGTCCGTGTCCAGAAGGCGCTGCACAGCAGTCTCGAACTGCCGCAGCCGTTTGATCTGCGCTCCCCCGACTTCTCCTGCGCGCTGCTGCCCTGTGTGGCGCTGACCTATGACGACGGTCCCGGAGAGGCGAAGACCGAACAGACGATCCTCGACGCAGCCGATGAGGCGAACATCCGTCTGACCTACTTCTTCCTCGGGAAGAACACGGTTGCCTTCCCCGAAGTGGCCGAGCGCATCATCTCCGCCGGCCATGAAGTCGACGATCACACGTTTTCGCATGTCCAGATGGACAAGACCTCCTCGGCGACGATCCGCAGAGAGCTCGACCGGACGGACAGATCACTGCGATCGGTCGGAGTGAAGGACGAACCTCTCGTCCGTCCCCCGTACGGTGCCCTCGACAAACGCGCAGCACATGCTCTGGGTGGCCCTGCGATCATATGGGACGTCGATACCGGAGATTGGCAGCACAGAGATGCGAAGAAGACGGTCCGACGTGTGCAGTCTCTGACCAGGCCCGGATCAATCGTGCTCATGCATTCCATTCATCCGTCGACCGCGAAGGCGGCTCGGGAGGTGTTCTCGGCCGTGGCGGACAAGGGCCTCTACGCAGTGACCGTGCGCGAGCTCTTCTCCGGGATCGAATGGAAGAAGGGCGGGTCGTACTTCTGCCGCGGCTACGGCGATGAGCTGTGCTCGAATCCCGAACATCCCGCGGTGATGAAGAACTGAGCCACTGACGCTTGCACGGAGGTGGGAATGCAACATTCCCAACAGACGCCGTCGGCCCCAACCCCAGGTGGGTTCCGGGGGCGGCTCAGGTGGCTTCGGGGTCGAACGGTGCCGCAGCGGAACGGTCGCGCTGGTCGATCTGAGCTTGGAACCGTTCGATGGGTGATTTCTCCCGGGTAGGGGTCGCCCCGGTGTCGGTCTCAGTGGACAGGGCAGCACCGGAGGACTCAGCGGATGACAATTCTTCAGAGGCCCGTTCCTGACGTTTGGACTCGCGGATGGCTGCATCCTCTTCGACGAGTGCCTCACGTACGATGCGGCGGGGATCGTACTGGCGCGGATCGAGCTTCTGCCAGTCCACGTCCTTGAAGTCGTCGCCGAAATCGCGTCGGACGCTGTCTTTCGCGCCTTCGGCCATGCGACGCATCTGCCGCACGAAGTCCCGCAGCTTCTGAGCGTATTCGGGTAGGCGTTTGGGTCCGATGACGACCAACGCCACAACGACCAGAATCACCATTTCGGTGCCGTTGATACCGAACATGGTCTCAAGTCTACCGTGGACGGCGGTAGCATCGACTCATGGTCAGCTCAGGTTCGACATCCCGCTGCCGGGAGGTGCAGTGGACGAGATAGCAGTCGAACGGGTGCTGCGCATCATCGAACTCGTACCCGCCGCACGCGTCGTCGCCTACGGGACAGTCGGCGCCGTTGCCGACTGCTCACCCCGCTATGTCGGACGGGTGATGAGGGAATTCGGATCGAACGTCACTTGGTGGCGAGTCGTCAACGCGGCCGGGATCCTGCCGCCCGAGATCTTCGCCCGCGCCCGCATCCACTGGGAAGAGGAGGGCACACCGCATTCACATGAGCGGGTCGAACGCGCGGCATTCCTCGAAGTCGATGAACTCGATCGACTGTGGCGCAACCAAGGAATCGACCCCGATTGCAGTTAGACTTGGGAGAACTCAGCACCAGAAGGGAGGGGCCGGTTGGCACGCGAAAATGCAGGTGATCTCACCTTCTCGGAACAGTACAACGGTCCCGATCCGCTGCTCGACGCCGCTCGCACCCACTCTCATGAGTTCGGGATCGCACCGGTGTCGCAGACCACGGCGAGGACGCTGACGCTGCTGGCCCGACTGCTCACACCGGTCGCGGCCGTCGAGGTCGGCACCGGTGTGGGAACGTCGACGCTGTCACTTCTGCGCGGGATGCCGACCGCCGGGATACTGACGTCGATCGACACGAATTCGACGACCCAGAGCGCAGCTCGTGACCTCGCCGACATGGCAGGAATCCGGCCGGGGCGATTGCGTCTGATGAGCGGTCGAGCCGAAGAGGTGCTCAAACGTCTCGCGCCTTCGGCCTATGACATGGTCTTCATCGACGTGGAGCCGGGCAGCCTTGAGAGGATGATCCAACCCTCTCTCCGCCTGCTCGATGCCCAGGGCCTGCTGGTCATCCACAAGACTCTGCTCAAGGGCGCCGTCGCCGATCCCGTCGATCGCAGTCCCCGGACTCAGGCGGCACGGAGCATGCTCAACCGCATCGCCGAACAGGAGCACCTCGAACGGGTTCTGCTGCCCATCGGAGAAGGGCTGCTGCTGCTGCAGAAGACCCGGTGAATGCAACAACAGCAGAGACTTACAGGTAAGTCTCTGCTGTTCGTGCGTCTCCGTCCGGCCGTGTTCTGCGGCCGTCGGCTCAGAGCCCCAGCGTCTGGGCGAGAGTGTCGTGGAGTCCGGTGGCTTCATCTCTGCTGAGTTCGATCACCAGACGGCCTCCGCCTTCGACTGGAAGCCGCATCACCATGCTTCGGCCTTCTTCGGTCACTTCCAGAGGTCCGTCGCCGGTGCGGGGTTTCTGGGCTGCCATATGGGCTCTTCCTTCCGTTGTCATTCAAAGACGGTTCACACCAGGTGGACCGAATGATGTACCTACGATTATTCCATGATCCGCGCGTTCCCGGTAACTCTCCCGCCCAACGGACGGTGACGGGGGCAGATCAGCAGGCGATCACGGCGGCAGATCGGCCGGCGGAGTGAAGTGCCACAGGTAGGCGACCCATACGATCTGAAGCAGGATATAGGCCACCAGCATCGCGGCCCGATAGCCTCGTGAGCGCACCAGCGACAACGTCAGGGCCAGCGGGAACAACGGCAGCAGCAGACGCAGGGTGGAGGTCTGCGGATTGAAGAAGATGAGCAGATACAGGCCGTACCCGAGGCAGAACAGCTGCAGTGTCCGTCCCATATGCGCTCCCGCCGGGGAGAAGATCAACGCGAGCATTCCGGCGACGACGATGACGAGAAGCACCGGACCGAGCGGACCGATGAGGCTGATCGACCGAGCCACCCACTGGACGACGAACGTGGTCTCGCCGGTGTGCCAGGCCGCCTCGGTGTCGGTATAGGCCGTCAGCGATCCGGTTGCCCACCAGGCATGGACCGGGTGGATGAGGGCCGCTGCGCAGGAGAGCACACCCAGGGCCCAGGACCGGATCACCTCGCCGGTCGGATACGGATCGCTGCGGCGGCGGAGGAAGCGGTCGATGAGGTGGAAGAGCATGAAGAACGAGAACGCCACGCCGATCGGCCGCGACAGATCCATGAAGACGACGACCGGGATCGCCGTGAGATAGCGGCGTTCGACGACGAGGAACAGCGCCGACGCCTGCAGCAGGAGGGTCAGTGATTCGGCATAGCCGGTGGAGAAGATCGCGGCCGGTGGGAAGAACATCACGAGCGCTAGGCCCATCAGCGCCTGACCGGCATCGACGTACTTCCGGAAGAGGTGGAGGATGACGATCGAGGCCAGACCGGCCGCGATCGTGGACACGATCGGCGAGATGACTTCGTAGCTCAGCCCCGTGAGGTCGGCCAGAGTGGACACGATCGAGGGGTGCAGCGGATAAAACGCCCACTGGTTCTCCGCGACCGCTCCGGATTCGTCGACGGGCAGGATGCGGGGATAGCCCTCATCGGCGACGCGCCCGTACCAGCCGCCGTCCCAGAAGTTGAGGAAGTCATTGAGCGTCGTCGTCACAGGCGACGACGACCAGTTCGCCGGGTCCTGCCGTTTGAGGACTGCGGCGAAGATCGACATGCTCACGACGCGGGAGGCGAAGTACACTGCCACGGCCTGCAGCCACACGGGCAGAGCCATGAACAGTGCGCCGAGGCGGCTGAAACGGGAGGAGTCGAAGACTTCGGGGGCGAGGGTGATTCCGGGGAGGTCTGCGGGGCGGCTCATCGTGGTCCGGCAGCCGTTTCCGGTCCGTCAGGTGAGGTTGTCGGTCTGGTGGGCGATGCCGCCTCGGCGGGGGCGGCTGCGGTTTCGAGTTCGCTCAGGCGTGCCCGCAGCATCGCCATGGCCGCGTCGACGTCTTCCATCCGGTAGCCGCGCAGCGCGGGCCGGAACCGCACCGATTCCAGGTCCTTGACGGTGAACTCCGCCGGCAGCCCGGTCCAGCTCTCTTCGGCCTCGTCGACGGTTTCGGAGGAGAAGACGTTGAAGGTCGCTGCGACGACGAATACGAGGACGAAGACCGCAGCTGCGACACCGATGACAATCCACAGAGGCATGCCCCCATTTTCGCATAGGCGCCTGCACGGAAGGCTCAGCGCAGTCCGCGCACGGTGTGTCTCGGCGCCGCTTCGCCGGTGATCGCCACGGTCACGTCGATGGCGTCGGCAGTGGCCCTGACATCGTGGGTGCGGATCATCGCCGCTCCCTTCTCGACGGCCAGCGCGGTCGCGGCGATCGTTCCGTACAGCCGGTCCGACGGGGCGACCTCACCGATGGCCTCACCGACGAAATCCTTGCGTGAGATCGCCAGCAGCACCGGATAGCCGGTGGCGGCGAATCGGTCGAGTTCACGCAGCAGACGAAGCGAGTGGTACGTGTTCTTCCCGAAGTCGGGAGTGGGATCGATGATGATCCGGTCTTCGCGCACCCCTGCTGCACGCGCCGCCTCGGCGAGGTCGATGACGCCTGCCAAGGTGGAATCGACGACGTCACCGGCCTTTAGGCCATAGCGGTTGCGGTGGGCGTCGGTGCGCGGATCCAATCCCCCTGTGTGGGAGCAGACGATGCCGACATCATGTCGGGCGGCCACCTCGGCGAGCTTCGGGTCGATCCCGGCCCAGGTGTCGTTGAGCAGTCCCGCACCGGCCCTGCAGGCAGCCTCGGCCACTTCATGGCGCCAGGTGTCGACGCTGATGAGCACGTGCGGGTGGGACCTTGCGACTGCTTCGATGGTCGGGCACACGCGGTCGATCTCCTCGGCCACGGAGATCTCCCGTCCGCGGCCGGCGCGCACTCCCCCGATATCGACGATCTGAGCACCCGCCGAGGCGGCCGCCTCCACCGCCGTGATCGCCTCGTCGAGGGTGGCGGCGGATTCGTAGAACGAATCTGTGGTGCGGTTGATCACGGCCATGATCGCCGGGGTTCCGGGCCGAGCCCGGGCCAGATCGAACCGTTCGCCCTCCGGCACTGATGAGATGTCGCCCCTCATGGTCGACCGTTCGCAGGATTCGCCGCGGCCGAGTCCTGGCCGTGTCCCGGTCCGATCGCGGCGACGACTTCGTCGAGGTCATCGGTGAGGGTGAACATATTCAGGTCTGCTTCGCTGATCGTCCCCGCGGCCAGAAGGGTCTTCTGCATCCAGTCGACGAGCCCGCGCCAGTAGTCGGTCCCGAACAGCACGATCGGGAATGAGGTGATCTTGCCGGTCTGGACCATGGTGAAGGCCTCGAACAGCTCGTCCAGAGTACCCAGGCCGCCGGGCATGACGACGAATCCGCGCGAGTATTTGAGGAACATGGTCTTGCGGACGAAGAAGTAGCGGAAGTTCACGCCGAGTTCGACATGCTGATTGAGTCCGGTCTCGAAGGGCAGCTCGATGCCCAGCCCGATGGACACTCCCCCGCCCTCGCAGGCACCGAGGTTGCCGGCCTCCATGATTCCGGGTCCCCCGCCGGTGATGATTGCGTTGCCGTTCTCGGCGATGCGGCGAGCGATCTCGCGGGTGTCCGCATAGGCCTGGGTGCCGGCTTTCAGACGGGCAGAGCCGAAGATGGACACTGCCGGTCCGATCTCGGCCAGCGAGCCGAATCCTTCGACGAACTCGGCTTGGATGCGCATGACACGCCACGGGTCCTCATGCACCCAGTCGGTGCCCGACTTCGATTCGAGGAGGCGCTGGTCTGTCGTCGTCTCCGGCACCTGGTCACCGCTCAGCCGCAGCGGGCCCTTGCTGTAGAAGCCCGAGTCACCTGTTGGGTCGTCTCCCAGGTCGCCTGTCGGATCGTCGGCAGAATGGCACCCGGGAGCGCTCGAAAGCTCGCCATCGACGTCGTCTGTCGCTCTGGTCATCTCATTCACCGGCCCTGAAGGTAGCTGCGCAGAGTTGCGGTGGCCTGCTCCACCTCGGTGACTCTCACATGCTCATCCGACTTATGGGCGTACAGAGGGTTGCCGGGACCGAAATTCACCGCCGGAACGCCGAGTGCACTGAATCGGGACACATCCGTCCAGCCGAGCTTCGGTGCCGGGGACAGTCCGAGTGTGTCGATGAAGTCCTGGGCGATCGCCCTGTCGAGTCCGGGGCGAGCCCCCTCGGCGGCATCGGTGACGACGACGTCGAAACCGGTGAACAGCTCGCGCAGGAAGGATTCCGCCTCGGCGGCCGACTTGCTCGGAGCGAAGCGGTAGTTCACGGACACCACGCACTCGTCGGGCACCACGTTGCCGGCGACTCCGCCGCGGATGTTCACGGCGGACAGGGATTCGCGGTAGTCGAGCCCATCGACCGTGACGGTGCCGGTCTCGAATTCGGCGAGCCGGGTGAGGATCTCGGCGGCAGCGTGGATGGCGTTGACACCCATGAAAGCACGGGCCGAGTGGGCGCGGACTCCGGTGGTGGTGACGTCGACGCGGATGGTTCCGTTGCAGCCGCCTTCGACGGAGGCGTTCGAGGGTTCGCCGAGGATCGCGAAGTCGCCGGCCAGCCAATCGGGATGGCTGCGAGAGACGCGGCCGAGTCCGTTGAGTGAGGCATCGACCTCCTCATGGTCGTAGAAGACCCAGGTGACATCGCGGTTCGGACTGGTCAGCGCGGCCGCGGTGGACAGCTGCATCGCCACTCCGGCCTTCATATCGCAGGCACCCCGCCCCCAGATGACCTCGTCATCGGGGTACTCGTCTCCGGACATGTCGGTGCGTACGGGCGGAAGGTTGTCTTCGACGGGAACGGTGTCGAGGTGGCCGGCGACTACGATGCGCTCGGCCAGCCCCAGGTTCGTGCGAGCGATGACGGTGTCTCCGTCGCGAAGGATCTCCAGGTCCGGTCCCGGACCCGCGCTGATCCTCTCCAGCACAGCGACAACGGCATCGGCGAGGACGGTTTCGTTCCCGGACACGGATTCGATGGCGCACAATCGGCCGGTGAGTTCGGCCGGGTCACCCACCGCGGCGAACAGGTACTCGCCGAGGTCGCCGACGGGCGCGAATATGGCATCAGTCTCAGCAGATGGATCGACAGTCATGTCTCTTAGCCTAGTACGGCGCCACCGTCTAGGCTTGAGGCATGACAGAACGCATCGTTTCCGCACGTGGACTCGCCACGATCCATTCCGACACCGTCCTCTCCGTCTGGTACCCGATACTGAGCACCGGCGATACCCACGACACCGCCGAGGCGGCCGCCACCGCTCGCGCCGCCGACGACGGTCTCGACGCCCTGGAGGGCACCGATGAAGCTCGCGGCACCCGCTCAGAGGTCGTCACCACCACGATCGATCTCGACGCCGGTCCCGCCTCGGCGGCCGACGCCTACCTGCGTCTGCACGCACTGTCCCACCGCGTCGTGACCCCCAACGACGTCAACCTCGACGGAATCTTCGGCCATATCGCCAATGTCGTGTGGACCTCCTTCGGCGCCTGCTCCCCCGAGGATTTCGAGGCCACTCGCGCCAAGCTCCTCGCCCGCGGCCCTGTTGCCGTGTACGGGCTCGACAAGTTCCCGAGGATGACGGACTTCGTCATCCCCTCCGGCGTGCGCATCGCCGACGCCGACCGTGTCCGCCTCGGCGCTCACCTTGCTCCCGGCACCACAGTCATGCACGAAGGCTTCGTGAACTTCAATGCCGGGACGCTCGGTTCGGCCATGGTCGAAGGGCGCATCTCCCAGGGCGTCGTCGTCGGAGACGGATCGGATATCGGCGGCGGAGCCTCGATCATGGGTACGCTCTCCGGCGGCGGCACGCACCGCATCTCCATCGGCTCGGGCAGCCTCCTCGGCGCGAACGCCGGTGTCGGTATCTCCATCGGCGATGACTGCATCGTCGAAGCCGGTCTCTACATCACTGCAGGCACTCGCGTGACGGTCCCCGGCGAAGACGATGCCGTGGTCAAGGCCGCCGAGCTCAGCGGGAAGAACAACATCCTCTTCCGCCGCAATTCTGTCACCGGCACCGTCGAGGCGATCGCTCGCGACTCAAAGGGCATCGAGCTCAACCCCGACCTCCACTGAGTCAGCCTCCGGCGACCGGCGAAACGGGTCTCATCGACCGACCTGCCGTTCGCTGGAAAGATGAGGGCACCTTGTTGACGGTGAGGCGGAAGCCGAATCGCCTGCGAAGAGCAGCCGAGGGCGCGTTCACATCATGTGGACGCGCCCTCAGCGCATTCACTCCTCCGATAACGCGCCCCATCGCTGCAGTCCTAGCGAACACGCACGCATCTGCCTCGCCTGCGAGCGTGCATCCACCATGGCTCGTCG
>Ga0308157_10004446_pt1 | contig 18610 bp, 18 predicted proteins | sample PhyBR1_FD_201035 | JGI IMG/M metagenome (GOLD analysis project Ga0308157, IMG submission 201035) | Phyllosphere microbial communities from UC Gill Tract Community Farm, Albany, California, United States - DLSLB.R1 | ecosystem: Host-associated > Plants > Phyllosphere > Unclassified | place: USA...
TGCGACCGGTGAGAAAGAATGGACTGACCCGCGCACGGGAGAGAAGGGTGACGGCCCGCTCTACAAGGACGTCGTGTTCCACCGCATCATTCCCGGCTTCATGATCCAGGGCGGCGACCCGCTGGGCCAGGGAATCGGCGGCCCGGGCTACGACTTCGACGATGAGATCCACCCCGAGCTCAACTTCAACGAGCCCTACATCCTCGCCATGGCGAACGCGGGCAAGCGCCCCAACTCGTTCGGCGGCATGAGCGGAACCAACGGATCGCAGTTCTTCGTCACGACCGACCCCACTCCGTGGCTGCAGGGCAAGCACACGATCTTCGGCGCCGTGGCCGACGACGCCTCGAAGAAGGTCGTCGCCGAGATCGCGGGCGTCGCCACGGGGGCGAACGATCGTCCGACCGAGGACGTCGTGATCAGCTCGATCGACATCGAGAAGCTCTGAGACTCTTCATCCTCTGAGACCAACCGCGAAGCTCTGCCAGAACAGGATCCGCACGCAGTGACGTCGTCGTACGCGCAGAACCCCGACAACTACTGCTATCGGCACCCTGACCGGCAGAGCTTCGTGCTGTGTCAGCGCTGCACGCGCACCATCTGCCCCGAGTGCATGACGCAGGCCACCGTCGGTCACATCTGCCCCGAGTGCATCAAGGAGCAGAAGAAGAACCGCACGCCGGCGCAGAAGCGCGCGGCGCGGCGGTGGGGGCGCGGATCCGTTTCGGCCGTCTCGTACGGAGCCGGCGGGTCGCGCGTGACGACCACTATCTTCATCATCACGGGCGTGATGTACCTGCTGCAGATGCTCGGCCGCGTCGTTCCAGGCCTCGACGTGCAGGGGTGGCTGATGTTCTGGGCTCCCTACCTGTACCCGGAGCTCGCCGGCACCTTCCAGCCGTGGCGCATTCTGACCGCCGCCTTCGTGCATGCCGGGTTCTGGCACGTCGGCCTCAATATGCTGACGCTCTGGATGGTCGGGCGCTCGCTCGAACCCCTGCTGGGATCGGCGCGGTACCTCTCGACCTATCTGCTGAGCGCGGCGGGCGGATCGCTCGGCGTCGCGCTGCTCGGTTTCAGCACACCCGTCGTCGGAGCGTCGGGCGCGGTGTTCGGTCTCTTCGGAGCACTGCTCGTGATCGGTCGATCGCTCGGGGCGCAGCTGACGGGGTTGTACATCGTGCTCGGCATCAACCTCGTGCTCGGATTCATCCCGGGCTTCAACGTCGCCTGGCAGGCGCACGTCGGCGGCCTGATCGTCGGCGCCGTCGTCGGTTTCGTCTTCACGCGCACGCGGCGTCCGAAGCAGAAGAAGGTTCAGGTCGCGCTCCTGTGCGCGGTCGGTGCGGTGATCGCCGCGCTGTTCTTCTTGCCGGTGTTCGGGATCGCGCTCTCGCTCTGACGCTGCGACCAGCGCGGCGGCGTTCGCTCCTTTAGTTATGCACAGGGGGACGCGAGTTGCCCACAGCGCGAGTGTGTTCATTCACCGTTCAACGCCGGTTGTGCACAGCGTTCTCCACGAACGGTCCCCGGTTTTGACCGACTTATCCACAGGTCTATCCCCAGCTGGGGAGAATCACAGGCGTGTTATTCACACCTGGGGAGCGACCTGTGGAGAATTACATGCGTGTAACTCAAGAGTTCGGCATGCGGAGCCGCAGGTGCCTGCTCCGCGGCACGGAAGACTCCTCGCCCGGTGACAACAGGTAGATTCATGAGGTCAGAGGGGGAATCGCATGTCCGTAGGTCTGCTCGCCGTGGTCGACGACATCCTCAGCGCCGCGCTGAAGGCGTCGCCGAAGGCCGCCGGCGTCGTCATCGACGATGCCGCCGTCACGCCGCAGTACGTCCAGGGGCTCTCGCCTGCGCGCGAGCTGCCGGTCGTCGGTCGGATCGCGCTCGGTTCGATCGCGAACAAGGTCGTCCTGATCATTCCGATCGCGCTCCTGCTCACGCAGTTCGCACCGTGGCTGCTCCCCTGGCTGCTCATCCTCGGCGGCGCGTTCCTCTGCTTCGAGGGTGCGGAGAAGGTGCTCGAGTGGTTTGGCATGCACCACGGGCATGTCGATGAAGGTGCCCGCGACGAGAAGAAGCTGGTCGGCGGAGCGGTGCGCACCGACCTCATCCTCTCGGCCGAGATCATGCTCATCTCGCTGTCGAACCTCGATCCGGATCTCGGATTCTGGATGACGCTCGGCGCGCTCCTCGTCATCGCGGTGCTCATGACGGTCATCGTCTACGGAGCTGTCGCGCTGCTCGTGAAGATCGACGACGTCGGGCTGAAGATGACGAAGGACGACAGCCGGCGCGTGCGTCACACAGGCACGCGGATCGTCCGCTCGATGCCCGCGGTGTTCCGCGTGATCAGTATCGTCGGCACGGTTGCGATGCTGTGGGTCGGCGGGCACCTCGTCGTCGCGAACCTCGGCGAGGTCGGCGTCTCGCTGCTCTCTGACGCGGTGCATGCCGTCGAGCACGTGCTCGCGCCGGCGGGCGGGTTCGTCGTGTGGCTCGGCGACACCCTCGTCTCAGCGATCGCGGGACTCATCGCCGGGCTGATCATCGTCGGCGTCGTGCTGCTCGTCGGGCGCGCGGTGAATCGCAGGCCGAGCTTCACCGAGGGCGGCGAGAGCCCGGCGCACCGCTGACGATCGACGCCCCACCCGATCTCGGATGAGGCGTCAGAAATAGGAGGAGGGTCAGCGCCAGCGCGTCGCCATCAGCAGGCCGATGAACGCGAGGCCGCCGCCGATCGCGAGATTCCAGTAGCTGATGCCCGGAATCGGATACTGCGTGCCCGTGATGTAGAACACGAGGATCCACGCGAGCCCGATCAGGAAGAATGCGACCATGACCGGCAGGAACCATGACGGGTTCGGCAGGGGCTCACCCGGAACGTGGGTGATCTCGTCAGCGTCGTCGCGGTTCTTACGTGCCATGGGACCAGTCTACGGGAGGAGTGACGGCCCCCGTGTCAGCCGCGCTCGTCGGCCTTGTTCGTCGGTTCGTCCTCGTCGCCGGATCCTTCGTCGTCGGGATCCTCGCCCGTGCACTTCGTGAGCGTGATCGTCGACTTGATCGGAACGTCGCCCGCGGCGGGGTCCTGCTTGTTCACGAGCGGCGTCTGCGTCGCCTCGCAGCGGTCGTCCTCCGCGATCTTGACCGTGAGCCCCATGTCTTCGAGCTCGGCCGTGATCGCATCGATCGCGAGGCCCTCGACATTGCGCACGGTGACGCGGCCCGTCGCGACCGTGAGATCGACCGTTGCGCCCTGCAGAATCTCGTCTCCCGCAGCGACCGCTGTGCCATCGACCTCTGCCGACAGCACCGCGCCCGCAGCGGCCTCCGGATCGTTCACCGGCAGGATCCTGCCGAGATGCAGTCCGTCGACCCCGCTGATCGCCTCGCGTGCGGCATCTTCGCTGAGCGCGACGAGCTCGGGAATGGTCGCCATGAGCGGACCGCCCGAGATATGGATCTCGACGGAAGAGCCGATCGTCACCGAGGTGCCGACCGTCGGGTCGGTCGAGATGACGGTGCCCTCATCGACGTCGTCACTCGGATCGGTCACGACCGAGACCTTCAGCCCCGCGCCCTCGAGCTCATCGACGGCTGCTTCCTGATTCCACCCGGTGATATCGGTGATCCCGACGGTGTCGGCCGCCCGCAGCTCGAGCGGGTCGGTCTTCACGACCCAGAACCCCACCGCCGCCACGAGCGCGATGAGCAGAACGATCGCCGCCCATACCCACGCGATCGGCGGGCCCGACTGGGTGCGCGTGACGCCGTTGTCGTTCGACAGCTGCGTCAACGTGTGCTCGTTCTCGGTGTGCAGTTGCTGACCCTCGCCGTACAGCTCGTCCGTGAGCATCGCAAGCTGACGGCGCGACATCGACTTGCCGTCGAGCGCAGCGTCGAGCTCTTCGCGGAACGTCGCCGCATCCGAGAAGCGCTGTGCGGGATCTTTCGCGAGTGCCCGCATGACGACCGGATCCAGCTGGGGCGGCGCCGTGTCGGCGAGCTTCGTGGGCGGGATCGGCGCCTCGCGCACGTGCTGATAGGCGACCGAGACGGGGGAGTCGCCGACGAACGGCGGGCGGCCGGTCAGCAGCTCGTAGAGCACGACGCCCGTCGAGTAGATGTCGGCGCGCAGATCGACCGGCTCGCCCTTCGCCTGCTCCGGCGAGAAGTACGCGGCGGTGCCGAGGATCGTCGTCGTTTCGGCGACCGTCGCGGAGGTGTCGCTGACGGCGCGCGCGATGCCGAAGTCCATCACCTTCACGTGGCCGTCATCGGTCACCATGACGTTCGCGGGCTTGATGTCTCGGTGGATGACGCCGGCGCGGTGCGAGAACTCGAGCGCCTCGAGGATGCCGTCCACGTAGCCGGCGGCGTCGTCGGTCGATACGGACCCCTCGGCAATGATGTCCTTCAGCAGGCGCCCGCGCACGAGCTCCATCACGATGAACGGCGTGTGGGACGTGCCGCCCATCCCGTCGTCGTCGAGGTCCTCGCCTGCGTCGTACACACGCACGATCGACGGATGCGCCATGCGGCTCGCCGCTTGCGCCTCAAGACGGAAACGAGTGCGGAACGTGTTGTCGTTCGAGAGATCGCGACGCAGCACCTTGATGGCGACGGTGCGTCCGAGCGTCAGGTCATAGCCGCGATACACGCTGGCCATGCCGCCTTTGCCGATGAGCGAGTCGACGCGGTAGCGCCCCGACAGCACACGCGCTTCCTGCACCGGAGCACTGAGGGCCTGGGTCGGTTCGTCTGACACGTCATTCCCTCCCCGGCGCGGTCACGTAGATCCGTCTCGTCAGACTAACCGAGTGGATCTGATCTCTCCTGATGAGCGTCTCTACGGCTTTTCGGAACCGGGCGTCTCGGAGGAGTTGCCGCCCTGACCGTTGCCGGTGCCCTGCGAGTTGCCCGCGCCCTGACCGGGCGCGGTGCTGGGGCTGGCGGGAGGCGTCGGCTCATCGCCGGCCGAGGTCGCGACGGGCTCCATCGAGGCTGCGTCGGAATAGCGCTGGTTGTCGTCGGTCGCGCAGATGGCGCGGTAAGAAGCGCCGACGTACTGCGCGTCCTCCTTGATCGTGACCTGCGTCACATATCCATCGGGGCCGAAGACGCGGTCTTCCGTGCCGTCGTCGAAGAGCGCGCCCTCGACCGTGACGTTGTAACCCTGCAGCGTGCCGGTGCCGCTCGGGCACGCGTACGGCGACCAATCGAGTTGTGCAGTGCCGCCGCGCACGAGCTCGGCCTGGCCGAAGCTCGGGGCCGCGTCGGGAGCCGGAATCTCGACGAGGTCACCGTAGGCGGTGGCGGTGATCGCGGTGCCGACCTCTACGAATCCGCGCGGCTCGACGTTGTAGATCTGGCCGACCTGGTCTTCGGAGCTCGCCGCATCGCCCGGCTGACAGTTCAGCGTGACCTCGGCGCCCTGCTCGGAGATCGTGCGAGCCGCATCGTCGCACGTCATGCCTTCGAGACCGAGCGCGCTGATATCGACCATCGAGGGTGTCGCCGTCTCGGTCGGCTCGGGTGTGGCGCTCGGTTCGGCCGTGGCGCTCGGCGCTGCCGTCGGAGTCGGGCCGCCACCGGTCGGATCATCGTCTCCGCCGAAGAACCCGCTCATCATGCCCCATACCGCGCCGCCGATGACGAGCACCAGCAGGATGATGAGGGCGATCAGCGGGCCGGTCCACGGACTGCGCTTCTTCTTCTTCGGTTCCTTGCCGGTGCCGGGGCCCGGCTCGCCGAGCGGCAGAGGCGACGTGGTCGGCATCATCTGCGTCGCGGAGCCGGTGCCCGCGAGCAGCTGCGTCATCTCGTCGCCGCCTGCAGCGGAACTTGCAATCATCGGCGCGGCTGCGATTGCCGCGCTCATGTCGCCGCGTCGGAGCGCGTTGCATGCGCGCGAGACGGCCGCCGCCGAGGCGGGGCGCTCGTTCGGCTTCTTTGCGATCATCGCGATCACGAGCTGGCGCACCGGCGCGGGGATCGACGGATCGAGAGGCGGCGGCGTGTCGTTGATCTGCGCCATGGCGATCGCGACCTGCGATTCGCCCGTGAACGGTCGCCGTCCGGCCAGGCATTCGTACGCGACGATGCCGAGCGAGTAGATGTCGGTCGCGGGGCTGGCAGGGTGGCCCGACGCCTGCTCGGGCGAGAGGTACTGCACGGTGCCCATGACCTGACCGGTCGCCGTCAGCGGCACCTGGTCGGCGATGCGCGCGATGCCGAAATCGGTGATCTTGACGCGCCCGTCGGGAGTGATCAGCAGGTTTCCCGGCTTGATGTCGCGGTGCACGAGACCTGCGGCGTGCGCGGCCTGCAGCGCCGACGCGGTCTGCGAGATGTAGTCGAGCACCGTGTCGGAGGGCAGCTTGTTGTCGCGCTCGAGTCGCGTCGAGAGCGCCTCGCCCGGCACGAGCTCCATGACGAGGTACGCGGATCCGGTCTCTTCGCCGTAGTCGAAGACGCTCGCGATTCCCTCGTGGTTCACGAGCGCGGCGTGGCGCGCCTCAGCACGGAAGCGCTCGAGGAAGCCCGGATCGCCCATGTATTCGTCTTTGAGGATCTTGATCGCGACCGTACGGCCGATGACGTGGTCAGTGGCTTCCCACACCTCGCCCATGCCGCCGATTGCGATGCGGGAACTCAGCTCATAACGCCCGCCGAATGTCACACCCTGGGTTGGCCTCATTGTGCGAGCACCGCCTCCATGACCTTCTTCGCGATAGGAGCCGCGATCGTGTTTCCGTCACCTGATTGACCCTGGCCGCCGCCGTCTTCCACTACGACTGCGACTGCGACCTCGGGATTCTCCGCGGGGGCGAACCCTGTGAACCATAGCGTGTATGGATCGTCGGGGCCGTTCTCCGCGGTGCCCGTCTTACCGGCCACGTCAACGCCCTCTATTCTTGCATTCGTCGCCGCACCCGCCGCTACCGACGACACCATCATCTCGGTAACGGAATCTGCGTCGTCCGACTCGAGCACGCGGCCGAGCTCTGAGGGGCTGTAGCTGTTCTGCACCGACAGGTCGTCGCCGACGATCTGATCGACGAGCCACGGCTCCATCTCGACCCCATCGTTGCCGATTGCGGCCGCCCACTGAGCCACCTGCAGCGGCGTCGTGCGCACGTCGTACTGACCGTATCCGGTCTGCGCGACCTGGTCGTCGCTCATGCCGGTCGGGTAGGAGGAGACGGCGGAGGCGATCGGCGTCTCGAACGACGAGCCGAAGCCGAACTTTTCGGCCTGCTCGCGGATCGCGTCTTCGCCGAGTTCCTCGGCGAGCTGTGCCATCGGGATATTGCAGCTGTGCTTGACCGCGTCGGCGAGCGAGACCGTGTCGGCTGAGCTGCCGCCGCACGGGCCGAAGGGCGCGTTGCGGATCTTGAACGATGTACCGGGCAGCGTGTACTCGGCCGGGTTGTCGAATTCGCTCTCGGCCGTGTAGTCGCCCGACGCGAGCGCGGCCGCTGCGACGACGAGCTTGAACGTGGATCCGGGCGCGTACAGTGCGCTCAGCCCTCGGTTGACGAGCGGGTTGGCTTCGTCGTTCAGCAGCTGTTCGTATGCGGCAGTGGCCTGCTCGGCGTCGTGCGTCGTCAGCGCGTTCGAGTCGTATCCGGGTGTCGTGACGAGCGCCAGGATCCTCCCGGTCGCGGGCTCGACCGCGACGACGGCGCCCGAGTAGCCCATGCCCGCCATTGCATCGTAGGCCGCGCGCTGCACGGCCGGATCGACCGTGAGCTCGACGGACGATCCGCGCGGCTCCTGGCCGGTGACGATCTGGTTCAGTCGCGAGAGGAAGCCAGAGTCGGCGAAGCCGCTCAGCTCCTGGTTCATCGCCTGCTCGATGCCGGTCGCGCTGCCGAGCACAGGATTGATCCATCCCGTGATACCCGACCAGAGCTCAGGCTGTTCGTAGACGCGCTGGTACGCGAAGTCGTCGTCGGTCGCCTGCGACCGGGCGATCTGTTCGCCGCCCGCGATGATCGGTCCACGCCGCACCTCGTACGAGTCGTACAGAGTGCGCCGGTTGTTCGGGTCGGCGTTCAGCTCGCTCGCCTGCACGACCTGAATGATGCTCGTCGACGCGAACAGCGCTACGAACATGAACGCGACGATGATCGAGAGGCGCCGGATCTCCTTCGTCATCAGCCGATCACCACCCTCGGTTGGCGGCGCACCGCGTCGCTCACGCGCAGCAGGAGCGCGACGATGAGCCAGTTGGCGACGAGCGAGGATCCGCCCGCGGCGAGGAACGGCGTCGTGAGGCCCGTCAGCGGGATGACGCGAGTGACGCCGCCGACCATGATGAACACCTGCAGGGCGATCGTGAACGACAGGCCGACGGCGAGGAGCTTGCCGAAGTCGTCCTGTCCCGCAACGCCCACGTGAGCCCCGCGGCTGGCGAAGACGAGGTACAGCGCGAGGATCGCGAAGACGCCCACGAGGCCCAGCTCTTCGCCGAGGCTCGGCACGATGTAGTCGCTGCCGGCGACGGGCGTGAGATCGGGGCGGCCCTGCCCGAGGCCCGTGCCGAACATACCGCCGTGCGCGAGTCCGAAGATGCCGTTGACGAGCTGATAGCTGCCGCCCGACGGGTCGTTGTAGAGGTCGTTGTCGAACGCATGGATCCATGCGTTGAAGCGGTTGTGCACGTACGGCATGACGAACGTGGCCGCGACGGCGCCCGCAGCTGCGAGCACGACGCCGATGAGCACCCAGCCGGTCTTGCCCGTCGCCACGTAGAGCATGGCGACGAACATGCCGAAGATGAGGATTCCGGTGCCCAGGTCGCGCTGCAGCACGATGATGCCCATGGAGATGAGCCAGATCACGAGCAGCGGCCCGAACTCACGCGCGCGCGGGAACGTGAAGCCGAGCACTCGCTTGCCCGTCGACGCGAGAGACTCGCGCGTGCGCACCAGGTAGCCCGCGAAGAAGATCGCGAGGCAGATCTTGGCGATCTCGCCGGGCTGGAAGTTGAATCCGAACAGTGTGATCCATACGACCGCGTTGCCGCCGCCGTTGAGGAACGGCACGAACGGCAGGGCGAGCAGGACCACGCCGACGAGGCCGAAGATGTAGGTGTAGCGGAAGAGGATGCGGTGGTTGCCGAGTGCCCACACGAGCGCGATGCACAGCACGATCGACAGCATCGCGAACATGAGCTGGTGCTGGCCGTTGGTCGAGTTCTCGACGCCCTGGTTGGCCTCGTACGCCAGATCGAGGCGATAGATCATCGCCGTGCCGAGACCGGTGAGCAACAGGGCGACCGGCACGAGGAACGGATCCGCCTGCGACGAGCGCACGCGCAGCACGATATGCAGCAGGAGCGTGAGCGCGCACGCCGCCGCGACGAAGACCAGGATCGGCAATTCGATGCGACCGAGCGCGCCGAACTGCACGAGCACGAACGCGGCGCCCGTGATGGCGAAGGCGAACAGCAGCAGCACGAGCTCGCGGTTGCGGAGGCGCTGCGCCTTCTGCACGCGGCGCAGCTCCTTCTTCACGCGCCTGTCGGGCGCGGGGGTGTCGACGGTGTCGGTCACGTGTCACCTCCGGCATCGTTCGCGCGCGAGCGCAGGTTGTCGACGATCTGCTCGGCATGCTCGAGAGAGTTCGCCGGGATCGTCTCCTCTGCGCGGATCTGCCAGGCCGACGGCAGATCGATGAGCATGATCCCCGTGTCTTCGTGCGGCTCGGACAGCGTGATCGGACCGATCGACTGCTGAATGCCCTGGTAGATCACCACGCTGTCTTCGTCGGTGCCGACGTAGTAGCGCGTCTGGGTCCAGCTGTAGAACAGTGCACCCGCGGCGACGATCGCGGCGATGAGCAGCACCGAGAGGCCGGCGCCGACGATGCGGCGCCGACGAGAGCGGCGCCGGTCTTCGGCGATGAGCTCTTCGAGATACTCGGTGTCGGGCTCGAAGTGGCTCGGCTCGTTCGCGGCGGCGCGCTGCGGGTGCAGCCAGCCCGTGGGCAGCAGTGAGCGGCTCGCGGGGATGTCGACGCCATCGGGGTTCGAGGCCGAACCGACGATCGTGGGAGTTCCGGTGTATAGCGGGTGCTGCCCGCCGACGTCGGCGATGATGACCGTGACGTTGTCGGGCGCGCCGCCGTCGAGGGCCTGCTTCAGCAGGAGGTCGGCCGTGCGTGCGGGGGGCAGCTCCTGGCGCATGGCTTTGGATATGTGGGCCTCATCGACGACACCGCTCATGCCGTCGGAGCACAGCATCCACCGGTCGCCGGGCCGAGTGGGCATGATGAACGTGTCGACTTCGGGATGCGCGTCCATGTCGCCGAGCACGCGCATGAGAACCGAGCGCCGCGGGTGGAACCGGGCCTCCTCGGGCGTGATGCGTCCCGTCTCGACGAGGCGCTGCACGAAAGTGTGATCGGTCGTGATCTGGGTGAGCTCGCCGTCGCGGTACAGATAGATGCGCGAGTCGCCGATGTGTGCGATGACGGCGTACTCGTCGACCATCACGATGCTGCTGATCGTGGTGCCGAGACCCGCGAGCTGCGGCTTGCTCGCAGCCGCGTCTATGAGGTCCTGCGCTGTCGCGACGATCGTCGTGCGCAGCGCCTCTTCGGCCTGCGCCGGAGCATCGAAGTGATGGTCGAGGTGCTTCAACCGGTTGATGGCGATCGCAGAGGCGATGTCGCCGCCCGCGTGGCCGCCCATGCCGTCGGCCACGACGAAGAGGTTCGAGCCCGCGTAGCCCGAGTCCTGGTTGTTCGACCGCACGCGTCCGGTGTGACTGATCGCGGCGCTGGAGCCCTCGAAGACCATCCGGATGGGGCTACTTCCGCAACTCGAATGTCGTGGCGCCGACCTTGATCGTCGCGCCGAGCTGGATCGCGACCGGAGAGTTCGGGCTGACCTTCTGGCCGTCGTGGAACGTGCCGTTCGTCGACCCGAGGTCTTGGATCATCCACTGGTCGGCGTACCGCACGAGGCGCGCGTGGTGGCTGGACGTGTAGTCGTCGCGGATCACAAGACCCGATTCTCCCGAGCGCCCGATCGTCAGCGGCTCGGAGCCGAGCGGGATCTCGAGACCCGTCTTGGGGCCGGACGTGATGACGATGCGCGCTGCGGCGCTCGCCGTGGCGGATACGCTCGCGGGCGCGGGCGCAGCGGCCGGCAGCACGCCGTGCGCTACCGTCTCGGCCTGCGGCGAGGAGGCGGGAGCAGGGGGATGGGTGACCTGCTGCTGCGCCTCGGGCAGCTTGCGCACGCGCCCGCCGAAGACGTCGGCTCGCAGCGCGAAAATCAGAACGAAGACGAACACCCACAGCAGAAGGAGGAATCCGTACTGCAGCACGAAGAGGGTCAGCGCACTCATCGGCGCCCCCCATGGAACTCGTTGATGATCTGCGTGGCGTCATCGCCGCCGGGGAGGCGGGCTGGGTGAGGGGAGGCGGACGCAATGACGCGGAACACGATGTCGGTGCGGCCGATCGTGATCGTCTGCCCGTCGGCGAGGCCCGCGCGCTCGACGCGCTGACCGTCGAGGCGGGACCCGTTGGTCGAACCGAGATCGCGCACCATGCCGCGCTTGCCATCCCACAACACCTCGACGTGGCGCCGGCTCGTGCCGGAGTCGGAGATCGTGATGTCGGCGTCGGAGCCGCGGCCGATGACGGTGCGCGCGCGGCTGATCGTGTGGCGTCGGCCATCGATGTCGAGCACCGCCTGCCACGAGACGCTGCCTTCGACGGCCGAGCTCGTGACGTCGATCGTGCCCGTCGGCACCTGGTCGCTCGGTTGCACGTCGATCACGAGCGGACCCGAGAAGCTGTATCCCTGCGAGGATGCGTGCTTCTGCACGATGGAGTGCAGCTCGTCGTGCAGTGAGGGCCCGAGGGAGCGCATGCGGTCGACGTCTGCAGGGCTGAGTCGCACCGCGTAGCTGTTCGGCGCGAGGATGCGCTCGCGGCTGACGACGGCTGCACGTGTGTCCATCTCGCGGCGGAGGGCCGAAGCGATCTCGACGGGCTGGATGCCGCTGCGGAAGGTCTTGGCGAACGCACCGTTCACGGCGCGCTCGAGACCCCTCTCGAAGCTGTCAAGCAGTCCCACGGTGCTCCTCGGTGTCGGGTAGATGGTTAGCGTCATGCTACTTGCCACGCCTGACATCCCGAATCGAACCCCGGGCTGATCCTCAGGTACCTCGCTCGGATGACGCGATTCGCGGTGCGCGTTCGAGCCATGGTATTCTCGGGAAGTTGGCTTCCGGCTGACACCGCGCGCAAGTGGCGGAATCGGTAGACGCGCTGGCTTCAGGTGCCAGTGTCCTTACGGACGTGGGGGTTCAAGTCCCCCCTTGCGCACAGACAGAGCGATATCGCGACTCGGTTTCGGGTCACGATATCGCTCTTTTCGTCGCGCGTCAGACGACCGTGGGCAGCACTCCTCCGTCGGCCCGGAGTGCGGCGCCGTTCGTCGCTGAGGAGAGCGGGCTGGCGAGATAGGCGACGAGGTTCGCGATCTCGCCCGGTTCGATGAATCGCTGTATCAGTGAGGAGCCGCGAACCAGAGCGGACTTCAGCGCTTCGGGAGCGATCGAACGCGCCGATGCGATCTGTTCGACCGTTCGCGCGACGCCGTCGGTGTAGGTCGGGCCGCCGAGCACCGTGTTCACCGTGACCGCCGTGCCGCGGGTGAGCTTCGCGAGTCCGTTGCTCAGCGCCAGTGCGGCGGCCTTGCTCGCCCCATAGTGGATCATGTCGCTCGGAACGTCGACCGCGGATTCGGTGCCGATGAAGATGATCCGTCCCCATCCTCTGGTGAGCATCGCGTCGAGCACGTGGCGCGACAAGCGAACCCCGCTCATCACGTTGACCTCGAAGTACCGCTGCCATTCGTCATCGGGAGTCTCGGCGAACGGTGCGACATCGAAGAGCCCGACGTTGTTGACCAGCACATCTACAGTGCCGAGCTCGCCGAGGAGTGCCTGCACCTGTGCGGGATCCGCGAAATCGGCGACGATCCCCGAAACGTCGCCGTGCGCGGACTCACGAAGCCGCGTCACGGCATCGTCAACCCGCTGAGCGCTGCGCCCGTTGAGCACGACCGACATGCCCTCTCGGGCGCATGCCTGCGCGACGGCGTAGCCGATGCCCTCGGTCGATCCGCTGATGAACGCCCTCTTGCCTGCGAGTGCGAAGTCCATGTCGTACGTCCTCTCGTGTCGTGTTCCGCGATGTCCTTTACTTGCTTGAGCAACTTACATTAAGTTGCTCAAGCAAGCGATCGCGTACGCTGAGCCGCATGCCGCATGCAGAGAACCCGGAGGCGTTCAGCCGCGACGAGCTCGAGACCTGGTCGTCCGTGGCCACACTCTTGGAGTGGCTGCCGGCGGCGCTCGACGCGCAGCTGCAGCGCGACGCAGGGATAAGCCACTTCGAGTTCGGCGTTCTCTTCGCGCTCTCGGAAGCCGAAGACGGTGCTCTCCGCATGAGCGCGCTGGCGAGCTATGCGAACAGCACGCTTTCGCGGCTTTCGCGTGCGGCAGCGCGACTCGAGCGCAAGGGCTGGGTGCGGCGCGCCCCGGATCCCTCGGACGGTCGGAGCACGATCGCGAGCCTGACCGAGCAGGGGCGCGACGCCGTGCGTGCCGCTGCTCCCGGCCATGTTGCGCTCGTGCGGCGGCTCGTCTTCGACCCGCTCACGCGTGCGCAGGCCGAGCAGCTGCGCGCGAGCAGCAGACGAGTCACCGCCGCGATCCGTTCCGACGGCGGCTGGCGTCCGCTGGCTTGAGATCGCGGGCGAGTTGGCGTGGAGGGGTTGACAGTACAACTGCTTCATTAGTTAATAAAGTAAGTGGCTAATTAAGAAGGAGATGAAATGCCCGCAACCGACCCCCTGAGCCTCGTGTTCGCCGCGCTCGCGGATCCGACGCGGCGCGCGATCCTGTCGAGGCTCGCCCAGGGGTCGGCGACCGTGGGCGAGGTAGCCGAGCCGTTCGAGATGAGCGCCCCCGCGATCTCTCAGCACCTCAAGGTGCTGGAGCACGCCGGGCTCGTCACGCGAACGACAAAGGCTCAGTGGCGTTCCCTCTCGATGCAGACGGCGCCCCTCGATCGGGCCTCGGCCTGGGTAGAGGAGCAGCGTCGCGAGTGGAACCTGCGTCTCGACTCTCTCGAGGCGCATCTTCGGCTGATGCAGGCCGAACAGATGAACTACGACACGCAGGAGGAAAGACCATGACTACCGCAGATGCATCCCCGGCTGACGCCCCTCAGTTCTCGATCACGCGCGTCTTCGATGCGCCCCGTGAGCTCGTGTGGCGGGCGTGGACGGAAGAGGTCGAGCTCGCGCAGTGGCTGCACCCGTTCGGGGTGTCGACCGACAGCGTGGAGTTCGACGTTCGTGCGGGCGGCCGCTACCGCTACACGATGACCAACGATGAAACGAAGGAGGAGTTCCCCACGGGCGGCGAATTCCTCGAGGTCGAGCCGATCGATCGGCTGGTCTTCACATGGGGCGATCCCGACGCGCCTGTGGAGGGCGCGCCGCTCATCACTCTCACCTTCGTCCCGCGGGGTGATCGGACCGAGCTCCAGTTCCATCTGCGTGGGTACGAAGGCACACCTGGAGACGGCTTCGTCTATGACGGGTGGGACGAGGCGCTCACGAACTTTGGTCGGCACCTTGCGGGCGAGCGGCTGGACTGAGGTCCGTCGGGTCCACGGAAGTACGGCAAGGCAGGAATTGAAACTACGGCATGCCGAACATTAGGCTGTGAGCAACGGCGGTGCTCGTCCGCGCCGCCGTGATCCTGCCGGTTGTTGCCCAAGGAGCGCTCATGCGATTCGATCCCCGTCCCCGCCGCTGCCTGCCGCTGCTGACCGCGTCCGCGCTCGCGCTGACGCTGGTCGGATGCGCCGACTCGGGCGAGGGCGCGGAGGGGGACGAGCGACCCGTGGTGCTCACGACGTTCACCGTGCTCGCTGATATCGCAGAGAACGTCGCGGGCGGCGAGCTTCGCGTGGAGTCGATCACGAAGGCCGGCGCGGAGATTCATGGCTATGAGCCCACGCCCGGTGACATTCGCCGCGCGTCCGAGGCCGACCTGATCCTCGACAACGGTCTCGGCCTCGAGGCTTGGTTCGCGCAGTTCGTCAACGATCTTGACGTGCCGCACGTGATCGTTAGCGAGGGGGTCGAGACGATCGACATCACGGACGACGCGTATGCAGGCAAGCCGAATCCGCACGCCTGGATGAGCCCGCTCAACGTGCAGGTGTACGTGGACAACATGGTCGACGCGTTCAGCGAGCTCGACCCAAACGGCGCGGCCGAGTACGCGGCCAACGGCGACGCGTACAAACAGCAGCTGCAGGCGGTCCAGGACGAGCTCGTCGACGAGGCGTCGGCACTGCCGGAGAGGCAGCGCGCGCTGGTCAGCTGCGAGGGCGCCTTCTCCTACCTCGCGCGTGACGCGGGGCTGGCCGAGAAGTACATCTGGGCTGTGAACGCGGAGCAGCAGGCGACGCCGAAGCAGATCGCCTCGGTGATCGAGTTCGTGCGCGAGAACGACGTGCCCGCCGTGTTCTGCGAGTCGACGGTCTCGGATGCGCCGATGCAGCAGATCGTGGAAGCCACCGACGCGAGTTTCGGCGGAACGCTCTACGTCGATTCCCTCTCTGAGCAGGGCGGCCCGGTGCCCACGTATCTCGAACTCATCCGCCACGATGCGACCGTCATCATCGACGCGCTGACGGGGCGCGACTGATGGCTGCGGCCATCTCGGTGCGCGACGTCACCGTGCACTACGGCGACGTCCTCGCGCTCGACCGAGCCTCGCTCGATATCGGGCGCGGCCGGATCTGCGGCCTCGTCGGCATGAACGGATCGGGGAAGTCGACACTTTTCAAGACGATCATGGGCCTGCTGCGTCCGGACTCCGGCGGCGTCCTCGTGGACGGCGAGAACCCCTCGCGAGCGCGCGGATCCGGCGTCGTCGGCTACGTTCCGCAGAGCGAAGACGTCGACTGGGGGTTTCCGATGTCCGTGCGCGACGTCGTGATGACCGGTCGCTACGGACGAATGGGGCCCACCCGTCGCCCGAGGAAAGCCGACCGAGACGCCGTGCGGCGCGCGCTCGACAGGGTCGAGCTCACGGAGTACGCCGACCGTCAGATCGGTCAGCTATCGGGCGGGCAGAAGAAGCGCGCCTTCGTCGCCCGGGGGATCGCGCAGGGCGCGCGGATCCTGCTGCTGGACGAGCCCTTCGCGGGCGTCGACAAGCGCTCCGAGGCGACCATCACGCGGCTGCTGCGTGAACTCGCGGACGACGGGGCGACGGTCTTCGTCTCGACCCACGACCTGCATGCGCTTCCCGCGCTCGCGGACGAGGTCGTCCTGCTCATGCGCCGCGTGCTCATGCACGGCGACCCAGAACGCGTCCTCCGCCCCGAGAACCTGGGGCGGGCCTTCGGCCTGGACGTGCGGGACCGAGGAGGCCGCGAATGACCCCGCTCGATGTCCTTCTCGAACCGCTGGCGTATGAGTTCATGGTCCGCGCCCTCTGGACGACGCTCATCGCTGCCGTGGTGTGCGCTGTGCTCTCCTGCTGGATGGTCCTTATCGGTTGGTCGCTCATGGGCGACGCGGTATCGCACGCCGTGCTTCCCGGCGTCGTGCTGGCGTACATCGTGGGCGCGCCGTTCGCGCTCGGAGCGGTGGTCTTCGGATTCCTCGCCGTCGCGCTGATCGGGGCCATCCGCGACACCAGCCGTGTGAAGGAGGACGCCGCGATCGGCATCGTCTTCACGACGCTGTTCGCGCTCGGACTCGTGCTCATCTCCGTGACGCCGTCGCAGACCGACTTGAACCACATCATCTTCGGCAATCTGCTCGGTGTGTCATGGGGCGATCTGACTCAGGTCGCCGCGCTCGGCGCCGTCGCCTTCGTGATCCTGATCGCAAAGCGCCGCGACTTCACTCTCTATGCCTTCGACCCGACGCACGCCCACGCCATCGGTATCAACCCACGTCTGTTGGGGGCGACTCTGCTCGGCCTGCTCGCCCTCACGGCGGTCGTCGCGCTGCAAGTCGTCGGCGTCGTGCTCGTAGTCGCGATGCTCATCATCCCCGGCGCGACCGCCTACCTATTGACTGAGCGGTTCGGGCGGATGCTCGTGATCGCCCCGACACTCTCGGCCGCCTGCGCCGTGACGGGCCTCTACCTGAGCTACTACCTCGACACGGCATCGGGAGGAATGGTCGTTCTCGTGCAGGGCACCGTGTTCGCGCTGGTGTATCTGCTCAGTCCGCGGCACGGACTGATCGGCGCACGGATCCTCGCCCTACGACGCCGGCGCCTCCTCGCGTCAGCACGATAGCGGCGCGGACGGCTCAGCGATCCGCGATGGAAACGTACAGCGCGTCGGTCGCAGCGCGTCCGAGCGCGACGGACGCGCCCGTCCCGACGACGCGCGCGTCGAGGGCTTCCGAGAACGGAGAGCCCTCTCCGATGTCGAGCGTCGCGCCGATGACGAACCCGTGCCCGTCGAAGAACTGCAGCAGCGCCGGATCCGAGTCGGAGATGCGCTCGATGATGACGCGATGGCCGGACCCGATCGCGGTGAGCTGCGTCGCATCGGGCACGACGACCGTGCCGTCGGCCGCTGGAATCGGATCCCCGTGCGGGTCGCGCTCCGGAAACTCCAGCAGTTCGTCGATCCGGTCGATCATGAAATCTGAGACCGCGTGCTCGAGATGCTCCGCCTCGTCGTGCACCTGGTCCCACGTGTAGTGCAGTACGCGCACGAGGAACGATTCGATCAGTCGGTGCCGCCGCACCATCGTGAGCGCGTAGGCGCGACCCGTGTCCGTCAGCTCCACCGAACCGTACGGCGCGTGATCGAGAAGGCCCTGGCTCGTGAGCTTGCGCACCGCGTCCGATACCGACGAGAGTCTCAAGCCCGTGCGCTCCGCGATCGACGAGGGCGTCACGGGTGCCGTAGACCACTCCGTCAGGCCCCATACCGCCTTCAAATAGTTCTGCGTGCTCGCGGACAGATCGGACACTGACATACCCAGAACTGTATCGACCGGGCCGTGAAGATCAGGTGCACCGACCGCGACTGCGGGTGGAAAGGCCGTTCGACGCGCCACGCACATCAATGGGTCGCGCGCGCTCCGGACACACGCGGATCAAGCTCCGGAGGAGGGTGAGATCGGCCGCCGCAGGGCCGCCGAGAGAGCCCTCGATTCGTGTACCCTGGGAACCAGACGTCCTCTCTCGGTCGTCCGGCCCTCACTGTTCTCCCCCCGACGGTGAGGGCTGTTTTTCATATTTACCCTGTGATTATCGGTCAGATACTGTTGCATCGGGGTATACCTGAGCTAGCGTTGACAACGTCGACGTGAGATTGCGCCGACATCCGCCCCGAAAGAACGGCAGTACATGAGCACCCAGGGCACCGTCAAGTGGTTCAACTCGGAGAAGGGCTTCGGCTTCATCTCCCCCGACGAGGGCGGCCAAGACGTCTTCGCGCACTTCAGTGCGATTCAGAGCAAGGGCTACCGCTCGCTGGAAGAGAACCAGCGCGTGGAGTTCGAGGT
>Ga0308157_10004447_pt1 | contig 18609 bp, 18 predicted proteins | sample PhyBR1_FD_201035 | JGI IMG/M metagenome (GOLD analysis project Ga0308157, IMG submission 201035) | Phyllosphere microbial communities from UC Gill Tract Community Farm, Albany, California, United States - DLSLB.R1 | ecosystem: Host-associated > Plants > Phyllosphere > Unclassified | place: USA...
GCTACTCGCTGCTGCAACCGGAGTTGTCGCTGCAACTGCGCGACCGCAAGCTGGAGAACCTGCACGATACCGGCGCACACACTATCGTCTCGGCCAATGTCGGCTGCGCCGCGCATCTGCAATCCGGCACCGAAACGCCGGTGCGGCACTGGATAGAACTGATTGACCGCGCTTTAAATTAAGGCCATTTGCGAGGTGCCACCGGCCGGTTCGCCGTGCAGGCTGATGATCGGCGGCAGCGTGGCGGCAGATTGCCATACAGGTGCAGTATCAAAACTCGCCACCCACGCCAGGATGTCATCGGCCGGCATCGGCCGCGCGATGCCGTAACCTTGCACGCGATCGCAACCCAGGCGCATCAGCATCGCGCCATGTTCGATGGTCTCCACGCCTTCGGCGATCACCCCCAGGCCGAACGAGCGCGCCAGACCGATCACCGCGCTGACCAGGTGCAGGTCGTCGCGGTCCACCAGCATATTGCGCACGAAGCTCTGGTCGATCTTGAGCACATCCGCCGGCAAGCGCTTCAGGTAGGACATCGACGAGTAGCCGGTGCCGAAATCGTCCAGCGCAAAGCTGATGCCCAGCGCCTGGCAATCGAGCATGACGCTGCGCACGTGGTTGATATCGCTGAGCGCCGACGATTCCAGTATCTCCAGTTCCAGCATGTGCGGCGGCACGTCCGGGAATTCGGCCAGGATCGCCGTCAGCCGCTCGACAAAATCATGGCGCTGGAAATGGCGCGCCGCGATGTTCACGCTGATGACCCAGTCCGCATCGAAGGCGCGCCAGGATTCCAGCTGCCGCAATGCCTCGCGCAGCACCCATTCGCCGATATCCACAATCACATCGGTATGCTCGACGATGGGCAGGAAATCCATCGGCCCCACCACGCCGCGCGTCGGATGGTCCCAGCGCAGCAGCGCTTCCATGCCAACGATGCGGCCCTGGCGCATGTCCAGCTTGGGCTGGTAGTACAGCACCAGCTCATTCGCACGCACCGCGTTGCGCACCTCGGTGCGGCGGTTATGGTGGGTGCGCACCTGCTCATCGAGGTCGGCGTCAAAGAAGTGGTGGCGATTGCGTCCAGTGATCTTGGCCTGGTATAGCGCCTGGTCCGCATGGCGCAGCAGGCTGTCGGCGCTGATGTCGTTGCCGGTATAGACGGCGATGCCGACGCTGGCCGACATGCTGACCGCCTTGCCGTCGCACAGGTAGTCGCGCGCCAGCGCGGCCATCAGCTTGCCCATTGCGTATTCGATGGCGGCGCGGTCGTTCAGTTCCGGCAGCAGCAGCACGAATTCGTCACCGCCCAGGCGCGCCACATAATGTCGCTGACCGGCAAAGTCGTGCAGGCGGCTGGCCGCCTGTTTGAGGATTTCGTCGCCCACCGCCTGGCCCAGCGCCTGGTTCACATGCTGGAAGTGATCCAGGTCGAACAGGCATACCGCCAGCAGGTGATTATGTTCGCGCGCCCGTTGCACTTCCTGTTCAAAGCGCAGCGCCAGCGCCGCGCGGTTGGGCAGGCCGGTCAGAATGTCGTGATTGCTCTGCCATGAAATCTGCTGCATCAGCTGGCGGCGCTCGGTCACATCGCGGAACACCAGCACCGAGCCCTGAACCTCGCCCTGCGGCGTGCGGATCGCGTTGGCGGTGTATTCCACGGTGCAGGTCTGGCCGATGCGGTTGCGCAGGTTCTGGTTGCCGACCTTGACCACCTCACCACCGGCGTAAATCTGCTTCATCGCTTTCAGCAGCGAGTGCTGGCCGAAGTTATTTGCCAGCACAAACACCTGGTGCAGCTGCATGCCGCGCGCGCGCGATTCCGGCCAGCCGGTCAGCGCTTGCGCCACTTCGTTGATGGTATCGATCTTGCCGTTCAAATCGGTGGTGATGACAGCGTCGCCGATCGAGGCCAGCGTGACTTCGATGCGGTCCTTCTCCACTTGCAGCTGCTGCTGCGCCAGCAGCGTGCGCGCCAGCTGCGCGCTCAGGTCGTTCTGGCTTTGCTGCAGCTTGTGCACCAGCGCCTGCACGCGCTGCGCCATATTGTTGAAGGTGGAGGCCAACATGCGCGCCTCCAGCGTGCCGCTGAGCGGCAAGCGCACGTCATGCTCGCCGCCCTGGAATCGGTTGGTGGCGTCGGCCAGGCGGCGCAGCATGCGCTTGTTGGCGAAGATGATCAGGCCGAGCAGCCCATAAATGATGCTGACGTTGACCGCCGAGATCACCGCCTGTTGATGGACATTGCGCCACACGCCATTCAGCGCTTGCACAGGCTCGAAGCTGAGCGCCAGCCTGGCGTTGTCGATGGTGAGGGTGCGCTGCATGCTGGCGATCGGCGCCAGGTGCGGGAACCATGCCGGATATTGCGGTTCGATGCGCTCGCCGCGCAGCGCTTCCAGATGGCCGCCGGCGTAATCGACGCGTGCGGCGCTCAGGTCGGTATTGAGCAGCAGCGCGCCGGACAAGGCGGCGTCCAGGCCGGCGCGGTCCGGCGCGGCCAGCAACGGCAACAAGGTCTTGCGCAAATGCGCAGCCAGTTCACCGGCATCGTGCTGATAGCGGGCGTTGGCATAGGCGGTCTCGGACTCCAGCATCAGGTGATAGCGCACACCCACCACCATCGCGATAATCACGAAGATGGGCACAAACAACCTGGAGTACATTCCCATCCGCAGCCAAGGCGACAGAATTTTTCCCATTAAGGACATAGCGACTGAAACGACAGGAAACGACTAATCCATTATTACCGAAAAGTTAAGCACCGATACGATTTTTGGAAAACGTTTTCAATATTTAACTTTTGTAGTGGACATTTTGTTGTCGAAATCACTCAGCCAGCAGCTTTTCTATATCGGAAATCAATTCTTCCGGCTTGGTCGCAGGGGCGTAGCGGTTGTAGACAGTGCCATCCTTGCGGATGAGAAACTTTGTAAAATTCCACTTGATGCCTTCGGTGCCGAGGATGCCGGGCGCGTCCTTCTTGAGTTTCTGGAACAGCGGATGGGCGTGCTCGCCGTTGACATCGATCTTGGCGAACAGCGGGAAAGTGACACCGTAGTTTTTCTCGCAGAAGGCGCCGATTGCGTCGGCATCGCCCGGCTCCTGCGCACCGAACTGGTTGCACGGGAAGCCCAGCACTTCCACGCCGCGCTCCTTGAATTGCTGGTAGACGGCTTCCAGGCCCTTGTACTGCGGCGTGAAGCCGCACTTGCTGGCGGTGTTGACGATCAGCAGCACCTTGCCTTTGTACTGGGACAGGTTGACCGGCTGGCCGTCGAGGCCGTCGGCGGTGATATCGAAGAGTGTGTTCATTAAATGATTCCCAAATGTTCGGTGCCGGCGGACAGGTCGCGGTTTTTCGCGGCCTTGCCCTCCAGCTTGATGGCCAGGCGCAGGTCGTTCACCGAGTCGGCGTTGCGTAGCGCGTCCTCGTAGGTAATCAGGTCGGCTTCGTGCAGGTCGAACAGCGACTGGTCGAAGGTTTGCATGCCCAGTTCGCGCGATTTCTTCATCAGCTCCTTGATCTCGTGTACCTGGCCCTTGAAGATCAGGTCGGCGATCAGTGGCGAGTTCAGCAGGATTTCGATGGCCACGGCGCGGCCTTTTTCCTCTTTCTTCGGGATCAGGCGTTGCGAGATCATGCCTTTCAGGTTGAGCGACAGGTCCATCAGCAACTGCTGGCGGCGCTCTTCGGGGAAGAAGTTGATGATGCGGTCGAGCGCCTGGTTGGCGCTGTTGGCGTGCAGCGTGGCCAGACACAGGTGGCCGGTCTCGGCAAAGGCGATCGCGTGGTCCATGGTTTCGCGGTCGCGGATCTCGCCGATCTGGATCACGTCCGGCGCCTGGCGCAGCGTATTTTTCAGCGCCACGGCCCAGTCGTCGGTATCGACGCCGACCTCGCGCTGGGTGACGATGCAGTTCTTGTGCGGATGGACATATTCGACCGGGTCCTCGATGGTGATGATATGGCCGTAGCTGTTTTCGTTGCGGTAGCCGACCATGGCCGCCAGCGTGGTCGACTTGCCGGAACCGGTGGCGCCGACCATGATGACCAGACCGCGCTTGGCCATCACCACATCCTTCAGCACCTCGGGCAGGCCGAGGTCTTCCAGCTTGGGGATTTCCGAGGTGATGGTCCGCAGCACCATGCCGACCGAGCTCATCTGCACAAAAGCCGAGACGCGGAAGCGGCCGATATCGCCGGGGCCGATGGCGAAGTTGGCTTCCTTGGTCAGCTCGAAGCCGGCGGCCTGCTTGTCGCTCATGATCGAGCGCGCCAGGTCCAGCGTATGCGCGGCGGTGAGGATTTGCGACGACACCGGCGTCATCTTGCCATCGATCTTGATCGCCGGCGGAAAGCCAGCGGTAATGAACAAGTCCGACCCCCTCTTGGCCAGCATCAGGCGCAGCAAGTCGAACATGAATTTAGAAGCCTGATCGCGTTCCATACTGATTCCTTATATTCGGGGTCAGTTCTGCCAAATGTACATGAGCTCGTGTACGTTTGGCAGAACTGACCCCGGTTTTTAGCCGGGGAAGTTCTCGGGCGATTTGGCGGCGCTGCGGGCGGCGGCGGCGCTGATGATGTTGCGGCGGACCAGGTCGGTCAGGTTCTGGTCCAGCGTCTGCATGCCGACGTTGCTGCCGGTCTGGATCGCCGAGTACATCTGCGCTACCTTCGCTTCGCGGATCAGATTGCGGATCGCTGGCGTTGCCACCATGATTTCGTGCGCGGCCACGCGGCCGGCGCCATCCTTAGTCTTCAGCAAAGTCTGCGAGATCACCGCTTGCAGCGATTCGGATAGCATGGCGCGCACCATTTCCTTTTCATCGGCCGGGAAGACGTCGACGATGCGGTCGATGGTCTTGGCCGCCGATGAGGTGTGCAGCGTGCCGAAGACCAGGTGACCGGTCTCCGCTGCCGATAACGCCAGGCGGATGGTCTCCAGGTCGCGCAGCTCGCCGACCAGGATGGCGTCCGGGTCTTCGCGCAGCGCCGAACGCAGCGCGTTGTTGAACGACAGCGTGTGCGGGCCAACCTCGCGCTGGTTGATCAGGCATTTCTTCGATTCGTGCACGAATTCGATCGGGTCTTCAATCGTCAGGATGTGGCCGTACTCGTTTTCGTTGAGGTGGTTGACCATCGCCGCCAGCGTCGTCGATTTGCCGGAGCCGGTCGGGCCGGTCACCAGCACCAGGCCGCGCGGTTTCAGCGCGAAGTCGGCAAAGATTTTCGGTGCGTTCAGCTCTTCCAGGCTGAGGATTTTCGACGGAATCGTCCGCAGCACCGCCGAGGCGCCGCGCTCCTGGTTGTAGGCGTTGACGCGGAAGCGCGCCAGGCCGGGGATCGCAAACGAAAAGTCGATCTCCAGCATTTCCTCGTACACCTTGCGCTGGCCGTCGTTCATGATGTCATAGATCATGCTGTGCACATCCTTGTGCTCCAGCGGCGGCAGGTTGATGCGGCGCACGTCGCCATGCACCCGTATCATCGGCGGCAAGCCGGCCGACAAGTGCAGGTCCGAGGCCTTGTTCTTGACCGAGAATGCGAGTAGTTCGGAAATGTCCATTTATAATCCCTGCTGTCGATTGCCGCACTTGGCCGGTTTAACGCTTTTTACTCATTGATTATGTCCCTGATCCGCCAGAACTTGCAAGACATCGCGGCGACAATTGTTGCCGCAATCCAAGAATCGGGCCGGCCACCGGCCTCGGTGCAGCTGCTGGCCGTGTCCAAGACCTTCGGCCCGGAAGCGGTGCTGGAGGCGGTCGCGGCCGGCCAGCGCGCGTTTGGCGAGAACTATCTGCAGGAGGGATTGGACAAGATCCGCGTGGTGCAGGAGGGCGGAGCGGCGGACCTCGAATGGCACTTCATCGGCCCGATCCAGAGCAACAAGACGCGCCCGATCGCCGAGCATTTCGCCTGGGTACATACAGTCGAGCGCGAAAAGATCGCGCAGCGGCTGTCCGAACAGCGGCCGGCAGGTCTGGCGCCGCTACAGATTTGTCTGCAAGTGAATATCAGCGGCGAGGCCAGCAAGAGCGGCGTCGCCCCGGAGGAAGTGGCAGGGCTGGCCCACAAGGTCGCCTCGCTGCCGAATCTGACCTTGCGCGGCCTGATGGCGATCCCCGAGCCGGCCGTGGAGTTTGAGCAGCAGCGCGCGGCCTTTGCCCGCCTGCGCGCTGTATATGAGCAACTGCGTGCTGATGGACTGGCGCTGGATACGCTGTCGATGGGCATGTCGGCCGACATGCGGGCGGCTATCTTCGAAGGCGCAACCATCGTGCGCGTCGGCAGCGCGATTTTTGGCGCGCGTCACTACAACAAGGCTTGAACAATGAAAATCGTATTTATCGGCGGCGGCAACATGGCCAACGCCCTGATCGCGGGCCTGGCCAACAAGCTGACCGCTGGCGCCAACATCCACGTGGTCGATCCCAACGTCGAGGGCCTGGCACGGCTGCATCAGCAATATGGCGTGAGCACGGCGCCCGCAGCCGATGCCACAGTCGGTGCCGCCGACGTCATCGTGCTGGCGGTCAAGCCGCAGAGCATGCGTGAAGTGGCGGCGCAGTTGTTGCCGTTGATCGATGCGGCGCAGCCGCCGCTGATGGTCTCGATCGCCGCCGGCATCCGCGGCGCCGACCTGTCGCGCTGGCTCGGCGGCCACGGCGCCATCGTGCGCTGCATGCCGAACACGCCGGCGCTGATCGGTCAGGGCATTACCGGCATGGTGGCGATGCCGGGCGTCAGCGAAGCGCAGGTCAAGGCGGCCGACGACATCCTGCGCGCGGTCGGCCCGACCGTGTGGCTGGATGACGAGAACAAGATCGATGCGGTGACGGCGGTATCGGGCAGCGGCCCGGCCTATGTGTTTTACTTCATCGAGGCGATGCAGCAGGCGGCCGAGGAAATGGGGCTGAGCGCGGAGCAGGGCAAGCAGCTGGCGCTGGCGACCTTCACCGGCGCGGCGCAACTGGCGCAGCAGTCGAGCGACCCGGTAGCGCTGCTGCGCGAGCGCGTCACCTCCAAGGGCGGCACTACTTACGCGGCGCTGACCAGCATGGAGTCCAGCAACGTCAAGGCCGCCATCATCACCGCGATGAAAGCGGCCGCCGCACGCGGCAAGGAACTCGGCGACGAACTGGGCGCCGCCGGCTAGTCCGCACCGGCTAGTCCGCGCCGCCTAGTCCGCGCCGCCTAGTCCGGTTACTTACGGGAGATCAGCACGCCCAGCAGCAGGCCGACGGTGGCGCCGATGGTGATGGCTTTCCATGGGTTGTCGTGGACATAGCTGTCGACGCTCTCGACGGCTTCGCGGCTGTGGGCCAGGATGCTGTCTTCCAGCTTGCGCAGATCGCTGACGGCGGTGCGCAGCGTGTCGTCGAAGCGCGCCCGTGCTTCGGAGGCGGCTTCGCTGACGTCGTCGGCGCTTTCTTCCAGCCATTTTTCGGCGTCGTTGATGGAGCTGCGCAGGCCGTCGACCAGTTTGTCACGGGTATTGGCAATGGCGGCCTGGGTGTCGGCAATATCGGTTTGGCTCATGGTGACCTCGTCTGTATTTGTCGGTTGAAGTAGCAGTATCGACGATGTTGCCATTTTTTTGGCGCGCAATTGCGTTTAGTTGATTTAACGCAGCGCGTAGTCCAGCGCTACGCCCGCAAATACTGCGCCACCCAGCCAGTTGTTGTGGCGGAAGGCGTACAGGCAGGCTGTCCGTTCGCGGTGGCGTATCAGCGTGTAGTGATAGCCTGCCAGGCCGGCAGCCACCGCCAGCCCGGCGACAAACCACAGGCGCAAGCCCAGCTGCCAGCCGCATACCAGCAGGATCGCCAGGTGCATGGCGTAGCAGAACATGATGATGGCGACGTCGTAGCGGCCGAAGGTGATGGCCGAGGTGCGAATGCCGAGCTTGAGGTCGTCGTCGCGGTCGCACATCGCGTATTCGGTGTCGTAGGCCAGCGTCCAGAAGACATTGGCGATCAGCAGCAGCCAGGCCACCGCCGGCACATGGTTCTGGATGGCGGCAAACGCCATCGGGATGCCGAAGCCGAAGGCGATGCCGAGGTAGGCTTGCGGAATGGCGAAGAAACGCTTGGTGTACGGGTAAGTGCCGGCCAGGATCACCGCCGCCACCGACAACTGCTTGGTCAGCCTGTTCAGCGGCAGGATCAGGCAGAAGGCCAGCAGCGTCAGCACCACGGCAATTGCCACCGCTTCCTTGCCGCTGACGCGGCCGCTGGTGATCGGCCGCTCGGCGGTGCGCTTGACGAATTTGTCGATGTCCTGGTCAGCGTAGTCGTTGATGGCGCAGCCGGCCGAGCGCATCAGGAAGGTGCCGAGGATGAAGATGACCAGCAACTGCCAGTCCGGCACGCCGCCGGCGGCGATCCACATCGCGCTCAGGGTCGGCCACAGCAGCAGCACGGTGCCGATCGGCTTGTCCATGCGGATCAGACGGAGGTAGAGCGCCAGCTTGGTCATAAGTCACTTCGGAGAACAGGAAAGCGGAGATTATCGCAAATCCCGGGGGCTGGCGTCATTCGGCGGCGCAGAGGGTGGTGATGCCTGGCAGGTTGCAGGATGCCACCACATCGCATACGGCATCGATGGCTGCCTTGCGGGTGAAGCTTTTACGCCACACGATGACCACACGGCGCGACGGCGCCGGCGACTCGAAGGGACGGAATTGCAGCATGCCATCCTTGGTGTCCATGTCCGGCACCGAGGCGCGCGGCAGCACGGTCAGGCCGATGCCGCTGGCCACCATGTGACGGATGGTTTCCAGCGACGAGCCCTCGAAGGTGCGCTGCATGCCGTTGCCCGGCGTGGAGAAGCGCGCCATCTCGGGACAGACTTCCAGCACCTGGTCGCGGAAGCAGTGGCCGTTACCCAGCAACAGCATGTTTTCGGTCTTGAGGTCGTCGGCAGGGATCGATTTGCGCTTGATCCATGGGTGGGCCGATGGCATCGCAACGACAAAGGGTTCGTCATACAACACTTGCATGGCCATACCGTGTTCCGGCAGCGGCAGCGCCATGATGGCCGCGTCCAGTTCGCCCTGGCGCAGCATCTCCAGCAGCTTGACGGTAAAGTTCTCCTGCAGGATCAGGGGCATCTGCGGCACTTTGTCTATCATGCCCTTGACCAGCGGCGGCAGCAGATAGGGACCGATGGTGTAGATGACGCCCAGGCGCAGCGGGCCGGCCAGCGGATCCTTGTTCTGCTTGGCGAGTTCCTTGATGGCGGCGGTTTGTTCGAGCACGCGCTCGGCCTGGGCAACGATCTGCGCGCCCAGCGGCGTGACGGAGATTTCGGCGCCGCCCCGTTCAAACAGGACCACGCCCAGTTCATCTTCCAGTTTCTTGATGGCGACCGACAGCGTCGGCTGTGCGACGTAACAAGCCTCCGCCGCATGTCCGAAGTGCTTCGCTCTTGCAACGGCGACAATGTATTTCAGTTCGGTCAGTGTCATGAATGTATTTGAACACAGGCGATGCGGGGATGCAATAATGGAACGCCAAGTTGAGCTATTGTAGCCGAACATGACGCAGCGTAACTCGAAAGGGAATGTATGTCCTCCGCCACATTCGGTCCTGAAGAAGCGCAAGCCTATCTGCACAAGCTGTTGAAAGTGATGCACCACAGCGGCGGTTCGGATTTGTTCATTTCTGCGGATTTCCCGCCAAGTATCAAAGCGCAGGGCGCGATGAAGCCGCTAAGCCAGCAAAAGCTGACCGGCAGCGTCACGCGCGCGCTGGCGCTGGCGATCATGAACGACAAGCAGCAGCGCGAGTTCGAGGCCGAGCTGGAATGTAATTTTGCTATCTCATTGCCGGAAGTGTGCCGCTTCCGCGTCAACGTCTTCGTGCAGCAGCAGAATGTGGCGATGGTGATACGCACCATCGCCTCAGAGATCCCCTCGCTGGAAAAGCTGGCGCTGCCGGAGGTGCTGAAGGACATCATCATGACCAAGCGCGGCCTGGTGCTGGTGGTGGGCGGCACCGGTTCCGGCAAGTCGACCACGCTGGCAGCGATGATTGATCACCGCAACGCCAACTCGGCCGGCCACATCATCACGGTGGAGGACCCGGTCGAGTATGTGCACAAGAACAAGGGCTGCCTGATCACGCACCGCGAAGTGGGCGTTGACACGCTGTCCTGGCACAACGCGCTGAAGAACACCTTGCGCCAGGCGCCGGATGTGATCCTGATCGGCGAGATCCGCGATACCGAAACCATGGAGCACGCGATCGCCTTCGCTGAGACCGGTCACCTGTGCCTGGGCACGCTGCACGCCAACAATGCCAACCAGACCATGGACCGCATCATCAACTTCTTCCCGGAGGAGCGGCGCAACCAGCTGCTGATGGACTTGTCGTCCAATCTGCGCGCGATCGTATCGCAGCGGCTGGTCCGCACCGAGGACGGCAAGGGCCGCAAGGCCGCCATCGAAATCCTGCTCAACACGCCGACCATCGCCGAGATGATTCTCAAGGGGAACTTCCAGAGCATCAAGGAGATCATGCACAAATCGCGCGAGCTGGGCATGTGCACGTTCGACCAGGCGCTGCATGAACTTTATAATAAAGGTTATATTGGCTACGACGACGCGCTGCGCAATGCCGACTCGGCCAATGGCCTGCGTTTGCAGATCAAGCTGCACAGCGCGCGCGGCGAGCCGAGCGAAGGCAGCGCCTTTGGCGCGCTCAGCATTGAAGAAGAAACACCCGACGAAAAACCTGACACTTAAGAAGCCATGCCTGAATTTGAAGACAAGATCTGCACCCGAGAACAACTGGCGGCACGCGTCGCCGCATTGCCGAAGCCGGTGGTGCTGACCAACGGCGTGTTCGACATCCTGCACCGCGGCCATGTCACCTACCTGGCGCAGGCCCGCGCGCTGGGCGCCTCGCTGGTGGTGGCGGCGAATACCGACGCCTCGGTCAAACGGCTGGGCAAGGGCGACGACCGGCCGTTGAATAACTGTGGCGACCGCATGGCGGTGCTGGCGGCGCTGGAGTCGGTCAGCCTGGTGGTCGACTTTGACGAAGACACGGCGCTGGAAGTGGTGCAGCAGGCGCGCCCGGAAATCTACGCCAAGGGCGGCGATTACCAGATGGACGCCATCCCCGAAGGCCAGGCGGTGATTGCCTACGGCGGCCAGGCGGTTGCCATCGACTTCGCGCACGACCGTTCGACCACCAAGCTGCTGACAAGGGTGCGCTCCTTCAAATGAGGATCATCCTGATCCTGGTGGCGGTGCTGGCCTTTGTGCTGGCGCTGTGGGGGCCGCCGCTGATGGTGGCGCGCCACTACTGGTTGCGCGGCAATCCCTGGGCCTTCCGCAACTTGCGCTTCGTGCTGCCGGCGCAACTGCTGGCGGCCGTGGTGCTGGCCTTCGCCGCCGAAGTGCACGGCATGCCGAATCCGGCCGCCATCATGGCCGGCTGCACCATCCTGGTCGGCCTGCTGGGTGCCGGTCTGCTGGTCCTGCTGGCCATCTGGGGCGCCCGCCGCTAACACACCGGGGCCACTCCGGTGTCACGGGGCCACTCCGGTGTCAGGTCTGACATTCGCACACGAGCTCTGCTTTGGCGGTACACTGGCGGCATGACGCCCACCGAAATCGACCTGCGCAGCTATGACGTTCCGTTCTCGGACGCGCACGATTTCGCCCAGATGGTGCTGCCGCTGCGCGGCAAGCTGACGCTGGATATCAACGGCCACGGTGCGCTGCTGCATCCGTTGCGAGCGGCCTTCATCGCGCCGGGGCTGGTGCATACGCAGTTCTCCGACGCACCCAATGCGTCGCTGATACTGGACTTTGACCTGGCCGCCGTCTCGCCGGAAAGCGCCGGCCTGCTGGCGCAGCGGCCGTTCGCCCCCGTCAGCGCCGCCACCTCCAAGCTGATCGACTTCATGGGCATGCTGCAAGAGCAGGGCGCCGCCAGCACTGCCGTGCTGGCCAACTGGACGCCGCTGTTGCTGGAATCTTTGACCAGCCAGCCGCTGCGGCCGGCCTCGCGCCTGCAGGCGGCGTTGACACGCTTTGAAGCGCAGCCCGGCCATCCCTGGAATACCGGGCGCATGGCTGAAGTGGCCTGCCTCAGCGTCAGCCGCCTGCACCGGGTGTTCCGCGAGGAGCTGGACACCACGCCGCAAGCCTGGCTCAACGCCATGCGGCTGCGCTATGTCTGCCGCCAGCTGGTGGAATCGTCGCTGCCGATCGCGCAACTGGCCACGCTGGCCGGCTATGCCGATCAAAGCGCCCTGACACACGCGATGCGCCGCGCGATGGACATCACACCGCTGGCCTATCGACAGCAGCACCAGACAAAAATCCGCTAGCCCAGCACAATCCCCGCACCGCGCACCGCGCCACAATAGGTCTCGAAAGGAGAGTCTATGTGGTATGGAATTTTATGCGGCCTGCTGGCCGGAGCATTCTGGGGCACGATCTTTGTGATGCCGCGCTGGCTGGCGGCGTTCTCGCCGATGGAGCTGGCGCTGGGCCGCTACCTGGCGTATGGCTTGATTACCTTGCTGTTGCTGGCACCGCGACTCAACGGCTTGCTGGGCCGGCTCACGCGCGATGATTGCAAGGTGCTGCTGCGCCACGCGCTGGCCGGCAATATCGTCTACTACCTGCTGCTGTCGACCGGAGTGCAGCTGGCGGGCGTGGCGGCGGCATCGTTGATCATCGGCCTGCTGCCGCTGAGCGTCACCCTGCTCGGGCGACGCGATCACGGCGCTTTGCCGCTGCGCCATCTGGCCTGGCCGCTGGCGCTGGTGGTGGCGGGCATCGTCTGCATCAACATCGACGTGTTCACGCACGCCAACGGCAGCGGCCAGCCTTGGCCGATGGTGGCGCTGGGCATGCTGTGCGCCTTCGGCGCGTTGCTGTGCTGGACCTGGTACGCCGTCGATAATGCGCGCTTCCTCAAGCGTAATCCGCACTACAGCGGCGCCGAATGGTCGGGCTTGTATGGACTCAGCACCGGCGTGGTGGCGCTGGCACTGGCGGTCGTGGTCTACGCCTGTGGCGGCGTGGGCGGCGCGGGCCGGGACGGCCTGGCGCGTGACTGGCTGCATTTCTGGGGCGTGGTGACGATGGTCGCGCTCGGCGCATCGGTGGTCGGCAACCAGCTGTGGAACATCGCCTGCCGGCGCGTGCCGGTGACGCTGTCCGGCCAGTTGCTGCTGTTCGAAATCCTGTTCGGCCTGTTGTACGGCTTTATCTACCTGCGCCAGACACCGCGTCCGTTGGAACTGGCGGCCATTGTGCTGCTGATCGCCGGCGTGGCAGGCTCGGTGTGGCGGCATGCCCGCCCGCCAGCCGCAGCGCTTCAGGCGCCGCCGGCGTAGCCGTTCTGGCGCCAGGCTTCAAATACCACCACAGCGACAGTGTTGGACAAATTCATGCTGCGGTTGTCCGGGCGCATCGGCAGGCGAATGCGCTGCGCCGGCGGGAAGCTTTCGCGCAGCGCCACCGGCAGGCCGGCGGTTTCGGAACCGAACACGAACACGTCGCCCGGCTGGAAGGCGGCTTGCGCGAACGGCGACGAGCCGTGCGTGGTCATCGCATACATGCGCGCCGGGTCGGGCTGTGTGTCGGCCAGGAATGCATCCCAGTCCTTGTGGACTTTCATGCGCGCGTATTCGTGGTAGTCGAGGCCGGCGCGCTTGAGCTTGGAGTCTTCCAGCGGAAAGCCCAGCGGTTCGATCAGGTGCAGCTGCGCGCCGGTATTGGCGCACAGGCGGATGACATTGCCGGTGTTCGGCGGGATTTCTGGGTGGACCAGGACAACGTGGAACATTTTTCTTCCTTCTTAAAATTCAATGTGGCGGCGTGCGGGCGAACACGAAGTTGCTGACCCGCGCGGCGCCGTGGCGCTTCAGTGTTGCCGCCAGTTCGTTCAATGTGCGGCCGCTGGTCATGACGTCGTCGACGACGCCGATGTGGCGGCCTGCCACCAGGGCGGCGTCCGGCACCGCGAAGGCACCAGCGATATTGGCCTGGCGCTCTGCGGGTGCGACGCTGCTCTGGGCGGCGGTTTCGTGTACGCGGTGCACCAGCCTGGCTTCCAGCGCGACACCCATGCTGCGCGCCAGCGGCCGGGCGATTTCCAGCGCCTGGTTGTAGCCGCGCTCGGCCAGCCGGCGCGGTCCCAGCGGCACCGGGCAGAGCAGGGCGGGCAGCGCGATGTCATCCTGGCGCAGCACGGTGTCGCGCAATAGCCGGGCGCACAGCGGCGCCAGCGCCAGGCGGTGGCCGAATTTCAGTTGCAGCACCAGCTGGTCGACCGGCAGCACGTAGTCGGCGGCGACCAGCGTGCGGTCAAACGCCGGCGGGCTCCGTAGGCAGACGCCGCATAGCAGCCCAGCCGCCGCCGTGCGATCCAGCGCCTCGCCGTCGCCCGGCGACGCAATCTCCAGCGCCGTGCGATCCAGCGCCTCGCCGCCGCCCGCCGCCGCAATGCCCAGCGCTGTGCGATCCAGTGCCTCGCCGCCGCCCGCCGCCGCAATGTCCAGCGCTGCGGGGCCGACACGCTTCGTGCTGACCGGCGCCTCGCCGCTGCGGGCGGTACTGGCCAGCGGATTGGCACAGCAGACGCAGCGGACAACGGCGGCAGCGGGGCCGAAGAACTGTGCCTCGCAGCCGGGGCACAGCGCATCGTCGCTGTCGCCGCCGCACAGCGCGCAAACGTTCGGCAACAGCCGGTCCAGCAGCGCACGGCCCCAGCGAATCGCGATGATCTTGCCATTCATGCCACGCTTCCCCTGTGAAAACCTGTCCGGCCTCCGTCGCGAGTGCGTGCAACCATGTACACTGCCGACATTATCGCACTACGACGACCTATCTTCATGCAAGTCCCTGCCAATCCCCCGAAACTTAGCGCGCCGATCGACCTGGAGCGCGTCCGCAAGCTGTTTTCCCGCCCTGAGCGTATCGCCGCCGCCGATTTTCTGCGCCGGGAAGTATCATCGCGCATGTTTGATCGGCTGGAATTGATTAAAATAGCGCCTTCGCGCGTTTTGGACGCAGGTTGCGGAAGCGGCGCCGACTTGCCTTTGTTGCAAAAGTCATATCCTGCCGCCCAGATCGTCGGGCTGGATGCCGCCGAAGCCATGCTGCATGCCGCCCACGGGCCGGGCGCCAGACCATCTTCGCTGAACCAGCTGCTGAGCAAGCTGCTGCCGTCGAAAAGTGGGATCGACCTGCTGTGCGGCGATTTTGCCGATTTGCCGCTGGGGCCGAATTCGCTGGATCTGGTCTGGTCCAACCTTGCGCTGCACTGGCATCCGCAGCCGGACCGCGTGTTTGCCGAATGGCGCCGCGTACTGCGGGTAAACAGCCTGCTGATGTTTTCCTGCTTCGGCCCGGATTCGCTGCGCGAACTGCGCACCGCGTTTGCCGAAGCCGACCTGGCGCCGCACGTGTTGCCCTTTGTCGACATGCACGATTTTGGCGATCAACTGGTCGAAGCCGGTTTTTCGACCCCGGTACTGGACATGGAAACCATCACCGTGACCTATGAAACGCCGCAGGCGTTGTTGTCCGATGTGCGCGCGCTGGGCGGGAATCCGCTCACCACGTTGCGCCGCAGCATGATGGGCAAGGCGGCTTGGCAACGCATGCTGGACACGCTGGAACGTGGCCGCCGCAGCGATGGCAAACTGGGGCTGACCTTTGAAGTTATCTACGGTCACGCCTTCCGCCCGGCGCCCAAGGTCACTTCCAAGGGCGAAGCGATCATTCGTTTCGATCCGCCGCGCAAGCCGCGCTGAATGCGGATTTCATGTTGCCATGCGGCGTAAAGCCATGTGGCAACAACAATAGTTTATTGCTTGATGTGCCACGTTTTTGTTCTATATAATCAATCACTAACTTTGCCACCATGGCAAACACAGGTTACATCGAGTACGAACGAGCAGTTGCATTAAGCAGAATCGCGCATCGGCCAGGTTATCCCAGCCCATGCGATGTTGTTTAAGGAGCGTCGCCGGTTCAGTTCACCGATAGCCGGTAAGACGTTAAAAAAATATATTTTTAATTTCTTGGGCAGTTGGGGAAAACATGACATATGCGAAGCGACTTCAAGCGTTGGTGCTGGGGCTGGCCATGCTGGCAGCCGGCATGCCAGCGTGGGCAGCTGACACCGCAACAGGCACCTACACCGCCGCGACAGGCGGTACCGGGGGACCTACCGACCGTGCATTAAACCTGCAACCTCCCGCAACCGAGATCGCCTCCCAAGTCTACGACCTGCACAACTGGATGATGGCGGTCTGTCTGGTCATCTTCATCGCCGTGTTTGGCGTGATGTTCTATTCCATCTTCAAGCACCGCAAGTCGCTGGGCCACAAGCCGGCCACCTTCCACGAATCCACCGCCGTCGAGGTGGCCTGGACCATCGTGCCCTTCCTGATCGTCATCGGCATGGCGCTGCCCGCCACCCGCACCGTGGTCGGCATGAAGGACACCTCCAATGCCGACATCACCATCAAGGTCACCGGCATGCAGTGGAAGTGGGGCTACGATTACCTGAAGGGCGAAGGCGAGGGCATCAGCTTCCTGTCCAACCTGTCGACGCCGCGTGCGCAAGTGGGCGCGCCGGGCTTCCAGCCGACCGAGGCGCGCGGCGACAACTACCTGATGGAAGTCGATAACGAGGTGGTGGTGCCGGTCAAGCGCAAGATCCGCCTGATCACCACCGCCAACGACGTCATCCACTCCTGGTCGATTCCGGCCTTTGCCGTCAAGCAGGATGCGATTCCCGGCTTCGTGCGCGATGCCTGGTTCAAGTCGGAGCACACCGGCACCTTCCGCGGCTATTGCTCGGAACTGTGCGGCAAGGAACACGCCTTCATGCCGATCGTGGTGCGCGTCGTCACCGATGACGAGTACAAGGCCTGGGTCGACACCAAGAAAAAAGAAATGGCCGCGCTGGCCGATGATCCAACCAAGACCTGGACCATCGACGAGCTGAAGACCAAGGGCGAAAAAGTCTACAACACCAACTGCGTCGCCTGCCACCAGGCCAATGGCCGCGGCACGCCAGGCATGTTTGCCGCGCTGGACGCCTCGCCGGTGGTGAATGGCCCGAAAGCGGAACAGATCAACGTGCTGTTGCACGGTAAGAAGAGTGGGAAATATCCTACCGAGATGCCTGGCTGGAAACAATTGTCGGATACGGATATCGCGGCTGTCATTACTTATACCCGCAATAGCTGGACGAACAAAGCCGAGGAAAACATCGTTCAACCAGCCGAAATCGTGGCTGCACGTAAGTAATCAGGAGCGTTACAGATGAGCACTACTACTTTGGATCACGGCCACGATCACGCGCCCGGCGAAGACCACGCGCACCACGACCATCCGCACGGCCCGGCGCGCTGGCTGTTCGCCACCAACCACAAGGACATCGGCACGCTGTACCTGTGGTTCTCGTTCATCATGCTGCTGTCCGGCGGCGTGCTGGCGCTGATGATACGCACCGAGCTGTTCAAGCCGGGCCTGCAATTCTTCCAGCCTGAATTCTTCAACCAGCTGACCACCATGCACGGCCTGGTGATGGTGTTCGGCGCCATCATGCCGGCCTTCGTCGGCTTCGCCAACTGGATGATCCCGCTGCAGATCGGCGCCTCCGACATGGCGTTCGCCCGCATGAACAACTTCTCGTTCTGGCTGCTGCCACCAGCTGCGATCCTGCTGGCCACCTCGTTCCTGGTGCCTGGTGGCGCCACCGCCGCCGGCTGGACGCTGTACGCGCCGCTGTCGACGCAAATGGGCCCTGGCATGGACATGGCCATCTTTGCCATGCACCTGATGGGCGCCTCGTCGATCATGGGCTCGATCAACATCATCGTCACCATCCTCAATATGCGCGCGCCTGGCATGACGCTGATGAAGATGCCGATGTTCTGCTGGACCTGGCTGATCACCGCCTACCTGCTGATCGCCGTGATGCCGGTGCTGGCCGGCGCCATCACCATGACGCTGACCGACCGCCACTTCGGCACCACCTTCTTCAATGCGGCCGCCGGCGGCGACCCGGTGATGTACCAGCACATTTTCTGGTTCTTCGGCCACCCGGAGGTGTACATCATGATCCTGCCGGCGTTCGGCATCGTCTCGCAGATCCTGCCGGCCTTCGCCCGCAAGCAGCTGTTCGGCTACGCCTCAATGGTGTATGCGACCGCCTCGATCGCCATCCTGTCGTTCATCGTCTGGGCCCACCATATGTTCACCACCGGCATGCCGGTCACCTCGCAGCTGTTCTTCATGTACGCCACCATGCTGATCGCGGTGCCCACCGGCGTCAAAGTGTTCAACTGGATCGCCACCATGTGGCGCGGCTCGATGACCTTTGAAACCCCGATGCTGTTCTCGGTCGGCTTCATCTTCGTGTTCACCATCGGCGGCTTCACCGGCCTGATCCTGGCGGTGACGCCGATCGACATCCAGCTGCAGGACACCTACTACGTGGTGGCGCACTTCCACTACGTGCTGGTGGCCGGCTCGCTGTTCGCGCTGTTTGCCGGCTTCTACTACTGGGTGCCAAAGTGGACCGGCCATATGTACAACGAATTCCTCG